>ULZX01051043.1_pt1 | contig 43518 bp, 43 predicted proteins | sample 1963441 | NCBI WGS metagenome assembly ULZX01 (sample SAMEA4835898, study PRJEB28245) | human gut metagenome | biome: gut microbiome; material: fecal sample | place: Denmark | collected 2008
GAAGGGTACTTGAATGTAGTGGGGATCATCCCATATTGACTGTTGTAAAGAAAAGGAAGGGTAAATTTAGGTACTTTGGATCTGATTTTAGAAGGGCTGATTCTCTTAGAGTTGGACGTAAAATATGTGTATCAGATGGTGTGGATATATGGGGAGATAAAAAAATGTTTGATCCATACCTTGTTGGCATTCTAATAGGGGATGGGAGCTATGGTTTTGATAAGACTCCTATTGTGTCTACCAGTGATGATGAGGTGTATGATTATATACGATCTAAATATGAGTGTTGTATAGAGAAACAGTATAAGACTAAGGACGGAAAAGACTATAGGGAAATAAGAATAAAAGGTATATGCCATGAGTTAAGGGAACTTGGTATATATGGTCAGACTAAAAAAAACAAAACACTTCCATTAAATATACATTCATATAGGAGAGAGGATGTTATTATGATGATTAGGGGGTATTTTGATGCTGATGCTACTTTTTATTCCAATAGTGATAAAAAACTTCATCGTATAAGTGTAGGCTCTTGTAATAAGCATCTTCTTGAAGAGGTAAAAGATGTTCTTTTTAAATTAGGAATACATAGTACTATTTCTTATAGTCCGTCTAAAAACCCAGCAGATAGATCAATTATTCTTGATTCGTATGTATGTAATATATTGGATAAATTATCCATGCTTAAATATTGTGATATAATTGGAACAGATATAGGGTATAGAAGAGAGAAACTTGACTCTATAAGGAAATTCTGTTCTAATTTTAGCACATTTGGATCTTTTAGATCAAAGTATATAGATGGAGTGATAATAGAAAGGATAGACAAGATAGAGTATATAGGGATTAAGCCTGTTTACAACCTCACTGCATCAGATACTCACACTTATATAGCAAATGGTATTATAACCCACAATACTGGAGGTAACGTAGAAAAGTCTCAAGATGCACAGAAAATCATGAACTCTCCGGACGAATATGGATTTATTATAATGAATTATGATATTCTAAATAAGAGAGTTATTAAACCAACATGGCGTATATGTAAATCCGGATGCTTTGTTCCGGCCCAGATGTCTCATGCGTATGAGAAGAAGGAAACGACTCTTGATAAGTATCTTGGAGTAGAGAATGCTCCCGGTCTTAAGAAGATAAAAATAAAAGTTTCAGACTTTGATAAAAATACTGGAATAATAAAATCACGTCTTGACGAACTTGTCAAAAAGGATAGAGCTTTATACGTCCAGGAACGAATGGCATTCCCTTTGTCTATAGATGATTGTTTCCTTAATACGAACGTAAATAGGTTCCCTGTAGAAGATGCGTTGAAGCACAAAAGCCGTCTTCTTGAAGAAGGTAGGCCTGGTAAAACAGTGGATATTTATCAGATAGACGGCATGAAAATGGGGTATAATTTTAGTGATAAGCAGCTTGCTGATTATCCGTTTCAAGGTGGTAACATAGATTCTCCTGTTGTTATATATGAGGATCCACCAGAAGAAGGAGGTGTTTTTGATTACACTTATGTCTCATCGCTTGACCCCTATAAATCTGACAAGGCTGATACTGATTCTGTTGGTTCGTTTTATGTACTTAAAAGATATGTAAAAATCAACGATCCATTTGCTTATTGCATAGTAGCATCATACGCATCACGTCCTCCATCTTCCGATGATTTTTGTAGGAATTGTGAAATACTTCAAGAAGCGTATGGGGCCAAGTGTCTTATGGAGAATGCCGACCGAATGTATGAATTTTATCTTACGAGACGAAATAAGCAGCTTATGTTGCTGGAAGATGGCGAACGTCTTGCCGGTAAGATTATCCGTGCCGGAGCCCGTCAGAACAATAAGCTCGGTTTGGCTCCTACGGTTCCCAATCAGCGTATGCTTTTCAATACCGTTATTCAATATTGTTGGGAGGATGTTGTTGTTGGGTATGATGATGATGGTAATGAAATAACACAGAAAGGTATTTACCGTATCCCTGATATAGAACTTCTTGATGAGATCATAGCCTTCGGCCCCGGGACCAACACCGACCGTATCATAGCCTTCGGCCACGCTCTTCTTCTGGCTAAGTATTATGATGATATGGGTTACATGCCTGAAAGTACGACTCAGAAGGAGAATCAAAAGAAGAGAGAGCGCAAGAAGATAGAACAGGTCAAAGGATTTACGGTAAGAAGACATAACCCTTATAAAATGAGGTGACGAGAACAAATTCCTTATCTTTGTGAAAAATAGGATAATAGGATGGAATATTTCAATAGAGATCAGGCTTTTCCGGCCAGAGGAGTATTTTCAGGTTTGCCGGTACAGGCGATACCTACCAAGAGAAAAACCAAGGAGTGGTTTAAAGCCACTATGGATTCTCTTGAATTGATTGGTTTGAAGCAGCTTGATGAGAACCAGAAGTTCAAGGATTTTTATAGAATGATGGAAGGTAAGTTATCCTTTATGGAGCTGAAAGACGTAATTCCTTATCTTAAGGATGTTCAGTCTATAAGGGACAATGTAAATATTCCATCATTCTTACGTCATTATGATATAATAGGTACGATCGTAAACGCTTTTGTAGGATGGTTGGGCAACCTTTCTGACAAGTATAATGTAGTTGGATTGGACGAATCTGAAGTGAATCAGTATTCTGCCACGAAGGAGAATCTCCTTCATAATTACATTAAAGAGGAATTGGACAGAAGGGTTAGGCAAGAATTGTTAAATAGGGGATTGGATCCGGATTATAATAATTTTGCAAGCGAAGAAGAAAAGCAGGCTTATGCTCAACAGATACAAGAGGTGAAAGCATCTATGACCCCTCCTGAGATAGAGAATTTCATGAATACAAAATGGAAGACTGCCGAGGTTATATGGGGTTCTCATACGCTTGAAGCAGACAGGGGGCGTTTTTACATGGATGAGATAGACACCGAGAATTTCATCGACTATCTTCTTACCGGTCGTTGTTTTAGAAACTATCATGTAGGATACGACTATTATAAGCCGGAGAGATGGTCTCCGTTGAATACGTTTTATTCTAAGACATTAGATAGCAAGTATCCGCAGTACGGTGATTATATTGGTCGTGTTCATTATTATACTGCCAATGATATTATAGTAAGGTGGGGGCATCTTCTTACGGCAAAAGACAAGCAAAAGCTTATAGGAGGTGCTGATAATTTCAATGGTACTTATAACAATGGTGATAATGGAAGCTATGTAAGTTTATCCAAATCGGCGAGTGTAGGGATGTTATATCAGAATAAGGTAATACCTTGGAAAGGATATAATGATTATGCTTCTATAAAAGCTTATGAGGATTATTACGGTATTCCAGCCGGCACATATACCGGATACGATAGTAATGGCAACGAATATCACAGAACCAGATTCATGCCAAATTTAGAGCATGGTAATTATTATAACCGTGCCCAGAGTTTAAGCGACGAGCATGTTCGTAGTGATTTGTATCAGGTAACTGAATCATATTGGGTATCCCCGGCTCAGGTGTATGTAATTACCTACCAAACTGAAACCGGATTAGTAACTACCGAAATGGTAACCGACGAGCTTCTTCAGGACTTTTTACAGGAAAATGGTATTAAGAAAATTACCAGAACCATGAGTAAGGGAATGGAGAACCCGGAGATTAATACCTATTTCGTAGATTACGTTCCACAGGTAAGGTACGGGGTTAAAATAAGTGGAGGTGCCCTCGCTCAGGACAACCTGTATCTGGATGGAGAACCTATCGATCACCAGATAAAAGGGGATAGCAACATCTATGACTTTGTTTTACCTGTTGCCGGATATATCGGTACTTCTATGGCTAACAGGATTCAGCCATATCAAATATTCTATAATTTCTCCATAAACCAGATAAACAATATTCTTGAAAAGGAGATCGGTAAATTCTTCTTAGGAGATATAAATCTGGTTCCGAGTGAATACAAGGATTTGGGTGAAGATGTGGCTGATATATGGGCAAACCTTCTTGATGTAGCTAAGTCTGTAGGTGCTCTTACATTAGATACCTCATCTCAAAACACGAAAGGTGGTGTCCCTTTCAACCAGTTTGCTGTCTATGATTTGTCCCAGACAGAGCAACTTAAAACAAGAATGGAACTTGCTGAATGGTCGAGGATGAAATGTTTTGAAATGGTTGGTATCACGCCTCAAGTAATTAACGGCCCCAACAGGTATGAGACCGCCACCGGGGTCCAGCAGGGCGTTACAGCATCTATGTTACAAACACAGATATACTTTGATAACTTCGGTTACTTCAAGAAACGCGCTTTGGATCTTCATCTGGCTGTTGCTCAACAATGTCAGGAAGAAGGAAAGGATATTTCTGTAATGTACACAAAAAGTGATCTTACCAGAGCGTTTTTATCTATAGGAACCGACGGTCTTAGTCTAAGGCATCTTGGTGTTCAGGCATTATCTAATTCCAAGAAAAGGGATGAGCTTGAGAAATTTAAAACTTTCATGTTGCAGCTAAATACAGCCGGAGGCGATATTTACGATCTTGCATCTATCTTCACATCAGATTCTATGGTGGAACTTATACAGAATGCAAGGAATACTCGCGCATACAACGAGCGTCAGATGCAGCAGCAACAACAGAATCAGATGCAGCTTAACCAGCAACAGATACAAGCTGAAGCTGCTGAGAAGGATAAGCAACGTCAGCATGAACTTGCTTTGGAAGACAAGAAAGGTCAATACAGGATACTTCAAGAGAAGATTCAGGCGGCAGGCAGGGCGGCAGACGCCAAGAGCGACGCCACCTCCCTCAACTTCCTGGCTTCTGTTTCAGATCAGACCGTAAGGCAAGCTGATATAGAAAGCAATGAAAGGATAGAGGATAAGAAAATTGAAAACGATTCCAAACTTCATGATGATGAAATGAGAATGAAAATGGAAGAGTTAAAATTAAAATCCAAAGAGCTTGCTCAACGAGCGAGGGAAGATGCCACCAAAAGGTATGTAGCCGGAATCAATAAGAATTAAGGATTAAACATCCCCAAATTTCATTAGAAAATCTCTAATAAAATTTGGGGATGTTTAATTTTTAGTGAAGATTAAACACTTATAAGTTTTTTGTCTGAAATATAGGTATTTAAATATTTTTGCAGTATGGGAAAATTAGAAAAAAATGGAATAGTAGAATTGGACGATATTTTTAGTATCGGTCCAGTTGATGATGTTTATAATAGGGAAGAAGATATTCTGCCTATTAATGGTAATGAACCGGCTAAAAAAGATGAGAAGCCTGTAGAAGAAGGTTCTCAAATTAAAGAAGAGCCGGTTGTCGATCCTACTCCTGATCCTAAAGAGGATAAAAAAGGAGAAGAGAATGTGGTTGACGTTAAACAGGATCCGGTAGAGACCCCGGTTGTCAATTACAGAAAAGTATTGGATGCCCTTTCTTCAAGAGGGATCATTCCCGATTTGAAAGATGTGGTATTTAGCGGTGAAAACGGCGAAGAGATTACTATCAATGATCTTGATTTTAGTAAAGAAGATTCGTTGTGTGACATACTATCTACAGTCCTTGAAAGCCAGAAAGAGGATATTGTTAAGGATAAGATAGATGTTACTTCTGTTTCTGATATTACCAAGAAGCTTATTCAGGCTGATAAGGCTGGCGCTAATATCGTTGATATTCTTAAGCAATATGATACGAATGTCGCTCCGATAGAAAAGCTTGACATTGAAAACAAAGCAGATCAGATAAAGATCGTTCGCCATTATGTTGATCTTCTTGGGTTGCCTAAAGATGAAGCTGATGAGTTTTTCAAAGGCATTATCAATAAAGGAGAAGAGTATGTTGAAGCAAAGGCTATAAAGTATAAGGCTGAGCTTGATAAGAGAATGGATGATATTATCCAGCAACGTACTAAAGAGGCTGCCGAAAAGAAGGCGAAGGATGCAGAAGATTTTAGAAGGTATAAGAAAGACCTTAAGTCTTCTATCCAGGCAAAGTATCAGCTAAATGACACTATGGTATCTAAAGCTCTTGATTTTGCCCTAAAACCTTCTGAATCGAATCCCGGAATTACCAAAGCATTTAATAGGGTAAGGGAGATGATGATGAATCCGGAAGAAGCGCCAGATTTGATTATGTTTCTTATGAACCCAGGAGAGTTCATAAAACAGAAGTCGAATCAAGCTGTAGTTGATGAGAAGAAGAAAATTTATAAGCTCATCAGCCACACAAATAAAGACAAGAGGGTAGCTCCGGTAGATGATAAAGGTGATCAAGTTCAAGGTGTGAAGTTCGATGAAATCAGTATAGATTAAAAATTAAAACATTTTTTCGTTCATGGCTAATGTACTTTTAACAAAAAATTTCCCGGCCACCATGAATGGTGACACGGTGATTGGATATACCGACGCTAAAGTCGTTAAGCAAAGTATCGTAGAGCACGATCTTAGCTCTTTAGAAGATTGGTACTACGAAAATCCGGATAAGAACCATCTGGGTATGCTTGAGTTGTTTTCTAACATTACAAACTATCCTCTGCCTATGTATATGGGTATGATTAAACAGGATGCTACTATTACCGTAAATGGTATCAATGGTTCATTCCGTTATGATCTTCCGGTATCAGAAACGTATGAGGTGGTTACAGTAGAAGACACGTCTTTGAAATATGCAAAACCTGGTATTGATGAAAGCTTCTTCGAAATTGTGTTGAATGCACAATTCAAACAAGGAGATGTTATTACTTACGATGTGATTAACGGTTGCCAGGCTCTTATCTCTACAGAGCGCCCTCCGAAACAAGAAGGTGAAAACTGGAGATATTGGTGTAAGCTGTGGGGTCGTTCTCGTGCTAAATACTTCCCGAAAGACATGCTTCGCGCCGGTATTAAATACTGGAAGGTAACAAACGTTCTTGGTGAGTTCTCTACTCAGTTCTCTGGTGTAGGAGGTGCTTCTAAGGCCGGTTCTATGACTTGTGAATTTACGCTTGGTGGACACCGTGGTGTTGAAGGTGAAACGACTATGTACGCTGGTATTAAGTCTTTGGCTTATGCGGACGAACGTACACAGAATTTCATCGACAAGGCTTACCAGAAAGTTCGTCAGCTTTCTGAAATCAGAGGAGGTGATGCAAGTTATGCCATTATCGGTTCTCGTCTTGGTGACGGAAGCATTGATATGCGTACGGCACGTGTAGCCAATACAGTGTCTTTGTTCTGTTTGGCTGAGTTGGCTAAGATGGAAGCATACGAACTTATGTTCATGCGTGGAGGTAGAGTTAAGGGTCATAATGGTGTTTTGATGAAAAACGAAGGTTTGTACCATCAACTTCGCCGTGGTTTCGTTATCTCATATGCACGTCCGGGCGGTATCAAGCGCGAACACTTCCTGGCTGCTGCTGACTATATTTTCCGTGGTCGTAGCGATATGCCGATTGAAAATCGTGTAATGAAATTCAAGGTAGGTGCTATGGCTTACAAGAACATCGTTGAAATCTTCCGTGATGAGTTCTTCTCTCAATTGGGTGCCTTGGCTCCGCTTATGGGTACAGAACGTATTATCAATAATCCGGTAACAGGATCAAACGATGCTCTTGAATTAGGAACTGTAAAGATCAAGGGTGTTACTATTCCGGGTATTGGTAAGGTTATTGTAGAACACGAACCTTCTTTGGATTACGTTGATATGGTAGATAGAAGCCAGTTGGTAGACGGTATGACTCCTATCACATCATATTCATGTATTATGGAAGACTTGACCGCTCCTGAATATTCCAATGCATTCGCCGGCATCCCTGCTTCAGCCGAAGCTCGTATTGGTAATATCAACAGCAACGTATTCTACGTTAAGCCTGATATCGGTTCTATGTGGTGGGGTTACGAACAAGGTAGATGGTCATCCAGAGTATCGGCTCAAGAAATTGTATCCAGCCATCCTCGTATGTCAGAACAATTCTGGTGCCATTCTGTATCGGCTTGTTGGGTAAAAGATACCAGCCGGTTCGTAACAATTGAATTGTTACCAAGCTCTTTGTAATCATAACTTTTAATATTAACTTGCGGTCGGCTTTAAAACCGGCCGCAAATTTTGTTTCTAACATAGTCTTTTCATATATGAAAAGACGTAGGGTATATAAAAAAATGGGAAAAAAGATTTTTGAAGAAAGCCATGAGTCTAAGAAACTGCTGGCTACCGTAGGAGGAATGAAGATATATTCCGACTCTATTTATGTTATAACAGGTAAGATGGATGAAGAAGCTCCTTCCGGATATCAGGAAAGAGGCATTTCCAAGACTCCTTTCCCTGGGAACAAGACAGTATCTTGTTGTGGATGGGACAAGGATCTTAGGGTGTATGATACAGGTTTCTTTATCAATTCAGCATGTTATAAAGGTTACTCACTTGAAGACAAGAAGAATGAAATGGATATGCGTATTAAGAATATTCGGTATCCGTTTGAAGAAACTGTCAATGAGGACCTGGACCAAAAGAACTTCGATTTCTGGGATTCTTACAGAATTGACTTATATGATGGTCGTTTGTTCTACACTAATGACATTCGTGATTTATTTGAGCTGTATATAGCTATTTTATCCAAGTCTCTTACTCCTAAAGAGGAAGACGGTAATCCGATGTACGTTGAATCTTATTATTGTGTAGAAGACAAGACTACGGCCGTAGATATCAGGAAACAACGTCAGATTGACAAGGCTGATATTTTATACGAGTTCATGAACAAACTGAAAGGATCCGAGGCTGAAAGGAAAAGCATCTACGATCTGCTTTTGTATCTTGATATCATATATAGCGTAGAGCTTGATCAGAGCATGGTTCAATACATATTCACTAATTGGATTGATGCTAAGAATACGAACGTTGACATGTATAAAGAAGCAAGCTCAAGGTTCTTGTCTGATGATGAATCTTCTGAGGGAATGCAGGTGATCAAATTCCATCGTATGATTAGGGAAATGATCGAGGGACTGGCTGTCACCGTCAACACCGACGGACTGTATCTGAATGGCGAGCTCCTGGGCGCCGACGCTATCTCTGCGTCTATGGCTCTTGCTTCCAATAAGTCGATGTTAGAAACCAAGTCACGTGTTCTGGAAGCGTATAATGCTTTAAAGAACAAGCATAAAAAAATAGAAGGAGATAAGTCTGACAAGAAGAAAAAGGAAGACGAAAAAGGTTTTGATATTGATCAATACGCTGATAAAAAAGAATAATTTATGAAGATTGTTGATTGTTATCTTCGGGCCTTACAGAAGGCTGAAGAAAACATGACCAACGGTGGTATAAAACTTGACAAGGCACGTTTTGTTCAGCTTTTTAATGACGAACAAAACCGCCTTGTTCGTTATATCCTTGATAAGAAAAACGAAGAGGATATACGTTATATCCAAAAGTTAGTTGTGTATTCAAAAGAACTTGACGAGAAAGGAGATAAAGATAATCCGGAAAGCACTTTGTTTTCATTGCCTTCTGATTTCTTTTCTTTTTCAAACATATCAGGCGTATTTACCAAAGGTGAATGCACGGTCACTGATTTTACCATGTGGGAGGCTAAGAACGAAAACCCGCATGAGCTTCTTGCCGACTTTTTTAACAAACCTGATTTTGATTTTAGGGAAACGTTCTACACTATAGGCGAAGATTCGGTAAGGGTGTACAAGTCTGGTTTTGAAGTAGACACCGTTTACCTTACGTATTACCGCTATCCTAAGGAAGTTGACATCGAAGGATATGTTAAATCCGATGGTTCTAATTCAACCGATATAGATCCTGAATTAGATGATAAATTAATTGGTATTATCCTTAACATGATTGAAAAGCAATTTGCTTTGAATGAAAGCGAATATGGACGTTATCAAATAGACTCAAACAACGTCCAATCTCCTTTATAGCAGAATAAAGACGTGTCCTAAATTAAAGACTATCAAAAAGCATTAAGAATTAATTAATTCCTAATGCTTTTTGTTGCTTATATGACTATCGCTATTTTTGAGACAGATAACAGAATATTAATTTTTAAAATATTATAAGGCTATGGCTATCCATAAACCGTATGACAGACACATTATCTGTCCTCCGCACGCTAAGTTGGCGGACGTAGATTCTTTGTTGCTTCAAGAAGGTCAGATCGCTATCTATGATTTGGATGGTGAGCAGACTAAAGATGGTTTGAAAGCGTTGAAAGACTTGAAAGGATATCGTAAGGACGAACAACGTTTCCAGATCAGAATCGGACGTAATGAGATGGTGAACGACCGTGTATCTGATGATAAATCATTCTCTACACCTACGTTTGCTATTGATGAAATTATAGAAGTGTATGCTTCTGCTCCGAAGAGCAAAGAAATTAAAGTAGATGAAGTTATTTTCGGTTACAACGGAATTGACGACAATACCGCTATTACAGCAAGAAAAGGCGATCGTATCCCTATTCATATTAAGCTGACAGGACGTTTGTTCGAGCTTCGTGGTTATCCGATGGGTGAGGTGAATATCGATGATTACATCATTTTCGAAAACTGTCCTGGTCGTGAGGATATGTGTTCAGAATGTGATCCTTGCGAAGATGTTGATATTTTGGCTGCTATCTTGAAAACAATCGAACGTATCAAGAATCAGCCGATTGCAGGTGGTGGAAAGGTAGGTGATTTTGTAGAAATCCATCCTATCCATTCTTGTGACGAGTTGGAAAAAACTCCGGTGGAAACCGACATGAATTTCTATTGTATGGAAATGTGTGATACCGGTGATGCTTATGCCCTGGCTCAGCTTAAGGCTGCTTATCCTGGTTTGGATATCAAGAGAGTCGGACGTCATCTTTCTACTTCCAAATATCAGGTGATGAAAGAAGGTGGTAAGCCTGCTGATTATACTCAAAAGCTGTCTTCTATAATGAAAGGCTGCGAAGAGTGTCCTGAAGGATATACTAAGGTAGACGGAGGTTTGATTTATGCCGTAACGTTAGAGGATGATGGGGTTGATCAGTCTACTGTAGTAGAAAGCATTAAGAATGCCGTTAGTAGCACTGCCGAGAAAACAGCAGCCCAAGATGGCGGCGTAGGTATGTACACTGTGGCCGTAAGCAAGAAACTGACGAAGGCTGATATCGATGCATTTGTAGAAACTAATCCGACTGCCACAGTAACGTTCGTTGCTAAAACAGCAGATATGTGTAGCAATCCTACTGTTACTACCGTTAGCTGGGAAGCATGTGGTTCTTGTAAGATTTCGAAAGAAGCTTATGAAATCACGTTGCCGGATGATGAATGTGGTAACAGTGCTAAAGAAGAATTGCAGGCAGCATTCCCGTATCTGACAATCGAAGATTACGGTACACCTGGTGGATGTCAACACAAATTCAAAACAACGGTCGTTACTAACATGGTTTGCGACGAATGCGATAAAATTTTCAAAGACTTCTTCGTATCTAAAGCTCCCGAATCTTATCGTGGACGTAACTGGAAACGTTTGGGTACCGTAGCAGGAGATCAGTCCATTATCGCCGATCCGATTCCTAAGAACTGCAAATGCGGTATCTTGTTCCGTGGTATTGACTACATGATTTCTCCGTCCGACTGTTTGATTGACCGTCTGACATTCCAAGAAGGATCTGTTCGTATTGCTGTAAATGGCGGTTATCCGGATGAACAGCGCGAGGCTATCAGCACGTACTTCAACCCGATCCATACCGAATACAAACAGCACTGGGCTCCGCGTACTCACCTCGGCGCTGAATTGCTGGATAAGGAACGCGAACAACGTATGTTCTTCGACTTCCGTAAGACTCACCAAGAACTTATGGAACGGATGTTTACCAACGAAGAAACCCGCTTAGACCTGTTGGCTCCGTATGCTGATTATTCAGTAACGTTGAAGCCGGCACGTTACTCTAACGGCTTCGGTAGGGTAATTGATGATCATATTACAGTACACTTCCATGTACCGTATGGCGCTCACGAAGGTATTCAAGACCTTATGGACTTGTTAGCTGCTTCGGCAAATATCAAGCCCTGCAAGATTTGATTTTCCTTTTTTCTATATATCCCAAGGGGGAGGAGGCTGGTCCTCCACCCCCTTTTTTGTAATAAAACAATTTGAAATAGATCGATTTCATATGAATGGCGTGGATTCTTTAGTCGGTGCCTTAGGTAGGGGCATTGACAAAATAACCAACATAGTTGGAAAATGGGGTTCCTCCCAACCGGTAGATGACAGCAAATCCGGTATAAAAATAGGGGACAAAATCTACCAAGTGGTTGTGTCCTTAAATGGCTGTTATTGGTATCTTGACGAAGAAGGTAAGAAGCATCCTGTTTCTGGTATTCCGGCCACAACCGAATGGGAGTGGATTAACATAGCTGAGAAAGTTATCAAAGATTTCAAAACCTGTTACCGTACACCTGGTGGAAAGGTCGAAGTATGGAGTTGGTATCTTCTTAACGATCAGATGGATGTTCTTAAAGAAACCCATAGAATTACCGACAGTACCGACATGGATAATCCGGTAGGTAAGGTTCTTACTAAGATACCAGATGAATGGGTTATGATCGACTGTGATCTTCCTGATATGACGGAACGTGATATTACGTTTGTAAGTAGATGTTATAAGACTCCGGATGGTAAGGTTGAAATAGAAGGATTGGAAGCCATAGATGATAAGATAAGCATTAGAGAATCTATCTATACTGTTATTCAGTCAACTGACGATAATTTCCCTGCCGGGCATGTTTTTAAGCTAATTCCAGAAAATTGGGTTCGAATGGTTTGTGACTTTCCTGACATGACAGAACGAGATGTAACTTATGTTCTTGAATGTTACACTACTAAAAAAGGGAAAGTGCAGGTAGAAGGCTTGATAGCCATAGATAATATTCTTGGATCCAGGGAAGAGGTTTATACTGTCCTTCAGTCAACTGATCCTGATATTAAGGTAGGGACCGTATTGGATTCCATACCCGAAGATTGGGTGAGGATGGTATGTGATTTTCCAGATATGACAGACCGGGAAATCGTTGAAGTGGACGAATGTTATAAGACAGATGGTGGTAAGGTCAATATAAAAGGTTATCAAGCTATTGATGCTATTCTTGGTGTAAGGGAACAGTATTATTATATCGTTAAGACAACGGACGTCGCTTATCCTCAGTGGACGAGAATAGATAAGATACCTAATGAATGGACGAAAACCGAATGTGACTTTCCTGATCTTACGGAAAGGCATATCATGTCCGTAGATGAATGCTATACAACTCCTGGTGGTAAAATACATCTTGGAGGATATAGGTCGGTAGATAGCATAATAGGAGTCCGGGACGAGTATCTTATTGTTATGGAAACAACCGATCCTGATATACAAAGAGGTGCCACATTCAATAAAATACAAGAAGGATGGCAGCGTATTGTTTGTGATTTCCCTGATGCTACTACATCCGATACAGAAATAGTAGAAAACTGTTATAAGACGGAAAAGGGTAAGGTTCAGATCCGAACATACATAACAATGGACGGATACGGAAATACAAGGGAATTGAGACATATGGTTCTTAAAACAACCGATCCGGATTACAATATCGGATCCAATATCGATCAGATACCGGTAGGGTGGTTAAGTATCGAGTGTGATTTTGCGTCTGCTACACAACGTCATATAAGACAGGTAAAAAACTGTTACGCCTCTGATGCCGGAAGCATTTACGTTGAGGGGGAAATCGTTTACGACAATGACCTTGACGTAGATAAGATGGCGCTGACAGTTATGGAAAGCACTGACCCGGCGATAGCCGTAGGGACGACGCTGGCCGCTATTCCTACTGGATATGTAAAGACAGTTTGTAGATGTAATTGTTGTAACCATTAAATCTTATTGTCATGAGTTGTAACGAATATTATTTAATAACATTGGAGTCTATACCGACTCCAGTCCGTCACAAATACACTAATTTAACGGATGAATGGTATGGTCCTGATGGTACTAAGTACGAAGATCCTAATACGATAACTAAGATCGAGCAGCAGGCTACAGATAATAATCGTATAGGGGATAATACCTTATATCAGAAGCTTATTGAAATACATTCTCAAGGTGAGTCAATAAAATCGGACATCGGAGATATAGGTTCGGTATTGGATTACATAAACGGGGAGGAAGTGTAATGGGAACCATATCAGATAAGTTAATGAGGATCATCAATACCAAAGAGGATATAAGGCAAGCCCTTATATCCAAAGGGTATGATGTACCTACTTCCATACCTTTTAAAGAGTATGCGAAAATGATATTAGACCTGCCATGTAAGATAGATGATTTTCCTGAACTTCCTGGTGATGTTACTCGTTGGCATTTCGGCGGCCTGACGAACGAGATGATGGCGGCTATGGACGATCCTCGGATTGAGGATGCGGATGGCAAAGGTAGGTTCCTATCCTTCAAGAATTTCGCTTGGTCTGGGATGAGTGGAGTAGGTGGTTATGTTCAGGATTTTAATTATTTTAGAAATAATGCCACTGTAGATAAAGTAAGAATTGATGAACAAAATAGCAATTCTATTAAAGTAACTATTTTAACTACAGGAATAAATAACGCTATTTATATACCAAAGAATATTTACCAATTTAATAAATCTTATTTCATAAAAATATCAAGTGAAGGATACAATGAAGGTGATCTATCTTTGTCATTTTATGCTCCTTCTACATCAACGGCTACAACAGTAAAAGTACCGTTAAATCCTAATGGCATCACTGAAATTCCTGCAATAAAAGAAGATGATTTTTTAGCTGTTTATATTGAAGTTGTGGGTAAAGTGGGATCAATTACCATCGAACAACTTTCCCTCTACCCCGGCTTTATCCTCGGTGACGGAGTAGATGACCTTGCAGTTACAGAGAAGGAGCTTAACTTCGAGGATACCTATACGGTGTACACGGCGTTTATTCCGTTTAAGAGTAATCCGACAAGGAATATGATTTTGTGTGGAGCTGATAGCAAAAAAACTTTTTCCATGCAATATTCGTCTTTGGTTTATGTATCTTTTGTAGCGGGTAATAACTATTATATAAATGCTGATTTTGTTAATGGGCTTAATTTGTTTGCTTGTAAACGAAATGGTAATAATATATGTATTAAGAACTTATTAACTAATAAAGTTGTAACAGGTACGTGTGGGGACTGGGTGGAAAACGCTGGGCTATATTATTTATGGAAGAATGCAACTTATGGATCTTTTGCTAAAGCAGCTATTGCTGGTCAAACAATCTGTAATGGATATTTCTCTACCGATGAAGACGATGAAAAGGTTCTTGATTGGTATAAGAAGCAATATCCCTGGCTCTTTCCCGACCAAGCATGGACAGTGGTAGGCAAAACCAACGAGGACGAAGATCGTGCTACTATTGCCAACATTACAGGCAATGGTAATAATCTTGTGCTGTCGAATTTTGGGTTTGCAGAAGGGAGTGGGTATGGGTTGTATGCTGAGAATTATGCTGGTGGTAGATGGGTTCAATCTACTAATAGAGCGGATTTAACTTGGACGAGTTATTCTGTAAATATAACTTCAGTTAAAGTTGCGTCTACACAGTTATATTATCAATCCTATCCTGGACAACCTTCTTTTACAGTTCCTTCTTATAAGATAAAAGTTTACGGACTGAAAGATGGTCAAACTCTATCCTATAAACAAGTAACTTCTGAAGGACAACAGATATACAAAATATCAGAAGATGGAATTTATACATTACCGTCTTTTCCATTTAAAGCAAATGGAAATTGGTATGGATTTACCTTAAATAAGGTACAAGAATCCTGTGACATTACTATAGAGCAAATCCCCGAATACGAAGGATATCTAGTTACTGATGGGGTGGATGATAAGATAACTTCGTCTACATTTGAAATGGGTAATGATTGGACTGTAATAGGAGATTGGGAGCTTATAAATACAGGGAAAAATGACAATGCTGGTATTGTAAAATTTGATAGTATAGTCATTTATAATTATAATTATAATTCAGTGCTCATTAATATAAAAAATGGTAGAAATATTTTGATTCCCGATCAAAATACCGTTAATGCAATTTGTTCTGATGGCAGGATTTATTCAAAAGACTGGAAAGAATCTATTTATAATGAAGAAACGGAATCTACCAGTAAAAATTTCTTAACTATAGGATATTCAGGTAACGCATATACTAAAATTGCTTTCAAAAACTTAGCGATTTATCCTACAGTCCTCTCCAGGGAAGATTGTATCAAAGCATATAACTATTTACAAACTTTAAAAGCAAAATAATATGAAATTCATTATCATACCAAAAGAACTATATGATTCCGTATCTGAAGAAAAGAGACGTGAATTAGGAATAGGTAGCCCAAGAGCGAGCGTAGACGGCTCTTGGGTTATTTTACACGTAGAACATTATGACCATCTATTTAAGTCTTTAGACGCGCAGGCTGATGACGATCCTCAATACCCGTATCCGGTATATGACAGCTCTTCTTCTGAGTTTGAATCTATTCTTTCATCTAAAGAATGGGTGTCTGATGTTAATGACGAGCGTCTTTGATCTTGTTATGGTTGGGACAATTGTTATATTTGTGGAAAGTTGAATAATTAAAGCGTGTGGTAGCGTTATCTACCATATAATCATTATGTTTCAGATAATAACCGGATGCGTTTTGGCTAATATCCTTACGATAGCAATCATCGGTTTAGCTCTGTATTTAGTGTATCGTAAAAACGAAGACCGTTTAAAGGCTTTGGATTCTAAGATTGATCAGAAGGTTGAGGACGTAAAAAACAAGGTTGGCGCGGTGATGGACATCGTAGACCAGATCAAGAAATTGTTGGATAAAATTAACAAAAAATAAATATGGCAGAAATAGGTTATAACAGTAAATTCGAAGGCCAGGAGGTTGATTCCAGACTTGAGAATGTGGTGCAGGCTGCTCCTGGAACAGGTTCGGAGTCGGGGAAGGGAGGCCTCATCCCGGCTCCCCCTGCCGGAAGTCAGGACGGTAGCAAGACTCTTCTTAGTAATATGACATGGGGAGATCATGTAACAAAACAGTACATAGATGATGCTGTTTCGGCAGCAGGGTGGAAGAAACAGATTGTTAGCAAACTTCCTACTGTTGAAGAAGCGAAGGATAATGTCATGTATCTTGTAAAAGACGATGTGGCATCTACAGAAACTAAAAACGTGTATAACGAATATATTTTGGTTACTGAAGAAGGTGGAACTAAGGTGCTTGAATCACTTGGTATGGTAAGTACAGGAGTAGATTCATCTTATCTTGATTTATCCATATTTCCCAGTACTTCTGGAACTCTTGATGAGGATTCGTATGCAAAAGTTATAGATGCTTACAATAACAATATTACATTAGGTAAGCTTAGTTTTTATTATTTTTCTTTGGATTATTTTTTAGACAATGATAATTCTGAATTAAAAATAATAGCTGTTTTATTTAATAACACCAACTCAAAGGAAGACGTATCTGGATCTTATATAGACATTGAGATGGTAACTTATGTTGTTTCCCAAGATAAGACATATAGAGCTATAGGTAATACGGCTACGTTGTCTAATGACATGTTATCTTATTTGAAGTTTATGGCTAAGACTCCTAATGTTGTCACAACATTAGCAAGTTTGCCAATAGATGCTCATAATATCATAGCCAACGTAGCTTCCGCTACGAACCTGTCTATGGCCGTATCTGCTGAGGATGTTGGGAGGGAATGGCAGGTGCGGGTCAACAACACCACCGGCAATGACATTACGCAGCCGCTTCCTACCTCTGGTCTGTTCCAGAGCATGTCAGGCGATAGCGTAATAGTACCTAAAAACAGTTTTATAGAATTAAGTATCTGGTATATCAATGATAAGTTGGTTATCAGAGTAGGTGAACAAGCTTAATAGAAAGGATAGAATATGCTTTATGTAAATAAGAATATAAAAGGTTTTTATTGGGAAGGATATGAGTTGGACTCCTCTTCTTACGAAGTAGGGTATTCTTACCAAGATTTCTTAGATGGTAAATGGGTTCAACTTGACTCCGATCAAGAAAAATTCCATCAAGACAATCCTGATGCGAGTGTGAAAGAAGTTATTGCCATGCAGCTTGACCCGGAACCTCCTGGACCAACTGAAGAGGAGTTGCTTGCCAAGGCTAAAGACAGGAAGGTTTCTGAGGCCAGGGAATATGCTTATTCTGATGCTGTCCGCTCTTATAGTTTGGATGGTAAACAGATATGGTATAACAGCAGCATGAGACAGAAGGTTAAAAACGATATTGATGTAGCAAAAGGAAGCGGGATATACACCGTATCCGTAGCAGATTCAGAATACGAGCTTGATATTGCTAATACGGCAATGAATGAAATGCATGTATATGAATCTGAGTGCAACGATCGTACTGCTGCCATAGAAAAGGAAATAGCTTCTAAAACCGACAGGAGTGAAGTTGAGTCTATGAAAGTAGATGAAGGCTATCCTGAGAAGTTGGTAAGGACAAAGGATCAGATCATAGAAAAAAATAAGATCCTTGAAGCCAATGATCCGGAGAAGGCTACAGCTATGTACATGAGGGCGATGATCAACACGCCGGCTATGTTGGAAAACACCGACCAGAATCTTGCTCTTAAGATAAAGGGGTTGTACCCTATCTGGGACAAGGATGGAGTTTACGGCGACAAAGGTCTTCCTATGGGCACTGCTGTTGTAAAAGGGCAGCGTTTCCGTAGCAAAAACAAACCTTCGGATTTGGATTGGACTCTGTTTGAAGTAAGGCAAAATCACAATCTACAAGCCGACTGGGTTCCTGGTCAGGGAGGTGGAGCCGAAAGTCTGTATATGGTTGTTCAAGAAAAGCATTCAGGTACCGTAGACGATCCTATTCCTTGGGTATATAATTCTATTTTAGAGAATGGAAAGTATTACATTGACAAAGAAATTAAGTATCTTTGCATAAGAGATTCAGGCATCCCTTTGGCTTACGAGAATCTTGCTGATCTTGTATCAGCCGGATATGTAAGGGTTGTTTAGGTCGTGATTTGTTGTTTATAACCCCAAATAGTATTAAACCAATATAATTCTATTATAAAAGTTTAATACATCTCTTTCAGAGATCGGGTTATTAGCCTAAGTGTTGAAACAAACACTACGTTATTTGAGAATAGATAGTTACCTACGGATGTTTACCCAAGTCTGTAGCTCTAAGGATGGTGATTAAACAGGAGTAGTGTATTTGACGAAACAGTGTTGCCATTATATAAAACCTCAAAATAACATTGGCGATGGGTACTTACAGGAGAAATCCTGACTTATCCCTAACGGGATTTACATCTACCAAGGAGACCGAAAGGTCTCCGAGGGGATGTATTAAAACGGATGAATAGCTTTAAATATATTTAATAGAATATGGGTTATGGATAACCCCTGTATATTTATTTATGCAGGGGTTTTTCTTTAATCCAAACTCTGCTTATTTTAATATCTGGTAAGGTTCTAATTATCTTTGTGAAAAAGGTTAAGTTATGGAAAGAAAAGATATTATAAAAGAATTGAGTCAGTATTTTAGTATTGTTGAATTAGTTGGTCCTAAAGAATACGGTAGAGACAAAGATCTTTGCTGGAGGTATTTAAGAACTGAGTTGCTTCACACGATACTGGTTTTAAGGAAAGACATCTTGAAAACTCCGATGACGGTTAATACCTGGAAGTCGGGTGGAAGGTTTGATGAGCGTGGTTTTAGGAACAATATCTCGGATATAGTAAAATCCAAGACCGTATCAGGGTCTTTGTATATCAGTCCTCATATGCTTGGGGCAGCCATCGATTTTGATGCCAAGGGTATGACGGCAGAAGAGGCAAGGAATAAAATAATTCAGTCGCAGGATTTACTTCCTTGTCCCATTAGATTAGAATCAGGTACCAATTGGGTCCATATTGACGTATATGACTCTCTTGGAAGTAGCAAGAAAGTAACTATGTTCTAATATGGCTTACAGATTTGTAGGAAGGATGAATTTAGAAAGTTTCTGGGCTTTTCTCATTTCCGGATTATCAGCATTGTGGATGAATTTCCAGGAGATTCACCACCTTATATATTCTATATTGTTTATATTAGCTATAAATCTTTTGTTAGCTACTATAAAAAGTATCAAACACTGCTATATCCGAAGAAAGAGAAAGAGGCCTTTTAAGATATTGACATGCATAAGCGAAATTGGAGTTTTGAAAATCCTTCTTGAGTTCGCGGCCTGCTCTTTCGGGCTGTTTACCATATCCGGAATGGATCTTATTATGTCTATGGGAGGGCATAAATCCCCAGAGTTTATAGACATGCTTCTTCAGTGGATTACGATATTCGCCTTAATATTATACGGTGGAATGGCATTCAAACGCCTCGGCGACCTTGCACCTGATTTGATGATAGTAAAAGGTGTTAAGTATTTCTTTAGCAAAGTAAGTTGGTGGCAGAAGGTTCCATTCGGAGAAGAGCTTAAAGAAGGTATTAACAACGGTGATATACAAGAGCTTTTAGACGAAGATAAGGAGGGTAAAAGATGTGTTTGCAAAAAATGAGAGCCAGGCATGTGTTAGGAGTTCTTCTACTGTGTTTTATATCTTTCTTGTTTGGTAAAACATGCAAGAAACAAGAAATAATACACGATATAGAAATAGATACTGTAATAGATACCATTATCCAACCTGTTCCTGTTCCTCAGTATATAGTTGACGTAGGGGAGGTAGAAATACCTTTCCCTATGGATGCTATAGTTGAAAAAGATACGATAAAAGACACTGTTTATATCAATATACCAATACAGAGAAAAACGTATCAGACAGATGATTATAGAGCGGTAATAAGTGGGTACCGACCAAATTTAGATACGATGACAATCTACCACAAAAGAGAAATAATATACGAAAAAAGTAGACGGTGGGGATTAGGAATCACCGCCGGATACGGATTGTCTAAAGATGGTTTTTCTCCTTGTTTGAGTATGGGTGTATTTTATAGAATATGGTGAGAAGCCACTGATGTAAGACGGACAAAGCCTGTCTTACGCCTATCCTGAAGTTCTATCCTACAACGGCAACCCCTACCCTGCAACCTACCCGGCCTGCCTCGTGCTGCGATCTGAAGGGACCTGCTCTGCTGCCTGGGCTGTCCTGCGCCATGACACACTACAGCCTCGCCTACCTGCCCTGCCCGCTTATCCACTGGCTACTTCATGGTTTTAAATAAAAGTTCATTCATACCTCACTCGCTTCGCTCGATTCGGCATAAATTCACTAAAGAATTAAATCAATATTTCTACGTTCTCTCATATCGCTCCCTACGGTCACGATATTCGTTCACTTAAAGGATTAAACAATAAGCCAAACAACATATAGGGCAATACGCTCCTTCACCTCACTCCCTTCGGTCGATTCGGTTTCAGTCACTCCATATTATGAGGAATAAAGAATAAGGTCTTAAAAGTTAAAATAATATGAATAACAAATAATTAATTAAAACAAGATGAATAATAATTCAGGGAATGAAGAATAAAAGCGGGAACGATAAAATCGGGACTGTTTTTATTCAAGATAACTTGGTCCACCCTGATGCTCAGCGTGTTACGATCCGAATATAGAAATACGGATACGTTTTGAGATATGGTATAGGTGCAAACAAAAAAACCTGCCCCCTATTTTCTCAAACGAAGGACAGGATAAAATATTTTTATCAAAATTTGGAGCAAGCAAACTGGTTTGCTATATTTGCCCAAAACGTAAATATAATATGAGCGTAAATATAATTGAAATAAAAGACGGGCGCAAGCTTCACGACAGACTTCTTAAGAAAGAGTCGGTCTCACCTTTAGAGGTTATACGCAATGAGTATAACCGTTTTAGCTATAATGTAGTGCGTAGACCGGAAGGTCAATGTTTAGGAAATTTAAGATATTTTAATCTTAATTATGATAGCAAAACAGGTCATTTCTTTAAAAAAGAGTTCAATTTAAGATATAGCAGTAATTTTGTAATCACCGACTATTGGAAAGATCGAGTGCGTTGTTTTATTGTTTGGAACTACGGATTTGGCCGTTATTTCCCGTATGCTGATTTTGTGGAGGCCATGGTGTACGATTATCTTATATACGGTCGTCGATCGGTTCCATATAGTATAAAGGTTCAGGAGACTGAGGGCAGGTGTGTTAGGTTTTATATAAATTCTGAGATATCTCACCTTAGAAAAGTAGGATACAAGGCTTATCGTGAGGAATTTAAGAAAGAGCATCCTGAATATTTCATAGATGAAAGTTGTCGAGTTTTTCGTTGTCTTGACATGTCATTAAAGAGAGAGGAGAAAATAGCGGCCTGTCATGCTCACAAGCGTGATCTTAGAACTCACATCATTGACTCTTTCATTGATAGGATTATGAAGAATCCCACAACGCTCCATTCTTGGTTTTCTGAATATGTGGATGGAGAAGGGAAAAATCGCACATGTTTTTCTGATAAAGCTGTTGAGTCGTTGAATAAAAGGTTGAAGAAGAATGGTTTGAATACGTTGAAGAACACAACCTTGTATCGACTATTCAGGAGTAGGGTTAAAGAAAGATTTGGTTGCAATATTAGGACCTTCTTTAATAATGTCCTAATGAGTGTATCTACTGAAGAGGTTATCACAAAAGCCATTAAGAAAATAAAAGGCAAGAACATGATGAGCTTGTACATTTTGGCATTGAAAAAGTACCGTAAGATATGCGAAGTGTATTATTCCGACGAAGATATATCCTTCGACGACATATTCCGGGAATACGGAGTAGATCTTCGAATGTGCGGGTAGGGTTCTTGCTCTCCATAACAATATACGTCAGTGTTGTGTTTTATCGCTTCATTTCTATATCTTTGTAGAAAAAGAGAAGGAAATGAATTACATTGATATTTTACCACAGATAAGGAATAATATTTTCTATGTCAGGATAGTAATGACCGACTACGATGTAGAAAATCAGATGGTTATTAGAATAGTAGCCAGAAGAAATGACGGTCTGTACAAGACGGAGGTAGTGCAGTATCCAAATGAAGGAACTGATTATAACGGGGAAATCATTGTTCCTATGTTTGGTATGGCTAAGTCGTTGGTGGCCCAAATAGTAGGAGTCAAGATAAATGGTACCGAGGTACGTGTTAATAGTACTGAAGTAGAGGGAGCTGATATAACAGCCAGATACGATGATTCCCTTACCAGAATGGGATGGGAAGAGAGTATGAACAACATTCATCTTGATTTTGAGGTTATAAGCACCAACAACCCTAAAACGCTTCGTATAGCCGATCAGTCGGAATGGGGGATACTGGCAGACAGACCGGCTATTATAGAGATCGTACCACCTGAAGATGAGAATAAGTATGTTTATTATCTTGGTAAGAATCAGTTGAATGTATTCAACAGTAAGACCCTTGGCATAAATCCGGGTCGCGGAAATGATTTTGAAAACCTAAAAGATGGTATATACGATATTACCATAAAAGGCAGTCCTTCCTCTTATTCATTTAACAGAAAGTATTTAAAAACAGATCTGATCCGTCTTAACATAGATAAGATATGGGCCAGGTCAACTGTGTTATGTGATCATGAGGATGATGACGTTATTGACAAAATAAAAGAAATAGAGTTTCTGCTGGCTGCGGCTGAAGCCAATATGAGATTAGGGAATTTTGAAAACGTAAAACAATTATATGAAAAAGCATCTAAATTGATTTACGTTCTCAATAATTGTGAAAATTGTGGTTGTAAAATATAATCAATTAAATATCAATAAGTTATGGGATGCGGATGTGGAAGAAGCAACATTGCTTCTATTAATAAAAGTCGGGCTATAAAGCCTCAGTCGAATACGACACCTAAAGCTGATTCTAATGCGGCTTGTATTCAGAAATATGATGAACTTGCTGTGTTGGACAAGAAAATTATAGACCTTCATCGCAAGTTCAGGTTTGTAGGAGGTGTAAGTAAAAGGTATGCTGATATTCAAAAGCTGGTAAGAGGTTGGATCGTTAATTTGAAGAACGAGTGCCCGGATCCGGATGATCTTGCTACTTATTCTGAATACATAAATAAAGAATACGCCAGGTATTTTACCGTGAAATAATATGGCAGCTACCGGAAGTACACAGCAAATTCTTTTCCCTTCATCTTACTTATGTGAGTGCGCTGATCGTTTTATAGCATGTAAGGCTGATCAGTATCTACAATATCATAAGTATAAGGTAGGTATTAAGCCTGATATGGATATGGTTCTTAAAATAGATCGTATGAGAAGAATCGTATGTGAAGGGGAATGCGGGTTGTGCCCGGACGAGATTCAGAAATTCAAAGAAGAACTTAATAAGATCTTGTCATGAAAAAGATGTATTACAACAAAGAATACAGAAAAGCTTTCAAGAAATCGGACTGTCCGGAAGATCTTGGTTCTGAAGAAACGTTTATCGTTCATGAGGCTGAATTTTGTTCGGATATAAGCCAGGATGATGCAGATAGGAAAGCGGAAGAGTTTGCGGAGAAAGAAGGTCCGTTGTATGCTAATAAAGTAGGTGGCTGTTGCGAGGTATATTATAACACAAGACAGGAAGGTGATTTCTTTAAAAATGATTGTCCTGATGGTCAAAAACAAGAACAACCTACACATCATGTGATAGAGGCTGGGCGTGTATGGTCTAAGTTCAGTACCGAAATAGCCAACTACGAAGCTGCGAAGATTCTTGAGCAAGAAGGGCAGGCTGCCGCTAACGAATCTGGAGTATGTAAAACCGTTTATTACAACGAAGACCAACATGGTTGGTTTAGTAAGCGTTGTAAGGAAGGATGGAAGGCTCCTGAGAAATACAGGAGGATATACGCCGGTACCGTAACGTCTTTCATTAGTGTTGATGATGCCAATGAAAAGGCTAAGAAGATACTGGAAGAAGAGGGCATGAAATGGGTTAATGAAAATACCAAATGCGAGCCTGTTGTTGATGAATGCAAATTTGATTTTTGAAAATGAGCAACGTAAAATTTAATCCGACAGAAGGTGAGAATGATAAACTGGTGTCGGTGTTTTCTGAAATAAATGAAGGTCTTGATACGACTTTGAATTACACTATTTCCGATGAAGGGAATAAGGCTAAGAAGAACATCGTCGTTAATCAAGTTGGTAAAAGGGAAAAGTTTTTATCGAAGAAAGGGGAGGAATCTGAGCCTTTTGTTTTGTCTGATGGTAATACTTTCAACGTTCTTAAAGAAGGTGCTTCAGGATCGGCATCCGCTTGGGCTGATGACCAGCTTCCTCCAGAAGCCACGGAATCAGTTGGCGACAAAAGCCTTCTCCCTTCTTGGGATTTTTACCTTATAGATATGACTCAAAATACCGGAGACAAAGTGCGTCCGGTCGGAAAGCTTCGTAAGAATAATCTCCTTAGATTTGAAAACGGAGATTTTGCTCCTACGGTGGGCATAACCGAGGAAATGAGAGCCGAATGCGATGTGGAACTGTATTTGGATAACGGTCATAAAAATAAGTATTGTGATGCCGGAGCATTTGACGCTAAGGCTTTTTACGAAGAGTATGGTATTGGTCAAAAACTTTATAATGTATCAGGATCAGAGGTAAGGATTTTAAGACCTTGGGAGACTACTTCAAAGAATTATAGCATATTCTTAGGATGTAGCAAGAGTCTGTATGTAGCTGATAAGGTAGTTGGCAAAAGTGGGAAAATATGGTCTGGGGTGTACGACGCGGACACGGTTCCTATGCTGGACGGACTTGACCTGCGCCAGACGTGCCCTGTGCTTCCGCCCACAGCCTTATCTCCTGGACCGGTATGTACAGTAGACTCCAAGGCAAGATCTTTCTTTTTCTTGTATGAAGGAGAAACAAATTGTAAATCCGGAGCCGGAGTTGGTAACGCCTGCACGATGTTTCTAAATGGAAGAACTTATCCGAGAAGCAATGACGTAAATCAAATCAATATAGCTAAGTATTCGAGGGCTAATAACGTAGATCCTGAATCTTCTTATCCTTTTTCTGAAGGTGGGTTCTTGACCTTGAATGCTTATATCATATACCTTGAAATGCTGTATGGTACTAAATACTTGGTTAATCCAGATACTTTTGGATCAGGTATATCAAGTAACTCCGGGGTAGGTAATGATGTTAATTACCATAAATACGGAGGATTGAAATACCGTAAAAAAGGAGAAGATACATGGATGTATGCCACATGGAACAACAGTTCTTCTATTATCCATTATGAACCTACTAAAAAAACTCATTTCTCTTACCTCATAAATTCAGAGTATCCTAAAGAACAATGCATGGAAAGCCAGATGGCGGCTTCTTTTGCATTTGAAACAGGCGTAGAAGAAGGATCAGAGTTTGATTTTTATGGAGGAAAATACTGGTATAAGAACGTCCAGGGGGCCAAGAGTATGGCTGAAGGTCATATGAATGTTATTGTGTTTAAGGAAATGACCGGCACTATATCAGCCTTAAACGAAAATGACGAACCGGCAGAATTTGATTTGGAAGTTATTTTAAGGATGTCTTTGTACGATGGCATGAATTTGTCTGGAGATGTCTTTAGGTATTGTGGAGGAGGATACGAACAGGTAGGGACTTGTTTAAATGATCCTAATGTTACTCGTATAGGCAATACTATTGATATCTATATAGAGCCAGATCAAAAGAAATGGACATATGAGAAAAGGTCTACTATAAATAATGGTGAGGTTTTTAATTTTGAATCTAAATATAAAAAGATAGCAACTACCCAAAATTTAGGAGATAGTTTTGCTTTACACCGTATTCCTTATACCGGATGGAAGGGTAAAAAGGGAGGAAATTATAATTCAGGAGAATGTTTTTATACATGGGACAACTGCAACTGGGCTTCATCTGTTGGTATAAAGTCCAGAGTTGCTGCTCGTTTCGGCGGTAATGCGAGCAATGACACTTGTTTGCCTCGTAATCTGAATGCGTCTAACGCCGCTTCTATTAAGACTCGCTACTATTGCGGCCTTGCCCAGTTGTTATTAGACGTCAGTCAACCGCAGGTTTGATGGGTGCAACCCATTGATGGCGCAGCCATCATAAGCGCAGCGCTAAGGCGCAGCCTTATATACTATATCACGGCGCAGCCGTATCTTGTTAATATAATATTTTATAGCCACAAAACAAAAATTTAAAATATTTAATACAAATTGTTTTGTAGCTATAAAATATTATACATACATTTGCAATGTCATTAGACAACAGAGATAGTTAACATTATAAACAATAAAAATCTATTCAATGAAATCCGTTAGTCTGCTAACAAGTTTTACATTGGGATCTGACCTCTGAAATAGCAAATAACGGTTGAGAAAAAGGTTAAAAAGAATTGGCTGCTCGTTTCGGCGGTAATGCGAACAATGGCAATTGTTCGCCTCGTAATCTGAATGCGAATAAAATAAATCCGAATAATTTATTATTTTAATCGTAGTAATCATTATATTTGCCATGTGGGTATAATAATTGATATATGAAAGTTATTAACGTTGTTGGGTATGAAGGTATATATGCAGTAAGTGATACTGGTATTATTTTTAATATTAAAAAAGGAACTGTAATGAAGACTCATGTTAATATGCATGGTTACGAGGAGGTGACGCTTTCAAGTGTTAAGAGTGGAAAGAGTAAAATGAGGGTGCATAGGATAGTATATGAGTCTTTTAATGGTAAGGTAAAGGATGATTTGGTAATAGATCATATAGACAATAATAAGTTAAATAATAATCTTAGTAATTTAAGAAAGCTCACAAATAGAGAAAACATATGTAGGTCAAAGGTTTCAAAATATGGAAGGGGAGTGCATTACTTTGAGAAGATAAATAAATATGGTGCTTGCATTCAGATAAATAAGATACAATATCATTTAGGTGTATTTTGTGATGTTAAAGATGCAAGAAATGCTTACGACAAAGCTTTATCGGACTGGAACGATAATGGAATATTGCCTTATAAGAGAGATAGGACTGTAAAAAAATGTAATGCGTGCAACGAGGTGAAATCTGTATCTGAATTTTATTACATAAAAGGTCATGGCTATCAGTATATGTGTAAAGAGTGTCAAAAAAAGTATGGAAAAGAATATAGGCTTAAAAAGAAAAAATGCGAATAATAACATAGAATACATTGATTGACTTCTTATTGTGATGGTGTGGATAAAAAATGCTATCTTGCACCAAAAAAAAGAAAGTCATGAACTCATGTAACACTTGTAAAGATGACAGACCTGATATTCTGAGATCTAATATTTGTATCGGGTCTGATCCGTGTAATGACTGTACGGACAATTGCGAGATTCTTCCAAAAGAATGCGATTGCCCGTATGGTCATTTAAGCGATCATTGCATTCATTATACAGGATGCAAGACATTCATATCCAAATTAACTCCAGGTATGCCTTATAATGAGGTTATGCATAATATAGAACTTGTTTTCGAAAACATAGATAAGTTTTTGGATAGGATGGTTGAAGAAAATACGCTTTTAAAACAAAGGGTTGAAAAACTTGAAAAACAACTTCAAAATGGAAAAGAGTGCACAAATTGGTGAGGACTTAAGTGGTAAACACGTATATGTTCCACATGTGGACGAGACGCCGGTGCCATGTCCGGACGGATACACCTGCACGAACTGCGTGTACTGCGCTGACGGCATCAACGCTGGCTACTTCAGTCTGGCTCAGAAATCTGATCTTACGGCTTTAATCAATGCAATGATATGCCGTATGAAATACCAGGATAGGGAAATAGAATTTTTAAAACAAAAAATAAATATTTTGAGTAACAATGGCAATAACAGGTAACGGTTGTTTTGGCAGTCATGGTGGGTGCGAACGCCCGCATCATTGCAATATTCCTTCTTCTAACATATTCTATGATGGAGAAACTATAGAAGAAGCTGGTTTGTATCATGGTATGCCTTTAGACGGAGCTTTAGCTAATTTAGCTAAATACGTTTCAAGGGCTATTAACGTAAGTGGATCTGTCAATACAGAAGTGTTTGACGGTACTTCTCATGTGGTTCTAAAGAAAGATCCGGCAGAGATTTTGCTTGTATCTTATTGCGGGGGTGTCGTACCTTCTGATATGTATAAAGTCCAGGGTCGTACTGTTAGGTTCTGCCGGGATATGTGTCAACAGGATGAACTTGCTGAAGTGAGGGTCGTGTACCGAGAAGAGGCAAATAGTTCTTATGGGTTCCATTGTTAATTTAGGAGGATGAGAAATGGCAGAAAAATGCAAAGGATTTATATGTGGGGGTAATCTCGTTGATGGCTCTGTGCCTTCTGATAAGTTAGATAAAGAAACCATTATCGAGCTTATTAAAGAGATTCTGAAAGAGGAAATGCACGAATCTTGGCTTAAGGAAATAATAGAAACCATACTTAAGGAATCTATTGATTCGGATTGGCTTCGTGAGTTCTTTAAAGAAGTTCTTAAAAAATATGCTAAAGAGGAATGGTTTAAGGATATCATCTGCGGCTTAGGATGTGTTGGCGTACAAGAGATATTTGATGTTATTCCTACTGACATAACATTTGAAGCCACAGGCGGTACGGCTACGGTACAGGTGGTTGTCGATGATGGAGTTGAATGGGAGTTGACACTTTAAATTAAGGAGGATGATTATGTCGAGAGAGAAAATATATAAGATGGATGATGGTTCTTGGCTTACCTCGGACAAGAAGGAAGGTGTCGGTCGTGATAAAATGAATTTCGATGCTCCATCTTGGAAAGGGAGGGAAGACAGGATCACTATCCGAATTGTGAAGAAGTCCGATACCGAAAGCATGAAAGCCATTACTTTCAAGCAAAAAGGTATTAAGATCACAGAAGTGTCGGTTAGTAGGCTGGAGTTCCCTATATCTGGTGGAGATAAGCAGGTCCTTATTACTACCAACTCCGCTTCTATCAATGCCCTTATTACGGGTGAGAAAGATATAAAGGGTGTCATAAAAGCATTTACCACCGCTTCCGGTCTTAATATTGACGTCAATGATATTAGGCTTGATTATGGTTTCCCTGGTGATCCGGGTCTTGAAGACACGTTCCAGGTTTCGATGATTGTTTCCATGCCTGGCAATGAGGATGGGAATGAAGTTAATGAGAACATAACTATAAATGGTGTACTGATTCCTATTTATCAGCCTGGAAAGGTCGTTCCTTACATTAAATTGGATAAGGAATTTGAACAAATTGAGGGTGATGAAACAAGCACGCAGTTAAGTATAGAAAGTAATATAAAAGATTATGTTATTGAAATAGTTGAATGCGAGTCTGTGGATAAGGAGGAAATCTACCTGGACAAGGATGTTGTTGATCTTGATTCAGATGGATCACCGGAGGTAATCAACGTAAGTACAACTCCCGAAAATTTAAGATGGAGGATTAGCGAATGAAAGTAGGTAATTGTTGGGCGAACATAGATAAGAAAGAAGGCAGTCTTAACAGTAAGGTTAATATTTACTTTGATGAAAATGATACTGGTGCCAACAGAAGTGTCAAGATAAGGGTGTCTTCCAGGGATGGTAGCGTATCTGAAGAATGTACGGTAGTTCATAAAAAAAAAGAACAGGTAGTTTATAGAAATAAAAGGCAGTCGGCTCTTTTCACAAAAGAAGGATGTAATCCTGAGACAGAGAAAGGGGAAGAGCTTGAGTACGTTGTTGAGGCCGGAAAATACACGTCTATCATATCTCAGTCTGATGCTGATGACAAGGCTATGAGAGACATTGAGCAAAATGGTCAGAACTGGGTTAATGAGCATGGTCGTTGTATAACCATATTATGGTACAATGTCAAGAAATCAAAGTCGTTTAGAAAGAACGACTGCGATCCTGATACCGAAGAAGGAAGTTTGGTTACGATGACGATCGAAGCCGGGCAGTTCTCTTCTTCCATAAGCCAAGAGGATGCTGACCGTAAGGCTGAAGCCGAGTTGAATGCCAAAGGTCAAGACTATGCTAATTCTCATGGCACTTGCAATACCATAAAATGGTACAACGACAGGAAATCCAAAATGTTCCAAAAGACAGATTGTGAGGTAACTGAAGTTGGATCTATGGTAGAGTACGTTGTAGAAGCCGGCCGTTTCTCTTCTTCTGTTTCTAAGGAAGATGCTAATCAGAAGGCTTTGGAAGCCTTGGAAGCTGAAGGTCCAGGGTATGCTAATGAGCATGGCACCTGTGAAACCAATTTATGGTATAACGTAGAGAAGTCGAAAGTATTTTATAAGAATGACTGCGAAGATGGGTTTATCGGAGCACCTTACACTTACACGGTAGAAGCCGGTAAATACACATCAGACGTAAGTCAAGAAGATGCTGATCAGAAAGCTCTTGATGATATAGAGAAAAATGGTCAGGATCAGGCAAACCTGAATGGAGAATGCGTTACTGATCCAAATTATTTCGTCGGAAAGGCTTCGGCTCGTGTTCAGAAAAATGATTGCGATGCTGAATCTCAGACCGGAAGCTTTGTCGATTTAACTGAAAAGGATCTTGCTGGATACCCGGATGCTTTTGTATCAAGGGAAAGCCAGGAGGCGGCTAACGCGCTCGCTCAGGCTGCTATGGAAGAACAGAAACAGGATCTTGCAAATAAGAAAGGCACTTGCATAGATAAAAACCAATTTGTTGGTGTATATAGCAAGGTATTCACAAAAGACAATTGCGACGGAGAAGGCGTAGGTTCGCAGGTAACAGTAGACCAAGATGATGTAACCGGTGGTCCTTTTACTTCATACGAAAGCCAGGAGGCGGCTAACGCGCTCGCTCAGGCTGCCGTCGAGCAGCAGGGCCAGGCCATAGCCAACCGGGACGGCCATTGTACGTGGACTGGTAAATACAGTGAAGAATTTACCAAAAACGATTGTAATGAAGGTCAGGTAGGGTCTAAGATTACGGTAACCGAACAAGATGTTGTTGGTGCTCCTTTCACATCTACCGTAAGCCAAGATGATGCTAATAACAAGGCCAAGGCTGCTGTCAAAGAGCAAGGTCAGGCTATTGCTAACAGTAAGGGTAATTGTGAGAATATGACGGTCTATACCGGTCATTACAGCAAGAGATTCGTTCCTGAATGTGAAGCTTGCCATAAGGGTGTAGAAATGGAGGTTACGGCCGAAATGGTTAATGGTAGTCCTGTTACGTCTACAGAAAGCCAGGATGCGGCAGACGCAGAAGCTCGTAGGATCGTAGAAGAAGGAGGCCAGGCCTATGTTAATAAAAACGGCAACTGTACGCCACTTAGCACCGATCCTGTATGGGAAGACGTTGTTCCGGAAGAACTTAGATGTAATGAAGGTAAGTCTCAGAAAAAGCAACATGATACCAACGAATGTTCTGAAACCCACAATCAAGAACGTTGGGTAGATGGTGGGAACAAAGTTTGTAGCTGGACCGGTCATTACTCAGAAACGTTCCAAAAGAACGACTGTGAAATACCGGATTCAGGAACAGAAGTAGAGGTAAGTGAAGCTGATGTTGAAGGCAATCCTTTTACTTCTTTCGTAAGTCAAGAGGATGCTGATAATAAGGCTAAGGAAGCTGTTAAAGCTCAAGGACAGGCTATTGCTAACCAAAAAGGTAAATGTAGGTTTGTAGGCGTATATAGCAAGCAGTTTACAAAAGACAATTGCGGATCATGTCATCATGGTGTTCCGATGAGTGTAACACAAGATATGGTAGGCGGACCGTTCTATTCCAATGAAAGTCAGGAAGAGGCAAATAGGCTGGCTCAGGAAGCCGTAGAAGCCCAAGGTCAGGCTTATGTTAACAAGAACGGGACATGCGAAATGGACAACACCGATCCTGTATGGGTAGATTCTGAACCACTTGAAACCAAATGTGAAGGAGGCAAATCTTATAAGAAGCAAGTCAATACCAACGAATGTTATGGTGGAGCAGATGAACGCTGGGTAGAAGGTGGAGATAAGGTATGTACCTGGACCGGAACATATAGCAAGCAATTTACAAAACAGTGTGCTGATGGAGGTGTCGGATCTGAGGTTACTATAGACCAAGATGATGTAACCGGCGGTCCTTTTACGTCTACCGTAAGTCAAGAAGACGCAAATAGTAAGGCTCAGGCTGCCGTTGAGGCCCAAGGTCAGGCTCTTGCTGACGCACAGGGCACTTGTACTTGGACCGGTAAGGCAAGTAAGGTCTTCACCAGAAACAATTGCGGAAGCTGTCAGCATGGTTCGTCTGTTACCGTAACCCAAGATCAGGTGGGTGGTCCATTTACGTCCAATATCAGTCAAGCTGATGCTAATAAGAAGGCTCAAGATGCTGTAAATTCCCAAGGTCAGGCAGTAGCTAACAAAAACGGTGATTGCGTAGCTGATAGCACAACTCCTTCTTGGTCGGATACCGGAAGCACCCGTTGTGACGGGTGTACGTCTCAGAAGCAACAACGTGACACCAATCCATGCTCTTCTTCTTATAACGACACAAGATGGGTTAATGGAGGTGGAGAATCTTGTACAGACTGGTCTTATTACGGAACAGGAGATTGCGTAGGTCATACTCAGTATGATGCTTATCGTGATAGTTGCTCTGGTAGCATAGATCGTCAATATTCTGTAAGTTGTAGGAATTGCTGTAATTGCGGATCTTACGGTTCTTGGCAAGAAGTTGGATGTGGATCTGGAAGCAACAGCAATAAGGTAAAATACGTTCGTTACGATGATTGTGGAAATCAAGATGTAAAATACGAGCTTGAAGTTGGAAAATGCGGATATGCTCCATACGAATTTCAGTTCCATGATGGAAGAACGAGCAAGTCGAGGTCTGTAACTGGAGAATCTCAGAACATTGAAGAAGTTATCATAAGTACTAAGAGTAATTCATATATAGGTTATTCTGTAAAGTCAAAACCTTCTTGGTGTTCTGTTGATTACAGAGACCAGACATCTGAAAGTATGAAGGCCGTGGTGACGTTATCTGCCAATACAACATCTTCTCCCAGATCTGGTGATATTGTTTTTGTTCAAAATGAATCTGGAAAGACTGTTACTTTAACTGTTACACAGGAGGGATCTCCTGAAACCATCAATGTAAATTTTGGTCCTGCTTTTAATAAACCATGTTGTGGTACGGAGTATGATAATTGGACAGTTGTTATTTCAAATAGTTCTAATTCGTACACTTGGGATAAAAACACAGGATCACAACCAGTAGTTCTTGGAACATATAATGTTGACATCTCATATACTTGCACAATGGGTAGTTCTAATACTCGAAAGGCTCATATATATACTGGTAGTGGATACACAGACACTATAACAGTAGATAAATCTTTAGGCGGAAATAGAAGATGGGATTTTGGATGTCAATAAAGCTGTATTTCATTTTGGTTATTAGAATAAAAATGATTAATATTGCACATCATTCAATTTTAAATTTTTAGTATCATGGCTTGTAAAAAGAAAGCTCGTCAGGGTGGTGAAGTCGATAAGAAAGACAAACCTAAAATGCGTCAAGGCGGTAGTGTTGGCGGCAAGATGAAAAGAAAGAAGACGAGCACTAAAAAGTGATTGAAAACCAGGGGGAGGTGCTGATCGCCTTCCCCATTTTAGTAACATAACAACAACATATCATGAGCAACAATTTTATTAGTAAAGGGCAAAGGAATGTCTGTGTGACGTTTGTGAAGTATTATCCTGTGTTGATGCAGGTTATTATGTTAGCCAGCATTTTTGATGAGTTTTATCCTTTTAGTATCACTAATTGGCTGTATCCGATATTAGGTCATTCTCTATCATGAGACCTATTTCTCTTGGCTTTTTCAAGAATGTTCAGGTTTTGTATATGGCATAGGTTATTGATCTATAGCATGATTTTTAATATCTGTGTAGAATGGGTTACGGTTAATATTGAGATGCCTATTGAACACAATATCGTAGTGTGGTCTGTTATGGCTGTTACTCTTCTGATAATCATTGCCTCTATTGTTTTTAGATTTAGAACAGGGTGTTTTGAAAATGAAAGAAATTCTGACAGAGACGCTGCGTAAAAGTGGTGCGGCGGTATGCGATAAGATAAAGGAGATGTTTTTAAGCGGGGAATGTGATCATCTTACAGCCAACGATCTTGAGACATGGACGCAGCTTGCTAATCCGGCTAAGTACTATACCGGAGAAGAGGCTATTTCTTATCTTAATGTAACTTCTAAAAGATTTTATGAATATCGGAAGGCGAAGTTAGTTCCTGATCCTGTTAAGATAAAGGGATTCCCTAAACCTTTATATACGAAAGTTATGTTGGATGAGGCTATAAAAACCATATCCGGCATGAGCGAAAGAGAGATTTATATGAGGATCTTGAATGCTAAATCAAGAGAATCCAGAGCAAAAGAAAGGAGGGGAGTATGATTACAAATGGTGAATTTGTATCAAGAGTCGTAAACGGTATTCATGCCCTTGACAAAGATTCGCATGTTAGTCGGAGATGGATATTGAATATCGGTAGAACTAAAGCCGAATCTTATACAGCCCAGAGGTGGGATGACGGGACGTTACTTGGCGACCACCGGCTCCTAACTTACGTTACTTGCCTGGAGATGATTGAAGTTGATAAAATAGTTTGCTGCGATGCCGAATTTGCGTTATGTAATACTTTGATGCGGTCAAAGCATAAACTTCCAGGACTTCTTTATTCTGCCCTTAGACCGGCTATTACCAAGGTAACTAACGTAGATAATACCATATTTTTTAAGTTCGCTGAAATAAAGTCGTATCGCAATGAACAAAAAAGACCGTATGCTAAATACGTTAAAGAACGTCGTCCTTTTTATTATGTAGAAAACGACTATATTTATATACCGGATTTTCATATAGAGCTTATTAACGTAGAGTTCTTTACAACAAGAAGAAAGAAGGCGCTGGAGTTAATGGCCTGCGATCCTACACCTAAAGGGTGCGAATCTGAATGGGAATACGAATTTATCTGCCCTATTAAATTGATCGAATATGTAGTGGCAGAGACAATAAAGGAAGTAGCATTCAGGCTACAGATTCCTGTCGATGAAAATCCGAATCTTGATTCCAATCAGAAAAGCAAAATTGTTCAGTGATTCTTTTTATTGGACACCCGGCCATAGTTATATAGTTTGGCCGGGTGTCTTTTTTTTGTACTATTTCAATGCAAGAACAGGGTTTCCCCATTTCCTTTTCCATTTATCTCCGAGGTAACTTATCAAAGAATTGTAGTCTTTAATAAAACCGTCATCAATAACAGAGGCTATGACGTTCTCTATAGCTATTATGTCATTGAGCTCATCTTTGCTGGCAGCATTCCTTATCCCATCTTCGTGTTTATTGAAAACAATGAAATTAATAGCTTTAGCAACTCTTTTTATACTGTCTTTCAAGTCATTCTTGTTTGGAACTATTCTGCTTATTGCGCTACACATCCTAATGTATGCATCGCCGGCTTCGTTCCGGTTTTCTATCAAACCATCTGTGAGCCAAATGACAACCTCTGCGTAAATTTCTGGATCCATCTCTAATGCAATCATAACAAACAGATATGGATTGACAAACCATTTTTGATCTACTCCTTTTCCTTTTTTGTAGGCAAGGTCTAATTTACCAAGATCCATTACACTGCTGATATTCAACTTGTTATTATTGAGTAGAAGATTTCTTCTACTCAATAAAAGCTTATTCTCCAGCTTATTAACTAATTCAGTACACCTTTCTTTAAATGACTCAGTTTCAATTATATGGCTTAACTGTTTTGGCGCTAAGCCTAATTTTTCTCTTTTGGCAGACAGGGCTTTCATGGCATCAGTTATACATATATAACCATCTTTAGACATAACAGACACATTCATTCCCAATAAAACTCGATCTTTTGATTGCAAAACTACGTTCGTTTTCATAACTTTACTACGTTTTTAAAATTAATACTTATAAGCCTACTTGTCCGTGAGGATCGGTAGGCTTCGCAAATATAGAATAGTATTTTAATGTAACAATACATTCTAATGTTAATTATCTGAAATATATAATTTTAATTTTTGAATGATGAAAAGAACATCAATACAATCACCGTATTTTGTAGCCTACTACCATCGTCTTATGAAGAGAAAGAATGGTTTTAAGAAAGGCATGATAAGAGACAGAGGGGAGGTTTTAAGGCTGTTGTCTATTATATGGAAAACCGTATCAGAACATTATGTGGAAGCTGATGCCGGTGTTTACGTAGATAACGTAGGATACTTATGCCATGTACTTATACCGGGGCAGCGCTTTGCCGTCAGGCGGGACCTGGACATCGTGAGCAGGCTCGGAACCAACGGCTACCTCTACAACCACCTGGCTATGGATTTCGCAGACTCCAAAAGATATTACCATTTTGTAATACAAGATAGCTTGAAAAAGAAGTTAAGGGTTAAAATGAATAAAGGACGAAGATATCGATTTATGTATAATGAAATACTTGCTAAAAGAAGAGTGTTTAAAGATTTCCAGATTAAGAGAGTTTTCGAAGATAAAGAATTAGGACATAGAAAGTCGTAGAAAAAAAAGTAGCGATCACCCTTTGTAGATACAGGATAATCGCTACTTTTGCATATCCGTCTACCTTCTCAGGCTGGCGGATATAAAAAGTAAAATTCCTATTATGGGAACAAATGTAAGCAATTTTCAAAACAATGCGAAGAACAGTAACATTATTTTGACGTCAGAATCCAACGAAATGGAATTTAGCAAAGAGGTTAAAACCGTATCATCTTTCAAAAATTCAGATTTTGGAGAGCTAAAAATTATTATCATTGACGAAGAACCGTATTTTATAGGATCTCCTATAGCTTCATTTTTAGGGTACACTAATCCAAGAAAAGCGATAAGGGATCATGTAGATGAAGACGATAGGCTAATAATGAAAGTACCTGATACACAGGGGTGGAACGAAACGTTCCGCCCTTACACTCCAAACACCAAAATACTGATAATCAATGAGTCTGGATTATACAGCTTGATTTTTGGATCAAAGATGGATTTTGCTAAAAAATTCAAGAAATGGGTAACATCTGAAGTCCTACCCTCTATAAGAAAAACCGGTTCCTATTCTATAACACCGAAAGACTATCCATCTGCATTAAGAGCATTAGCTGACGAGATTGATGCCAAAAATAGAGCCATAGCCGAGAGAGCACAAGCAGAGGCGGAGAGACAGCAGGCGATAAAGACCATAGAAGAGCAGCGTCCTGATGTGGAGTTTGCAGAGTCATTTAAGAAGGTGGATCATGAAAACATGTGGCTAATCAGAGATGTGGCGAAGAAGCTTGAGCAGAATGGAGTCATCATCGCAGAAAAGAATCTTCGTTTGTTTCTTGAAGAAGTCAAGTTTATGTTCAGGAATGGACAGGGTAAATGGGAGCTGTACAGTGATATTGTTAAAAACAAGTTTGGTGTTTATCGATCTTATTTTGTGGATAAGTACTCCGGTGAAAGGATCAATCAGCAAACCATATACATGACTGGTGCCGGATATGAAGTTACGCTCAATGGTATAAAAGGGAAATGTAGAAGCACGTTTCTAAAGTACGGTAAATTCGAAGACTTTAACTTTTGAATCTTCAAAATAGGATATTAACTATATTATCAATATCTTTGTGGAGGTCAGGTTCGTTTCCTGTCCTCCATTTTTTTTAAGAGATGACAGTCGAAGATTATATCATAGAGTTAAAATCGTCTTTAAGATCATTTGACAAACGTGATCTGATAGATGAGGTATCCATCTACAAATGGGTAGAAATCGCCCTGAAGAAGTTTGGAGGCGATATTACTATGCGCAAAGAGGCGGTAGTGGACGTCAAGCGAGGACAGGCTCGTATGCCGGGAGATTATTTTGATCTTATTTTGGCATTCAAATGCGATTTCAAGGGATATGAGGTGCCGGAAGGTGATAAGGTAATACCAGAGCTTCAAAATACAATAGCGTGGAAAGAACGTACCGAAAGAAGTTATAGATGGTGTTCTTGTAATGAATGTTGTAAAGAAGAATGCGAGAAGGTGATAGTTGAAAAATTTTATATCAACACCCACGATCGCGATCATGAAGTTCGTTGCTATTATGATCGGCCTGTAATGTTAGGTCTCGCTAAGCCTATGCTTCGTGATTCTTGTTTAAGTAAATGCCGGAATAAGGTAGTAAAGGATAGTCCGTATGAGATAAACATCGTAAACGGATTCCTGTATGCTAATTTCGATGGTCCTATTTACATGCAGTACCGGTCTCTTCCTTTTGACGGAGAATCTAACATAATTATACCAGACACGCCTCAAGGTCTGGTCCTGGATTATGTCGATAATTTTGTGAAGATGAGATTCTTTGAGGAACTGATGTATAATGCCGAAGCACAAGGTGCAGCCGATTTGTTCAAGTTGTATGCACAGCAAGATTTGGTTAAGCTGAAAAATGCTAAGACCGAACTTAAGATGATGGGAATGACATTGAAAGGCATGTACGAACCTCTTAGGCGGCGCCGTGCTGAGTTTGAGATATATACTAAGGCGTATCCTGTAATTGACAATATACTTAAATTGGTATGACAGAAGTAGTTCTATTTATATACTTGCTTGGTGTTATTGTGTCTATGATTGTTTGGTCAATCAGACAATTCAAAGGAGAGGCGAGTTTGATAGAAACAATGTACTGCCCGATAGTATTTTTTGTTGAGTTGGATATATGTATTTGAAATATTTAAAATGAGATAAAATGTTAGAAGTTCAAGCAAGCGAAATAGTAACCGCCGACAAAATGAGAGGCGTGGGACCGGCAAACATCCTTTTCACAGCCGGACCGAATCCGGTAGCTGAAGATCGTAGAGGTGTAGCTAAGGTAACGGCTGGTGGAGAGAGTAAGAATGTTACAATCACACAAGCTGCCGGCGAGCAGGTTGTTGTAATTCCTGAGTTCGATTATCTTGTTCTTAGATACGGATGGGAATCAGAAGACGGTTCTGATTTTGATACTGCAACTGGGTTCACCAATACAGGCATCTCGGATGTAGATAATAAATACGTTGGATGGAGTAAGCAGTGGGCTACTACCCAACAACAGGTAGGTGATTACCTTATTTATGGTGGTGATAACATGCAGTCAGGACTTGAAGGGGCACTTATTAAGATGAAGACCTTGCTATCAGCGCCGGGCATGGACGAGTCGGAACCTAATATCAATGCCGATATCTATGGTAATTGGTATGGGAATAGAGGGCGAGGAAATGTCGTTGTGTCTTTTACAGCCTACCTTGGAGGAGAGATGGTTAAACAAGGATTTAACTTCATTAACGAAGGCGGTGAAGAAGTTTACTCCGACAGCATCACTACCAACGTTTCGGCTCATGGTGAAACCAATTACCAAAATATAAAAGGTTTGTACACTAAGATGGGTACGATGGTTTATAATAAGGAAAAACGAGATTGTGTGATCGTAATAGGGTAATGGCATGGAAGATCTGTGGAGTAAATACGATAAGATAAAAGAAGTCTTCTATAGGGATTTCGTTTATGATTCCAGCTACACAGAGCAGGCCTCGTGCATCCCACTGTCGTCGGTGAAGAACGGGGTAGGCTGGGTCGGCGACGGAACCATTAACCTGGCCCAGTATCTTCAGCTTGTATATACGGAAATGATTCTTGGTTACAAGACAAAAGATGATGTTCGTAATGCCATACTGGTGCTTACCCGTCTTGCCGATACTACTTATGATCTATTTTTTAATAACAATAAAGGTATTTATTTCAAATTCGAAAAAGGATTTTTCTTAAGAGACGATATCCATAGCGAAGATGCAAGCAAATTCGGTCTTACCAAAATAAGTTCCGGGTACACTAATGGTATAGAGTTAAAAGACGAAGATCCATGCTTCTCTCCATTCACTTCACAAGATCAGATCTGGAATCTGGCTCCTATATTAGCTTTCTTGTCAGAAAAAGGATTTGAAGAAGCCAGGCAAGTAGGATACGATATTTTTGAGTACGTTATTAGAAACGGACACAAGATATACAATCCTTATTACAGTGCCTTGCTTCATCATTGGACATTCCTTCCTGATATGGATACCGATAAGGTCAAGCCGTGGGATAGGGTTAGTAACCGGAATAAGAATCTTAAATACAAAGTTAAGGTTAAGAGAGGGGCCAACAACTGGTATTTTTCAGGAGGGTTCAGATGGGCGTTTAAGAAGTTCGGAGGCGAGTGTAGTACATTCTGGCACTGCCTATGGTATAAGCTATTTATATTTTTAGCAGATAGGGTATATCATCCATATGTATGTAAATGGTTTGGTATTAAGGCTAAAAACAATTCTTACTATTGCCTTGGGTCCACAAATGAAAAATCATGGTACGGTCCTAAGTTCAGAAAGAGGCTGGTTAGTAAGTTTAATAAGTCTCTGGAAGGGGGAGAGCTATTTATGCCGCATCTTGTTTTTCTTAGAGGGGGTGAAGACGTTGATAAAAGCAAGTTAAGATCTTATCTCGAAAAATGGGAATGGGATGGAGTTAATTCTCCTATTGAGTTTTTGATTTTGTGTAATTGGTTTAAAATTATTTTTGGCAATGAAAATATATTATAAATCAAAAATAGCTAAGTTATTTACGTTCATTGACGGCTACAAAACGATTATGTTGTTTGGAGCCGTATTTACCGAACGTGATAGTATATCATTGAGAGCCGAATATCATGAGGAGGCACATTGCAATCAGTATCATACGTTATTTGATTTTGGTATGTTCGTGTCTTTGCTTACAATAGGATTGTGTCTCTTATTCGGTAATATAGGATGGTGGATGCTGTGGCTGTCTCTTATTCCGATATTTTTATACTATTCATGGTATTTAATTGAGTACCTGATTAGGTTGTGTATATATCGCAATCACGATAAGGCATATCATAATATCGTATTCGAAAGAGAGGCTTTCGACTTGGAAAAGTATTGGAATAAGCATGATGTTTTGAGGAAGGAGTCGGAAGGGTTTAGTTTCCTCGGTTATTATCGGAAGGAGTATTTTATGAGTAGGAGAAGATATTTTGAGGAACAGAGATCTGGTAATGAAGCCATTTATCATTGTGTTGAAATTGATACCGATCATGATACTTATTTTGAGGTGCTTGATTTAATGAGTAAAGATGAATCCGATACAGTTAGCCCAGATAAGGTTAATAATGTATTGAATCAGCTTAGGCAAGGGTCATGTTTTAACATTCATACTCAGAGTATAGTTTCTTTTGAGGTTATAGAAAAGAGAAGTAATGCTATATTTATCAAATTTAATCCAACTCCTGCTCCAAGTGAACAACATGGCATTATATATAGGTTTCAGATAAACAATAAAAAATATGTTTTTATGTTTTCTAACAATTATGACGGCAAGAGTGACCTTATACAAAACGCAGATGAGGATGTTGATTGTATGACATACGCGCAGGATGCCAGTCTTTATTCTAATGATTCTTTCTTTGTATTTGTTTGATTATGTATGTTAAATATAATTATATGATTTACAGTAAGTTATTATATATAGGGGGGGGGGTAATCCTTAGTATGTTATGAGACGTCGTTTATTGCAAAAAAATAGGGAACTTGAAGACTTTATCATAAGGTTTTATCCGGCAGGAAATTATACATGGACGGTTCCATCTGGATGTAGGGAGGTTGATGTGTTTCTTGTCGGTGGTGGATGCGGAGGCAATAGAGGATATTCAGATACAGGAGGAGCTGGAGGATATACAAAAACCTTTAAAAAAGATACATCCGGATGGAGAGATGGTGATGCTATCCCTGTTATACCGGGTCAGTCAATTTCAATAAGAGTTGGCAAAGGAAGTAGTAGAAGTTCTAATAGTACTCCACCTAATGATGGCGGATACTCGCAATTTCTAAACTCGAATTATAGAGCTTATGGAGGGAGTATGGATGGATACGAAAATGGTCCATGGCGTTCAGATGGCGGTTCAGGTAGCGGTGGAGGAGGTTCTATAGGAGGTAATGGCGGTTCGGATGGTGGTAATGGATCAAACGGCAGCGCTCATAAAGGAGGTATAGGACAAGGTCATACGACTCGAGATTTTGGGGAATCTTCAGGTAAACGGAATGCTGCTGGTGGTGGAGGTGGTGGAGTTGAAATATATGGAAAAGCAGGAGTATCTGACTATGAAGAAGGTAAAGGAAGTGGAGTAAATGGTGGCGGTGGTTATGGTGGCGGTGGTGGATCAGAAGGTGACGGTGGTGATGGTACTGTTTTGATTAGGGGTAGAAGATATAAATCGTAAGTAGATGTTATGAGACGAAGATTTGAAAATGTTAATATGGTGATGGGTAATTGTTTCTCTCCTGTAATGGAAGGGAGTCAATTTAAATGGAATAACTTGAGTTCAACTTATAAATGCAACTTTTTG
>ULZX01058888.1_pt1 | contig 22766 bp, 28 predicted proteins | sample 1963441 | NCBI WGS metagenome assembly ULZX01 (sample SAMEA4835898, study PRJEB28245) | human gut metagenome | biome: gut microbiome; material: fecal sample | place: Denmark | collected 2008
CGGATATTGCAGAAGAAGTGATGATACGGCGAATGACAGCTCCGGCGCAGAACATCACCGAGAGTTTTTACAACGATTATGTTCAAAAAAACGTGAAGTTTCGTTCTGATGCAGGACTGGACTGCTACATCATTCGCAACGATCACGGCGGCTGCTGTAAGTGGTGTTCAAAACTTGCAGGTAAATATCACTATCCCGAAGATGTCCCAAAAGACGTTTATTGCAGGCATGATAACTGCGGCTGTACTGTTACATACCTCAACGGCAGAAAGGCACAAGACGTGTGGAGCAAGACCAAGTGGAACGTTTCTGACGATGAACTTGAACGTATGAAAAAAGCTGGGGTCAGAGAGCCTGTCAGACTTGTTGACAAGTCAGGCAAAAGTGGTATACTGAAGAGAGTAGAAGAAACAAATAATTATGATGAACTTGAAAAATATTTGAGCAGCAAATACAACATTACAACCGATGACAGCGTAAAGCAGCTTGATTTTAAAACTGTTCGTGAAACTTTAAAAGGTATCGAAAGTGTATTTGACGATTTCCCAGAACTTAGTGATAATATAAAGAAAATAGGTACTGGTAAACATGGAGTTATGTGCTGCTCAGGTGAAGAGATCAAGTTTAATCCGAAATACTATAAAGACGTATCCGAATTTAAAAAGATGTGTGAAAATTCTTCTGCAAAAGGTTGGTGGCCGCCAAACAGTTCACCTGCGTCGATCGGCGTTCATGAAACAGGTCATGCAGTTGAATGGCTATTGCTTTCAAAAAGTAATTTTGATTATCCGTGGCAAAAATTATATGCTTGGAATCGTGGAGATATGTCAGGCGGTATAGTATCTAAAGCCGTTAAGAACATCAAAAAGATATCGTATGGAAAAGGCAAAAAGCAGTTTGAATTGATGAGCGCAGTTTCGAGATATGGAGCAACTAAAAAGCAAGAATGCTTTGCGGAGGCATTTGCTGACTGTTTTTCTAATGGTGAATCGGCAAATCCGCTTTCACAAGAAATAGTCAAGCTAGCTAAAGAAAAATATATTAGTTTAAAAGGAACGTGATAATATGAGAGAGATGCCAATATGGTTGGACTATGCGGAATTTGATGATGACGGATTATGCGGCATATCCCCAAATGCACCGGACGAAGTAAAGAAAGCTTACGAGGATTATTTAGCTGAAGAAGAAGAGGCTAAATCAGAAGGCATAAAAATTTAATAATTTTTACCGCTCCGCTACGGCGAGGCGGTATTTTTATACCCAAAATCAGAAAGGAAGGATATTATGGCACTTGACCGAGATACAATATGGCAGCTGCGGAGAGCTAAGAGTGATATTGAGAACATCAGAACTGAAATTCAGAAGATAAAGGATAATGCTGATTATGTTGCGGCACTGATACGCTGTGAAAGGTCATTGAGTATAGTTTTATCCAATGCTGAAAAGGTCAAATCGGCAAAGTAAATATCAAACCAAGCACCCGTTAAGGTGCTTGGTTTAGTATCCGAAAAAGGAGGTAATCCACTATTGAGGATAAGAGAGTCGGCAGGCAGACCCCCACCATATCGGTAGTGTTGCCATATGAGCAGACCAAAGGCAATGAGGCTATCGCAATGTACAACAAATCGGGGCGCACTGCACAGGAATGGCAGGAGTTAATGCTTTATGACATCATGGCGGTGGACGATGAGGGATTGTGGAAGCACATGAAGTTCGGCTGGTCGATACCAAGACGTAACGGCAAGTCAGAGCTGCTTATCATGCGTGCAATCTATGGTCTGCAAAATGGCGAGCGTGTTCTTTACACCGCCCACAGGACAACAACGTCACATTCGGCGTGGGAGAAGATCATAGACCTTATCACAAAAATGGGCTTTCTTGAAAAAGAGGACTTCAAGACTACAAAACAGTTTGGTCTTGAACGTATCGAGTGGCTAAAAGGCGACGGTCTCATCAATTTCCGAACACGTTCTTCAAAGGGAGGACTTGGTGAGGGCTATGACCTGCTTATCATTGACGAGGCACAGGAATACACCACCGACCAAGAAACAGCCCTAAAATATGTCGTTACAGACAGCAGAAATCCTCAGACATTGATGTGTGGAACACCTCCAACAATGGTGTCTGCCGGCACAGTTTTCACCAAATACCGGCAGAAGACGATATCGGGGAAAGGTGGCGATGACGGCTGGGCTGAATGGTCCGTGCCAAAGCTCACAAACGCACATGACCCCGAGCTGTGGTATGCCACTAACCCGTCTTTAGGCACTATCCTCACCGAGCGTAAGATACGCTCGGAACTTGGCGACCCAAAAGACGACCAGGTTGACGATAACATCCAGCGTTTAGGCTTGTGGCTCACCTATAACCAAAAGTCGGCTATAAGCAAAGGAGAGTGGCAGGCACTTTGTATCACTGGCAAGCCCGATATCAGCAGAGAGCTGTTTTTCGGCATTAAGTATGCAAAGGTCACGGATAACGTATCTTTGGCTGTCGCTGCAAAGACAGCAGACGGCAAGATTTTTGTCGAGGCTATCGACTGCCGCCCTGTAAGAGAGGGAAACGGCTGGATAATCGCATATCTGCGCAATCCGCATATGCGTGAAACCGTCATTGACGGAGCGAACGGACAGTCTTTGCTTGCAGCAGATATGAAGAATGCAGGTATCAAGCGCAAGCCTATCCTGCCGAAAGTCGCTGATGTGATCACTTCGTCAGCAGGCTTTGAGCGAGGAGTATTCGCACAGAATATTTGTCATGCTGACCAACCTTCCCTTGAACAGGTCATCGCCAACTGTGAACACAGAGCGATAAGCTCAGGCGGAGGTTTTGGCTATACCTCCATTCTTGAAGGTGCTGACATATCACTGCTTGAGGCGGTGGTGCTTGCTCACTGGGCGTGCGCAAATTCATCGGACAAGAAGAAAGTACAGAAAATAAGCTGGTAACAGTTTATTATATATCACCTACACCGCAGGGTAAAGCGGGGAAAGGAAACACTATGGCAGAATTTGAAGCTATAACAACACAGGAAGCCTTCGACAATGCGATAAAGGCAAGGCTCGACCGCAACACGGACACAGTCAAGAAACAGTTTGAGGGTTACATTTCCCCTGACGATTTCAAGACGAAGACAGCCGACCTTAACGGTAAGATCACCGACCTTACAGGCAAGCTTGCGGAAAAGGATACAGCTATCGCAGCCCTCACGGCTAAGAACAAGGCATACGAGACCAGCTCGGTAAAAATGAGAATTGCCCATGAAAACGGTATCCCATATGAGCTTGCGAACAAGCTTTCAGGAGACACAGAAGAAGATATCAAGAAGGACGCTGAAACATTTGCAAAGTTTATCGGCAAGAAGCAGACAGCCCCTCTTGGTCACACAGAACACAATCACGCAGACGGCAAGAATGCGGCATATAAGTCGCTGCTTGCAGGTCTTATAAAGTAAAGAAAGGAAGTAATTTTATGGCAGACGTAATTTCAAAGGGTACACTTTTCGACCCGGTACTCGTTAAGGAGCTTTTCGACAAGGTAAAGGGCAAGTCATCCCTTGCCGCACTTTGCGCTCAGACACCTATCCCCTTCAACGGTCAGAAGGAGTTCATCTTCACTATGGACGATGAGGTAGACCTTGTGGCTGAGAACGGCAAAAAGACAAGAGGTAGCGCTGCCCTTGAACCTGTGAAGATAATCCCTCTCAAGGTAGAATACGGCGCAAGAATTTCAGACGAGTTTCTTTACGCCAGCGATGAGGAGCAGATCAATATCCTCAGAAACTTCTCAGACGGCTTTGCGAAGAAGGTCGCAAGAGGTCTTGACATCATGGCTTTTCACGGAGTTAACCCGAGAGCAAAGACAGCTTCGGCGCTTATCGGCACGAACCATTTTGACAACGGCGTAACTGTGATAAAGCAGGACAGCACGTCACCAAAGACTCCTGACGCTCTTATCGAGGAGGCTATCGCTGCAGTGCAGGACAACGAATATGATATTTCAGGTCTTACAATGGCTCCGCCGTTTAGAGCTGACCTTGCGAAAATGGTGGATACAAGCGGCAGAAAGATTTATCCTGACCTTGCTTGGGGCAATGCACCGACTTCTATGAACGGCATTCAGACCGTGACAAACAATACAGTTTCATTCAACTCCAGCAAAGATCTTGCGATCGTTGGCGACTTTGAAACGGCGTTCAAGTGGGGCTACTCAAAGGAAATTCCGCTTAAAGTCATCGAGTATGGTGACCCTGACAACAGCGGACAGGATCTCCAGGGTTACAATCAGGTATACATCAGAGCGGAGACATATCTCGGCTGGGGCATTCTCGACAAGTCCGCATTTGCTGTCATTCAGTCAGCTGCTAAGTAAGGGGGCGGCATAAATGGCGGCAGAGTACGCAACTATCGAGGACGTTATAAGGCTCGGTCGAAAGCTCACGACTGAGGAGCAGGAAAAGGCGGCGGCTCTGCTGCCTGTCGCCTGCGCAAAGCTTTCGACTGCCTGCAAGAAGTATGGCAAAGATCTTGACATTATGATAGCTGATGAACCTGACGTTGAACTTGTGGCAAAAGATATCATAGTTCGTGCCACGCTGAGAGCTGTAGACACCATTGCGGACAGCTCTCCTGCGACTTCGCAGGCTTCACAATCGGCTATGGGCTACTCAGTATCAATGACATATCTCAACGCAGGACAGCAGCTGTATTTCCTCAGAAACGAGCTGAAAGAACTGGGCGTTATGCGGCAGAGATACGGAGCTATGGAGGTATATGACGTATGAGACTGAATATCAAGGGCATACCTGTTAAGCTGTCTGTAAAAACGCAGACAGGCGTTGACGGGTTCAACAGACCGATATACGAAACTTCGCAGGAGGTTGTCGAAAACGTGCTTGTGGGCGAGCCTTCCGCAGAGGACGTTGTGAACGAGATCAACCTGTCAGGCAAACGCATAGCTTATGTGCTTGCTATCCCGAAAGGCGACACGCACATATGGGAGAATACAGAAGTTGAGTTCTGGGGAATGACGTTCAAAACTGTGGGTATCCCTACACAGGGCATTGACGATAATATCCCCCTTGAATGGAACAAGAAAGTTAAGGTGGAACGCTATGAGCAAAGTTAAGATAGAGCTTGACCACAACGCAGTTGCGGCGTTTCTCTGTTCTGAACCTGTTGAAAGCATGGTCAAGGGCTATGCTGACAGAGCCGTTCAACGTCTTGGCGCGGGGCATAAAGCGTATACTATCACATGGACAAGATACCCAAAAATGCGCCGTAAGGTTGCTATCGTCAAAGCTAAGACAAAGAAGGCTCAGCGTGCTAATCTTAGAAATAACACACTTTTGAAGGCGGTGCTTGGCAAGTGATAGAAAAAATAATTCTTGACTGGCTGGGGGCAAAGCTTGACGTTCCTGTTTATCTTGAAGAACCTAAAAACCCACCAAAAGAGTATGTGCTTATTGACAAGCTAGGCTCGGCAGAGAATGATTTTATCACATCTGCCACCATAGCCGTTCAGAGCTACTCAGCGAGCCTATACGTGGCGGCAGAACTTAGCACAAAAGTTAAAAAGGCCATGTCTGAAAGCGTGTCACGGGGCGATATATGCCGCTGTGTGTGCACATCAGACTACAACTATACAGACACAGAAACAAAACGATATCGCTATCAGGCGGTATTCGATGTAACCTACTACGACGAGGAGTGATAATACTATGGCAAACAACAAAGATAACGTATCAACAGGCAAGCCAAAGGTAGGCGGAGCGGTTTTCACAGCGATCACGGGATCTACACTGCCGACAGATGCAACAACAGCACTTGACGCAGCGTTCAAGAGTTTGGGCTACTGCTCAGAGGACGGTGTAACAAACAGTTCGGGCATTTCTACCGAGAATATAAAGGCCTGGGGCGGAGATATCGTTGACACACCGCAGACAGAAAAAACGGACACTTTCAAGGTCAAACTGATAGAGTGTACCAATACAGATGTGCTGAAAACTGTCTACAATGGCAGCAACGTTTCGGGCGACCTTGACACTGGCCTGACTATCAAGGTAAACAGTGCCGAGCATGAAGATCAGGCGTTCGTATTTGATATGATACTGAAAAACAACGTACTGAAAAGAGTGGTCGTTCCGTTCGGCAAGGTGACGGAGATATCAGACATCACCTATAAGGACAACGAGGCTATCGGCTATGAGCTGACTATCACAGCCACACCTGATGAAAACGGCAACACACACTATGAATACATGAAGAAAGGGGAATAACCTATGCTGACAGGTAAGACAGAGAGTGGTTTTGAGTTTGAAATAGAGGAGAAGACCCTTGACGACTATGAGTTTATCGAAGCTGTCGGTAAGTGTGAACAGGGCGACCCCCTTGCATATGTCAAGGTAGTTGACGCCGCTCTTGGAAGCAAGAAAGAAAAAGCTTTCGAGAAGATAAGAGAAAAGTGCGGCTATGTATCGGCTAAAGAGATAACAAAGCTTATCGTGGAGATCTTCCAAACACCTAAGACAAAAAACTCCTAGTCCTTGCCGCTGTCATGGAGCGCTATCCTGATGAGCTTGACTGCGATATGGCGCAGTATTATCACATATACGATTACAAGTCGCTGCCTGCACGAAAGGTGGCGACTTTTCTTTGTGGCCTTGACAGCAGTTCACGGGTCAAGCGCAAGCTCAACGGCGTTGGCGGTTCGTTCCCTGAAATACTGCTTGCACTGATATTTGACCGCCTGCAATGGCTTTGTTGGTCGCAGACAAAGGACGGGCAAAAGGGCGTGAACAGACCGCAGTCCATAGCTGAAAAGCTTATAGGCAAGAATGACAGCGACAGCGAGATAACAGCGTTCCAAAGCGGCGAGGATTATGAGAAGGCAAGAAGAAAAATCTTAGGAAAGGAGGACTAACATGGCAGAAGAAAACGGCACACAGCTGGGCAAAGCATATGTGCAGATAGTTCCGTCTATGCAAGGGCTTGCGTCAGAGCTGAGAAGAGCGTTCGGGGATAGTATGCCCGATGGTCACAGGTTTGGAAGCTCTCTTGGCAGCAAGGTCGTTTCAGGTTTTGGAAGCACTATCAAAAAGGGCTTTGCACTTGCCGCAAAAGCTGGTATAGCAACTATATCGGCAGCAAGCGCAGGCATAGGCGCTATAGTCAAAAGCTCTGCGAGCGCATATGCGGACTATGAGCAGAACATAGGCGGCGTTGAAACACTTTTCAAGGACAACGCTGATACTATCGTAAAGTACGCCAGTGAGGCATACAAGACCGCAGGAATCTCCGCTAATGACTATATGCAGAACGTCACAAGCTTTTCTGCTTCACTTCTGCAAGGCTTGGGTGGTGATACTGCACAGGCTGCTGAGATAGCCAATGAAGCAATGGTGGATATGTCGGACAACGCTAACAAAATGGGTACTGACATATCATCTATTCAAAACGCTTATCAGGGCTTTGCAAAGCAGAACTATACCATGCTCGATAACTTAAAACTGGGCTATGGCGGTACACAGGCGGAAATGGCAAGGCTCATTAATGATTCTGGTGTGCTTGGGGATTCGATAAAGGTCGATGAAAAGACCGTCAACAGCGTGTCATTTGACAAAATGATAGAGGCTATCCACAAGGTACAGACCGAACTTGACATCACAGGTACAACTTCAAAAGAAGCGGCAACAACAGTTTCCGGTTCTCTTGGTTCTGTGAAAGCAGCGTGGGCAAACCTTATGGCAGGAATGGGTGACAAAAACGCTGACCTGAAAAATCTTATCAAAGAAATGGTAAGCACAGTAAAGACCTTTGCAAAGAACATTATGCCTGTCATAAAGCAGGCTCTTTCAGGGGTCACAACGCTCATAAGTGAGCTTGCACCTGACATAGCAGCCGAGCTTCCACAGCTTGTGAGCGACCTGCTTCCTCAGCTTATAGAAGCAGGCACGCAGATATTTCAGGCGCTTGTAAAAGGCATTTCCGATAATATCGGTACGATAACGCAGGCGGCCATAACAGCCATTACAACTATCGCAACAGCTCTTATACAGAACACAGGTCCTCTTGTACAGTCGTTGGCAACGATCATAACCACTATAGCACAGGCTTTGCCGACGATTTTACCAGATCTTATCAATGCTATTGTTGAACAGATACCCACGGTTATACAGGCTGTTATAGATTGTATGCCTGCAATAATTGACGGAACGATTCAGATAGTGACTGCTATAGCTGAGGCTCTTGTTGATAACATAGACCTTATCATAGACGGCGCAGTGCAGATCATAGATGCACTTACAATGTCACTTTCAGATAGTGATACGGCGGCAAAGCTTGCTCAATCGGCACTTGAAATCATCGGCACGCTTACAATGGAGCTTTTGAAAAATCTCCCTGATATCCTTGCCGACGGTATCCTTATAGCGGTCGAACTCATCAAGGGCATCGCACAAGGTATGGTGGACTACTTTGCACCTGTTTCAGACGCTTTGTCTGATATGCTTATTGACCTTACAGACTGGTTTTCACGCAAGTGGAACGATTTCAAAGAATGGGGTTCAGATATGATACAGGCGTTTATAGACGGCATAAAAGAGAAATGGCAGAGTCTTAAAGACACTGTATGTGACGTAGCTTCAAGCGTTAAGGACTTTCTTGGCTTTTCTGAACCTGACAAGGGTCCTCTTTCAAATTTCCACACTTTTGCACCTGATATGATGGATTTGTTTGCAAAGGGCATAGCAGACAATGAGGACACTATCACAATGCAGTTCAACAGGTCTCTGCAACCGCTTATGGATACGGATATCATACCGCCAAGCTTTTCGGCACTCCCCGAAAAGAGTGTGAATAACGGCGGTAATGATACAATGAACAAGATCATCGCCCTCCTAGAAACCTACTTTCCACAGCTTGCGCAGCAAGGAAATATTTATCTTGACGGCGACAAGATAACTTCAAAGGTGGACGGAAAACTAGGTGAGAGGGTCACAAGCAACGAAAGGAGGCTTGCAAGTGTCTAGTGAATATATAGAATTTGGTGGTAAGAAGTCCACCGATTTCTATTTGGTTATCCAAAAGGACGGCGTTCAAATATCTCAGCCGGAGGAAAACAGAATAGAAGCCACTTTGCCATTTATGAACGGCTTTTATGATTTTTCAAAAATGGCAGGAGAAAGGACGTACAAACAGCGTGATATCACGATAAAATTCAGCCTTTCTGCAAAAGATGAAAACGAACTTTACCGCAGAAAATGTGATGTTGTCCGCTGGCTCAGTGGAGCAAAGGGTGAGCTGAGGATAAGCTTTCTGACAGACTATCACTTTGTGGGGGCAACGGCTGTGTTTGATACCTCTGCATTTGAGTTCACTTCACGGCGCACCGCTGATCTGACAGTGAACTTCAAAACGTATCCTTTTCTGCGTTCTGATGATTATTCAGATATCGGCTTTGACGACTTCAACTTTGAAACCGACTATCTGAATTTGACGGATATATCACTGACAGCGGTCAAACAGACACGATACGCCCCTCCTGCGACCTTGAAAATCTACTCATATGCTGATAGACCCATACGCCCACGTCTTTCTTATAAGCGCTCAGAGGACGATGCAAAGAGTGTGGGCTTCACCTATTTTGCACTCAACGACCAAGAAATAAGTGCAAGTGTATACCGCAACACGGAGAAAGAATTTGACCTTGACGAGCTGATTTTACAGCCTGGTGTGAATACTCTTGCGGCTTATGGCTTCGGCACACTGACACTCAAGCTTTATGAGGAGGCACTCTGATGTTCATAGTAACGATAACAAACGGAGCTGAAAACACTATCATACACAGCGACGGCACAGACCGCATATCGGGTGGCAAGATAGCGAAGGCTATCAATGCCGTTGACAGTTTCACGTTTACCATATATCCGAACAATGCAGGCTATGACCTCTTGAAACCGCTTACAACGGCTGTCAAGGTCTATGATGAAAGCACTGACAAGGATATTTTTATAGGCAGGGTCTTGAAGTGTCCTGACAGCATGGACGAGAGAGGTCTGATATGCCGCAAAGTCACCTGCGAGGGGCGTTTAGGTTGGCTTTATGACAGCGTTCAGCCGTATGTTGAATACAAAATGGTAGGTATATCAACAGTACTTTCTTCGTTCCTCTCTAAACACAATGCACAGGTGGGCGCAGATAAGCGTATAGAGCTGGGACAGGTCACTGTTACGGCAAGCAACAACTACACATATACTGCAAATTGGGACAAGACAATGAACGTCATTGCCGACAAGCTTATAGGAAAATTCGGTGGTGAGATACAGCTTCGTGATAAAGACGGCAAGGTATATCTTGACTATTTGGAGAACATAGGACACGGCACAGATACCACCATAGAGCTTGCGGTCAACCTTAAAACCATATCACGGGAAGTCGATGAAACGGCGGTCATAACACGTCTTTACCCTCTCGGCGCAAAGCTTACAGACAGCGAAAAGCGGTTGACTATCGGCACTGTAAACGGCGGCAAGGACTACATAGAAGACAGTTCTTTGGTCGCAAAGTACGGCGTTATAAGCGGTACGCAGATATGGGATGACGTTACCCTTGCGAGCAATCTTCTCGGCAAGGGTAAGGAGTATCTTAAATCTGTTAATCGTGCGAAAGTGCAGTATCAGATAACAGCACTTGACCTCTCGAGAATAGACAAGCACATTGAGCAGTTTGAACTCGGCTGTTGGTACAGAGTAAAAAATAGCCTTATGGGCATAGACGAGGATTTGCGCATTGTGGGTATATCCATAGACCTTGACAATCCGCAGGCTTCACAGTTGACCTTCGGTGACCGATTTGAAACCCTTTCGGGCTTTATGACAGCGAAAACACAGAGCCTGCAATCGGCTATAGACAACTCTGAGTTCAGAAACAGACAGGCGATAGACAGCAAGATAGAGAATGCGACTAAACTTATCACAGGTGCAGAGGGTGGACACGTCATTCTTGACCCGTCCGAGAAGCCAGAGCGTATTCTGATTATGGACACGGCTGACATTAATACTTGCAAGGCTTGTATCCAACTGAACAAAAACGGGTTAGGTTTTTGGAAGTCCTCAGACGGTGGGTCGGCTAAAACTGGGCCATACACAAACGCATGGACCATTGATGGAAACCTTGTTGCAAGCTTTATCACGGCGCTGACCTTAACAGGTTTGAAGATAAATAACGGCTCAGGTACCTTTTCGGTATCTGAGGACGGAACAGTTATTGCCAATAGGCTGTTGTCAAAATCAGCAACTATCACAGGTGGAACGATAAATATAAAAACGTCTAGTCAAAATACCAGTGTTATCCAGCTATCCCATAACGAATGGACATTGAAGGTCAGTCCGCTGGAGATACGCATTGACAACAGCACAATCGGTGGTCATATCGTCCTGCAGGCTGGCGCTATGTCAGGCTATTGGAATAACGAATTAAAATTTTCACTAGACACAAACAGCGGTAACATATCAACATATACAGACAGCGGCAAAAAGGTATTTACAGTTGATACCAATAACAGGGCGATGTACCTATACAACGAAAATGAAAAAACCGCAGTGCAGTGCTACGGCGAAACAGGTGATATCATGTGCAACAGTATCACTACAAAAAACCACACACTAGACTAGGAGGGATAAAATGGCAAATAATATTGATTTGGCGGCAGCAATCGAAACTGTCCGAAACGCATTTTACGGCCGTGATGTCCGGCAGGCGTTGGTGGACGCACTGACGGCAACAGAACAGGCAGTAAATGACCTAAACCAGAACAAAATTAAAAGTGGTACAATTGAATACACACTGGAAAAGGCAGCTTCAAGCGTGCAGATACCACTAAATTTGGATTTTGTGCCGAAGCAGATATGCGTGTCGCTGAGGGATATCGGCACACCTAGCCCATTTCAGAACTACTGCACCCATGTGCAGGTGTACAAGGGTGCATATTTTGCAGTGGTCTGCATGGGTCCTAGCAATGGCGCAGTGACCGTCAATGTGCCTGCAGGAACGTATAGCATTGACTACATAGCAATCGTATAGGGGGTGCAGAAATGGTAATCAGACTAGACGAAAATTACAACGCAATGACATCAACAGCCCTTTTGGGCTACGTTGGTGAAACAAATGCAAGACCCGTGTCTGTCGAGGGCATGGAGATAGACGGCGCAGACCGCTATGTGTTGACTATCGACTACGGCGATGGCGTTCAGTACGAGGTCGATATCACAGGCGGACAGTGGACACCTACGTCTGATATACTGCGTTCAGCGCAGACAGTCAGCTGCCAAATATGTGCGAAAAAACTGTCAGGCGACGAGTATATTTTAGTTAAAAAATCACGCATATTCCGCCTGAGAATAGGTGCGGCAATAAGCGATACAGCTATCCCGTCACCTGATGTGGCTATGGACGCACTAGATAAGATAGACGCCATAGGCAGACAGGCGCACGCAGATATGCAGACAGCCGTCACCGCCGCAGAAACGGCGACAACAATGGCAAATAACACCGCTAAATCTGCCACAGCCGCAGAGAAATCAGCCGACACGGCAACGCAGGCGGCTGAACGTGCTGAAACCGCACAGGCATCTGCAGAAACGTCCGCTACACAGGCAGAAACCGCCAAGCAGGGCGCAGAAACCGCACGTCAGCAGGCGGTCACAGCACAGAACGCCGCTAAGATATCCGCAGCGCAGGCATCAACAGCAGCACAGCAGACAGAGGCTGATAAGACAATAACGGCAGGCTACGCTAAAACTGCTAAGACCAATGCTGACAGCACTACAGCAGACAGACAGGCGGTGCAGACGTTGGCAGAACAGGTGACAGCCGATAAGGCTACAGTGGCAGACCATGCCGCTAAGGTTGCAGAGGACAGAACAGCCGCTGAAACTGCTGCACAGACAGCACAGGCGGTGGCTGACAGTCTGCCTGAGGACTACACTACAGCTGTCGGAAAGATAGATGAAAATACGGCTGAGATTTCTGCGGTAAAGCTGACGGACAAGGAACTGCAAAGACGTGTAAATGCGTTATACGATATGGGCAATGGTGTGACACACCAGTTTGAAACGGACAGTGATACGGCATATCAGAAATCAGTGCCTACAGGTGGTAAGCTGATGTCGGTGAAGTCAGTGGGTGGCAGGTCAATTGTGTGGAATCAGGTGATACCTGACGACATAATTCATGTCGCAATAACAATTGATGAAGATATTGCCGAAGAAAAATGGCTGAAACAAATTGTTGCCGATACGTCACCTATCGCACAGGCAATCGGTCATAAAGTGGCAGGAAAGTGCATTAGGGATATAAACAATCCTAGTTCCTATGTGACGGTACGTTTTGGAAATAACAATGTAAATGTGTCAAATGGTAGCGAACGTTACACCACTACAGAAAATGGTATATATACACTATCATCGGGAGTAGGCAACCCACCACCGCTATATTTTCGTGCATTCGCAGGCGCAACCGCAGGCACATACAAATTTACACTGCAATTGTTTGACCTCACCGCCATGTTCGGTTCAGGAACTGAACCTAGCACAGTGGAAGAATTTGAGAAAATATTCCCAGCCGATTATTATCCATATAATGCTGGTGAGATTGTTAGTGCTGGGGTGACAGAGGTCGCTGTGGGTGATACCGCCTGCCCTATACCCGAAGCAATCCGCAATCTGCCTGGCTACGGCTGGTCAGCAGGAACGGCACGAAACTATGTGGACTATGAAAACAAGAAATATGTTCAATGTGTCGGCAGCGTTGACTTAGGGGCTCTGAATTGGGGAATTAATACGACTTCCACTGTTGGAAATCATTTCTACGCACCTGCGAAACATCTCAATTTTAAATATCTAGGTGCATTTGGAACAACCATTTATAATGCATTGTGCAGTAAATATAGAACAGTTGCGAGAAGTTCCAATGTATTTGTCGATAAAACACTCGCAATAGACGGAGTTACCGTAGTTTCACAGATTCAGGTCAAAGACACCGCCTATACCGATGCCGCCGCATTCAAACAGGCAATGCAGGGTGTTATGTTATATTACGAATTGGAAACCCCTATCGTCACCGATATTTCTGACCTGCTAACAGATGATTTTCTGCGAAACATTGATGTTGAGGCAGGGGGTTCAGTGACATTCAAAAACAGCAATGGTGACGATTATAGAATACCCGTTCCGTCAGAAGAAGAGTATATCGTGAAGCTGAGTGAAGTGGGAGGTACAACATGACTGATTTACAAAAGAAAATGATGGAGAAGCTAGGACTATCCACCGAAGATTTTGAAAAACCTACAGTGACCGAGCAGGACAAAATAATGGCACAAGTGCTATACACAGCCGCTATGACAGGCACGCTGATAGGCGAGGAGGGCGAGTGATGTATTACAGCATTATTAAACGTTTCTATGATCTGGGCGTGTATTCGCTGGCAAAGGTCAGAGATTTTGTCGGGGCAGGCGTTATTAGTCCGGAGCAGTTCAAAGAAATCACAAAGGAGGTATACCATGAAGCAGAAGTTAGCGAAACTCATTGATGTAAAGTCCATTGTAACGCTGTTCTTGACAGTGGTTTTCTGCGTGCTGGCACTTCGCCGCACCATAACCGCAGAGCAGTTCATCACAGTGTTTACTGTGGTGATATCGTTCTACTTCGGAACGCAGTCAGCTAAAAGAAAGTCAGGTGATGACGAGTGACGGAAGCGATAATAGTCGCACTGATAACAGCTGCTTCGGCGGTAGTGTGTCAGCTTGTCATAGCATCTAACAGCCGTAAAACTATGCAACAGGCGCAGTATGATAGCCAAAAGCTTATCGAGTACAAGATTGATAAGTTGTCTGAGCGTGTGGATAAGCACAACAGTGTTATTGCTCGCACCTATAAGCTGGAACAGGATTATGCTTTGATCGACGAGAAAATCAAGGTGGCTAATCACAGGATTGATGATTTAGAAAGGAAGTAATTTTTATGGCAAAGACATTCAAGGGTATTGACGTTTCACAGTATCAGCAGGGCGTTGACTTCAAGAAGGTCAAGGCTTCGGGGGTCGATTTCGTTATCATTCGTGCAGGCTATGGCAAGTACGCTAATCAGAAAGACCCCTACTTCGAGAACCACTACAAGGCAGCTAAGGCGGCAGGGCTGAAAGTCGGTGCTTACTGGTACAGCTATGCGGCGAGTGTCGAGGACGCAAAGGCAGAGGCTCAGACTTGTATCAACGCTATCAAGGGCAAGACGTTTGAGTATCCGATATACTTCGATCTCGAGGAGCGTTCACAGTTCGCAAAGGGCAGAGCATTTTGCAACAGTCTTGTCAAGACTTTCTGCAATGCACTTGAACACGCAGGCTACTGGGCAGGACTGTATATCAGCCGTTCGCCTTTACAGCAGTACATATCTGCCTACGTCGCTAAGAGATATGCTCTTTGGGTCGCTGAGTACGGCTCACGCTGTAACTACGGCGGCACTTATGGTATGTGGCAGTACAGCTCCACAGGCAGGGTCAGCGGTATCAGCGGCAATGTTGACATGGATATCTGCTATGTGGATTATCCTGCGAAAATAAAAGTAGCAGGGCTGAACGGCTTCAAGAAGATCACCAGCCCGACCACAAAGCCGTCTGCAAGTTCCACTAAGAAAACAGTAACGTACACTGTGAAACGTGGTGATACGCTCTCAGGCATCGCACGGCGCTACAAGACTACTGTTGCGAAGCTTGCTAAGGATAATGGTATCAAGAACGCTAACCTCATTTATGTGGGGCAGAAAATTAAGATCAAGTAGGTAAAATTTCAGCCGTCTCGGACTTTTATGGGTCTGAGGCGGCTGTTTTTTTGTTCTTAAGGAATAAATGCCATTATTTTTTTCATATTATTTTAATAAAACCTATTGACAAACGATTCAACCAATGATATTATATATAATATCATATTGAGCTTTTGAGGCGGTGCTTGTAATTTGTCAAAAATTGATAAGGCAATGAAAAAGTTTTATAATAAACCTATACCTAATGATATAACGTTCGATGAAGTAGTTAGTGTAATGACGCATTTCGGTTGTATTTTAGATAGTGGTGGAAATCATCCCAAAATTGTTTATCCTAAATTAGGTTATGTAATACCCGTTCCAAAACACGGAAAATGTGTTGGCGAGGTTTACATAAAGCAGTTGAAGGATTTGCTTGATATGATAAGGGAGGAATTAACATGAGATATGGATTTGATGTTCAAAAAATGGAAGTTGAGGGGCACGAGTTCTATTGTATTAAGAGCAAATGCTTAAAAGGTTGCGTGGCACAAGGCGAAACTGTAGATGAAGCATTAAAGCTTTTTGAAGAATTGGAGCGGGAGTGCATTAAAACTTCAAAAAAGTATGGCATACCAATTCCAGAAGAAATCGTTGCTAAAAATATTGAATATAGCGGCAAAATTTTACTGAGAATACCAAAGTCTTTGCATCGTGAAATTGCTGAACTTTCAATTATTGAGGGCGTTAGCATCAACCAATGTATCAACTTGGCTCTTAGTAAATTTGTAGGAAAAGCAAGCGGATTTAGTGAGTGTTTAAAAATGTATTCTCCGGTACTTTCCGTAGGTTGTAAGGCCGCCAATATAGAAAGAGCTTTTGAAAAAGTTAACACAAGTAGATCAATGGTTGGTCATAGAACTTTTTTGTCATATAACGGAGGTGTATTTAATGGTTTTACAGGAAATTATAAGCAATCCACAGCTGTCTCTCAAAAAAATTGAATATAAGTCCTTACCAGCAGATACTGAAAATGATGAATTAAATGTTGATGTAGCAGATAATTTTCATTCTAAACTCAGTAAATCAGGTGATAAATTATTAGTTGTATTTTCCAGAAATATTTCAATGAATCCACCGCAGCTTTTTGCTATTACAGTTGAATATTTAGTTTCATGGGATATTAAAGAAGAAAATTTTCCGCAATTAGTTGAAAAAATCGATAATTGGAATAACGAGGAAATTAATACTTTATGTTTTACTTCAATCGCAGAATCTGTTTTTGCTATTTCACAATTAACGAAAGCGGCATTTATGCCACCGCTACTAACACCATGTGAATTTGTTGATTCGACTGATGTTACGGATGATGAAGCTTGATCAAAGCCGACAGAGAATAATAACTCTGTCGGCTGTTTTTTTCTGCTATACAATTCTTGCACGAAAAAAGCTTTGACATCATAATCTATGTTCCACTACACAGTCCCTTACTGCAAATTTTCAAGGAATATCACAAAACATCACACAAAACAAAAACAGCTATCAAACCACGCATTTACGCAATTTAATAGCTGTCTTGCTGGAGCTGCTAACCGGGCTTGAACCGGTGACCTCGTCCTTACCAAGGACGTGCTCTACCTACTGAGCCATAGCAGCAAACCAATTACAATAATATATTATACACTATCTCTGCCGCTTTGTCAAGCCCTTTTCACAACTTTTTTACTCTATTTCCTCATCATCATCGTCATCTGCCTGAACACTTGGGTCGTAATCATCATATGTGTCCATAAAATTGTACTTCTTGCCCTTGTATTCGTATTGTATCACAGTGCGCAGATTGACGTTGTAAACGCTCTTGAAGATATTGTTTTCGATGTTGGGATTGGTGGCACGAAACTTTGCTATAAGCTCCTTCATTTCCTGCCGCTTTGATACCTCGCCCTTTTTCTCTGACCCCTCGTAGCTCTCAGTGAAACGGCAGGCACAGCGGATAAAATGCAGATCGTTCTGCTCCACCCAGCGGATAATGTCCGCCTCTTTCACCATGTACAGTGGTCTGATAAGCTCCATGCCTGCGTAGTTCCTCGAGTGTAGCTTCGGCATCATAGTCTGAATCTGTCCTCCGTATACCATGCTCATGAGTATGGTTTCTATAACATCATCAAAATGATGTCCCAAAGCTATCTTGTTGCACCCAAGATCCTGCGCAAATTTGTAAAGCCAGCCACGTCTCATTCTTGCACAAAGATAGCATGGGTTGCGTTTTGTGTTGTATGCAATGTCAAAGACCTTTGTTTCAAACATCTTTATGGGTATTCCCATAAGCGTCGCATTGTCGATTATCCTCTGCCTGTTTGCGTCGCTGTAGCCTGGGTTCATTACAATAAACTCCAGCCCTATGTCCATGCCCTGATATTTCTGCAAATGCTGCATACACTTAGCAAGAAGCATTGAGTCCTTGCCACCTGATATGCACACCGCTATTTTGTCCCCTGGCTTTATCATATCGTAACGCTCATATCCCATTACGAACTTGTTCCATATATCTCTGCGAAAATCAGTAACGATGCTCCGCTCTATCTTCTGCTGTGGCGTCAATATTCTTGACATCTCAAACTCTCCTTAAAATCATATACTTAAATTCTACTATTTTTATGGGATTTTGTCAACCTTTTATGCCAGTTGACTTTAGGGCATGATACTGCTATAATATAGTAAAATGATAATATATTCTGGAGGCTACCATGAGCGAAAATATAGAGCGTGAGATAAAAATTTCTCTCACACAGGAGCAGTACAAGACCGCTGAAAAGCTTTTTCAGTGGAACAAAATAATCGAGCAGACCAATTTTTATTATATCCCGCAAAGAGATTCAGGCATGACAAGTATCCGTGTCAGGCAGATAGGCGAAAAATATTTTTTGCAGCTTAAAGCACCTATCTCCGAAAACGGTGCGCTCCATGTGAAAAAAGAGTATGAACAACAGCTTGACAGCCTGCCAGAAAAGCTCACCGCACAGGAGCTTTCACAGCTTGTGGGGAGAGATTTTCCTGCCGCTGACCTTGCAGGCTCTTTGTATACTCAGCGCAAGCTCTGCACCGATTTCGACCATGTTGAGATATGCCTTGACAAAAGCGAATATCTCGGCTTGACAGACTATGAGTTGGAACTTGAATACACCGCAGACTATCCCGAAAAGCCTTTGGAGATACTGAAAAATGCAGGTATCACACAGGGAAAAGCGGTAATAGGCAAGTATGCAAGATTTATGGAAAGAGCGAAAAAGCTTGGTAAGTGCTGATTTTCGCCTATCTGCGGTCATTTTCTATGAAAAAGCACACACAGCCTGCAAAGGTTTGGGCAATAATGATAATTGACAGTGACGTTATAATATGTTATTATATTAAAGTGTTAAAACGTATGAAATGGTATTTTGACGATACCCGAAAGGAAGTTAATAATGAAAAGATCTATTTTTAAGACTATCGCATCACTTTCCGCTGCTGCCATGATGCTTTTGGCTGTAGGCTGCGGAAGCACATCTGATTCTTCATCAGCAGCAGGCACAAACAGCACAGCCGCTGCAACAGGCGAGGATAACTCACTTCAGAAAGTTCTTGATTCAGGCAAACTTGTGCTTGGTCTTGACCCAACATTCAAGCCAATGGGCTACACGGACGAGAACGACAACATCGTAGGCTTTGATATCGACGTGGCAAAGGAAGTTTGCTCAAGACTTGGTGTAGAGCTTGAAACTTACTCTGTAAACTGGGATACAAAGGAACAGGACCTTAATGCAGGCACAATAGATTGTATCTGGAACGGCCTTTCTGTCAGCGATGAGAGAAAGAAAGTAATGCTCATGAGCGAGCCTTACATGAAGAATGAAATGGTGTTCGTTGTAAACGGCTCAAGCGACGTTGCTTCACAGGCTGATCTTGCAGGCAAGAACATTGCCGTACAGAACGGCTCAACAGCACAGGAAACACTTCTTGCATCTGACGTTGTAGCAAATGGTGCGACAACAACAGAGCTTGCAACAAATGTTGAAGCCCTCCAGCAGTTGGAACTTAACATGGTAGACGCAGCGTTCCTTGATTCAGTAGTTGCAAACTACGAGATATCCACATCAGGCAAGGATTACAAGGTGCTTCCTGACGGCCTTGACCCAGAGGAGTATGCTATCGGCTTCAGACTTGGTGATCAGGCACTTTGCGACAAGATCGAGGAGATCCTTCACGAAATGAAGCAGGACGGCAAGCTCGCTGAGATATCAACAACTTGGTTCGGAAGCGACATCACGACCATAGAATAATCACAAAAACATTCGATCGGACAGTCTTCGGGCTGTCCGATTTTTTGCTTTATGAAGTTTTTCTGCGTGTCAGATCTTTAGAAAATAAAAAGCCTCGCAAACAACGTGTTTACGAGACTTTTTGGCGGAGAAGGAGGGATTCGAACCCTCGATGAGCTATTAACCCATACACGAGTTCCAGTCGTGCGCCATAAACCGGGCTAGGCGACTTCTCCAGTTTATAATTTTTTTATGTGTCACACTATCTAAGTGACTTTAATATTATACCATATGATCTTTTACTTGTCAAGACATTTTTGAAACTTTTTTTGTTCTTTTCTTATTCAGAAGTACTGTGTAAAAAAAGTTTTCTCTGCGATGCTTTATTAACAATATTCTGAAAAGTTTTCATTTTATTTTCTATATGAACATGTTACCGAAAATTTTCGCAATCTCGAAAACGATTAAGTAAATCATTTAGTTGATTTATAACAAATTTAATCAAATATATGTATTGGTAATATTGAAAAAAGCTTAATAATTTTACCACAAAAATAAAAAAGTCGTTAAAAAGTTTACGAAAATTCACAAAATGCCTTTGACAACTCGAGGTAAATGTGGTATAATGTTTGAATGACTGTAGGGTGCAGCGCGTCTAAATGCAACATTATAGAGAAGGTGAGACATTTTGGGAAGAAAACGCATTGGAGTGATATTGTCTGAGGCAGAAAGCTATTATCAGGAAAGATTGCTGAGAGGCGTAATGACAAAGGCTTTTCAGCTTGACTATGATGTGCTTATCTTCACAAGCTTTGTCAAAGAGTCATTCTTAAAAGCAGTGTCTGTTGGAGAAATGCAGATATATGACGTTATAAATTATGATAAGCTCGATGGCGTTATCGTTTTGGTTGATACATTAAAAATGCCTGGGCTTTTTGACAAAATATGCAGGGATATAGATGAGAAATGTCATGTTCCTGTGGTTTTTATAGATGGAAGCTATAAGGACTATGAAAGTATTTATACCCGTGACGAAATACCCTTTATGCAATTGACAGAACACCTTATCGAGGTCCATGGATGCAGGAAGATACTTTTTTTGAGCGGTCCGCTGGAGACTGCCACCACTCGTGAACGGCTTGCGGGATATAAGCGTGCCCTTGAAAAGCATGGCATAGAGTATGATCCGGACTTTGTCTGCTTTGACGGAGGCTTCTGGTATGATAAAGCGGCAGAGGTGGCAAATAATATCATCTATGGCAGACGTAAAAAGCCTGACGCTATCGTTTGCTGTGGAGATTATATGGCTATAGGCGTTGTACATGAATATCAGAAAAACGGTTTGAGCGTGCCTGAGGATATGATAGTTGCAGGTTATGACGCAATAGACGAGGCTATCCATTGCGTGCCAGCTATAACCTCGTGCTCACCGCCGATCTTTGAAACTGGCGTGAACGCAGTAATGACCATTGAGGCAAGGATCAAAGGCGTTGAACCGCAGGGCCTTATAGAGGACGGCGGCAAGGTGGAGATAGGTGCTTCCTGTGGCTGTCATGAGGATTACAGCTATACAAAGCGTGATCTTTTATCATCTCAGAACAAGATGAATTATCATGACTTTTTGGACAGCAGTATGACCGATATAATGGCTTGCTCTAAAGATCCTGATGATCTGATGGCCAGGATACAATATTTTCTCTATCTTATCATTGGTCAGAAGAGATATTATCTCTGCCTTAATGAGGATTGCCTTGGAGAGCATGAGATAGTCGGTGAGATCTCCACTGTTCCAAAGGAATATACAGAAAATATGGTGCTTTATATAAGAAGCGTTTACGGCAAAAACAGAACTCTTCATGATCCTTTTGAACTCAAAGAGATATTTCCTGATCTGGATGAAGAGCGTGAAAGCCCTTGTGCATTCTTTATCACCCCGGTACATTTTATAGATCGGTGCTATGGCTATGCTGTATTGTCTTACGGTGACGAAATAAAATCGATAGATATCACTTATCGTAATTGGACAAATCATGTAAGCAATGCTCTGGAATCAATGCGGATACGAAACTCCATAGCTAATCTTGCAGTCCGTGACGCTATGACAGGTGTTTATTCGAGAATAGGTGTTGAGAAAAATATCCAGTTTGTTGTTGACAGAATGTCAAATCCGAAAAATAAGGCTTTTATCGCTGTCTGCGATCTGGACTGCCTTAAAAAGATAAATGATAATTTTGGCCATAACTGCGGTGATATTGCAATAAAAGCGATCGCAGACGCAGTTTTGGCATCGACAAAAAATAACGAGATATGCGCAAGGATAGGCGGCGATGAGTTTGTGGTGATAGGCTGTAACGACTATAACGACAACTATCCTGAACGATTTTCTGCAAGGGTCAACGACCGACTTAGGGTATATAACAAGTTTGCAGGTAACGAGTTTGAGGTCAGCGTTAGTATAGGCGGTATTTGTAAACATATAACAGATGTCCACGAGCTTGAAGATATGTTTACACAGGCGGATAAGATAATGTACGCAAGTAAATTGGAAAGACATAAAAACAGGAAATAGCAATAGATAAAATATCAGTGCATTACAACGGACGGTCATTGATCGTCCGTTTTTGCGTGTGAGAGACACATATTGTAGGTTTGTCAATCATATTGGACACTATTAT
>ULZX01059980.1_pt1 | contig 20954 bp, 17 predicted proteins | sample 1963441 | NCBI WGS metagenome assembly ULZX01 (sample SAMEA4835898, study PRJEB28245) | human gut metagenome | biome: gut microbiome; material: fecal sample | place: Denmark | collected 2008
AAGCCCTAAATAAATGTACAATTGATCGTACACTTATATAAATGCAAAAAGACCGCCCCTAAGATAAGGGACGGCCTTTCCCGTTTATCAGGCAAAATAAACGGATATTGGTGTTTAGTGAATGTCGTTGTAAAGTGCAATGTAATCCTTGGCGGACTTTGTCCAACTGAAATTCTGCTTGAGCGCAGTGTTCACAAGTCTGCCCCACTTCATCTTGTCATCATAGTATGCCCTGGCTCTTACAACAGCGTCAAGCATATCATGTGCGTTGTAGGACTTGAAAGTAAAGCCGTTTCCATTCTTGTCGCCTGCATCATGGATACTATCTCTCAAACCGCCTGTCTCTCTTACGATAGGTATAGTACCATATCTCAGAGCGATCATCTGAGCCAAACCGCAAGGCTCGCTCTGCGACGGCATAAGGAACATATCCGCACCAGCGTATATCTTCTTGGACAGCTCAGGCACAAAACCGATGGTCAGACCCACTCTGTCAGGATAACGATAATGCATTTCGCTGAAAAAGTCCTCGTATATCTTCTCCCCCGAACCAAGAATAGCAAACTTGCAGCCAAGTCTGATGATGTCCTCAAACACATACTTGATAAGGTCAAGACCCTTGTGTGAAACAAATCTCGTTACGATACCGATAACAGGCTCTTTTCCATGTGCCATGCCAAGCTCGCTGAGCAAAGCGTGCTTGCAAACAGCCTTGCCCGTCTTGTCATTCAAACTATAATTCTTAGCAATAACAGGATCAGTTGCAGGATCATAAATCTTCTGATCTATACCATTAAGTATTCCGCAAAGCTTGTATTGCTTGTTAACAAGCTCCCTGTCAAGACCATGTGAATACCATGGATCAAGTATCTCCCAAGCATAGCTTGGCGAAACTGTCGTCACCTTGTCAGCCGTTTCAATAGCAGCCTTCATAAAGTTCACATCACCGTCATATGAAAGCAGATCCGTATGATAAAGCGGAATGCCCATAATATCGTTGATAAGTTCTAAGCCATATTGTCCCTGATACTGAATATTGTGTATGGTAAATACCGTCTTGATATCCTCATAACCCTGCTGATAGCGGTAGAAAATATCATAATAAACAGGAACAAGTGCCGTCTGCCAGTCATTGGCGTTTATAACATTTGGCTTAAAGTCGATGTATCTCAGCAATTCGAGAACTGCCCTTGAGAAGAATATAAATCTCTCAGCGTCATCATAAAAGCCATACAGACCGTTTCTCTGGAAGTAATACTCATTATCCAAAAGATAATAAGTCACTCCGTTCACAACGCCTGTAAAAACGCCGCAGTATTGATTTCTCCATGCCACCGGCACAGTGAAATTCGTAACATATGTCAGCTTGTCCTTAAGCTCCTGCCTGATAGAGCTGTAATAAGGTATCACGACTCTGCAATCGTGACCCTCGGCATTGATAGCCGCAGGCAGTGAGCCTGCAACATCAGCCAATCCACCTGAAGCAATAAAAGGCAAAGCCTCACTTGCAGTATAAAGTATGTTCATATCCGAACCCTCTTTCCTAAGTCATTGCGACCTTTTTATACAGAAGCTCCCTTTCCTACATACATAGGATACTGTGGCGAGCTTGTAAGGATATGGTTTTCACAGATAGAAACGTTCTTGTCTGTGATAAGATAGTTAAGCTCAGCATTGTCACCAACAACAGTGCCTTGCATAAGGATACAGTTCTTGACCTTTGCACCCTTGCCTACCTTAACGCCTCTGAACAGTACAGAGTTCTCTACCTCGCCCTCTATGATACAGCCGTCAGCAATAAGAGAATTTGATACCTTGCTGTCCAGATCGTACTTAACAGGAGCATTGTCGCTTACCTTTGTGTAGATAGAACGCTTTGGAACGAACAGCTTGCGTGCATTCTCAGGTTCAAGCAGAGCCATGTTTGACTTAAAGTAGCTTTCAGGGCTGTTGAGCTTGCTGAAATAGTTATCGTACTCGTAGATCTTTATCTTAAGCTCTCTGCACTTCTCCTGAAGAATATTTCTCTCAAAGCTTACATTTCCTCTAGCCATTGCGTCATTAACAGTTTCAATAAGGAAATCCATTGACATAACGAACACATTAAGGCTCGTTGTGCAAGTGCCGCTGATATCAGGATTGATAAGAACAGAGGTTACGTTCTTGTCAGCGTCAACGTTGAATACAGTTGAAGTCTTTATATCATCAGAGCTGTAAACGCCAGTGTGTGCAACAGCAGTAATGTCAGCACCGCTCTCTATATGAGCCGCAACGATAGGCTTGTAGTCAATGTTTGTGACAACGTCGCAGTCTGAAAGGATAACATATTTAGCTCTTGAGTGCTTGATAAAGCTCATTGCACCATAAAGAGCCTCGATCCTGCCTCTGTAAAGAGTGCTTTCAACGTTGCCGAATGGAGGCAGAATGTAAAGTCCGCCCTTTTTTCTTGCCAGATCCCACTCTCTTGCAGAGCCGAGGTGATCCAGAAGTGACTGATAGTTAGATTTTGTTATAACACCGACCTCGCTTATGCCGCTGTTTACCATGTTAGACAGCGGGAAGTCGATAAGGCGGTATCTTCCGCCGAACATTACAGAACCCATAGTTCTGTTCTTTGTCATGTCGCCAAGAGTCGTGTCGTGCATATTAGCGAAAACAAGACCCAGTACGTTACCCATATTTACATCCATGTTTACTCGGTCCTTTCTTAGATATTCTCGTAAATTATTGCCTTTGGTGCAACAACACTGCCGTCAGAAACAGTCAGATTATTGCCCACTACAGCAACGCCCCATGAGTCCTTGTCCTCGATAGTTTCAGGTCTTGCACCGATCTGAGCGTTCTCACCGATAACAGTGTTCTCGCCAACGATAGCATACTCGACCTTTGCACCCTTCTTGACAACTGCGCCAGGCATAAGGATAGAATCCAGTATCTCAGCGCCCTCCTCAACAATAACGCCGTCAGAGATCATTGAGAACTCGACTGAACCGTCGATAACGCAGCCCTCTGTTACCATAGAGTTCTGTACCTGAGCGTTCTTGCCTATGCTCTGAGGTGGCATAACAGGGTTTCTTGAGTATATCTTCCAGCTTGTATCATAAAGATCGATAGGAATGTTAGGATTGATAAGGTCCATATTAGCTTCCCAAAGAGAATCTATAGTTCCAACGTCCTTCCAGTAGCCGTCAAAACGATAAGCCACAAGCTTCTCGCCTGCTTCTCTCATGTCAGGGATAATGTTCTTGCCGAAGTCCTTTGAAGCTTCCTTGTCGTTCTCATTAGCGATAAGATAAGCTTTCAGCTTCTTCCAAGTGAATATGTAAATACCCATTGAAGCAAGAGTTGAACGAGGGTTCTTTGGCTTCTCCTCGAAGTCTATGATGTTGTCGTCCTCGTCGGTTATCATGATACCGAAACGTGACGCCTCTTCCTTTGGAACGTCCAGAACAGCGATAGTAGCGTCAGCGTTCTTAGCTTTGTGATATTCAAGCATCTTGTTGTAATCCATTTTATAGATATGGTCGCCTGAAAGAACAACAACATACTCAGGGTCATATCTGTCTACAAAAGCGATATTCTGATAAATAGCGTTTGCAGTACCCGAATACCAATCAGCGCCTGAAGCTGTCTGATAAGGAGGAAGCACATGAACGCCTCCGTGTATTCTGTCAAGATCCCAAGGCTGACCGTTTCCAATGTACTCATTGAGTACCAATGGCTGATACTGTGTCAGCACGCCCACTGTGTCGATACCTGAATTGATACAGTTCGAGAGAGGAAAATCAATGATACGATACTTAGCACCGAAAGGTACTGCCGGTTTTGCAACGCTCTGTGTCAGGGCATACAATCTGCTTCCCTGACCGCCTGCCAGCAGCATTGCAACACATTCTTTTTTGTTGAACATAAATAATTCACCCACCAATTTTTATTAAGTCTATATTACTCAGCCTTTTTAGCTGTGGACTTCTTAGTTGTTTTCGCCTTAGCGGCTTTCTTGACAGCAGTTTTCTTAGCCGCTGTCTTTGTCTTTGTCTTTTTCTTATTCTCTGCCTTTTTCTCAGGCACAGGTCTTTCCTCTTTCTTCACCGTGAAATACATACAAGAGAACGCAGGAATGTCGATGCAGACTGACTGGTCAAAGCCGTGCATCTTAACATCTACCGCCTTGACAGTACCGTTCGTGCAAGGGGATCCGTCAACAGAAGACGAGTTGAACACCTCTGTATAGCTGCCCCAGTAAGGAACGCCAAAGCAGTATGACTTTCTTTCCACAGGAACGAAGTTGCACACAACGATGACCTCTCCGCCGTTTTTGTCAAAACGTCTGAAGATGATGATACTCTGCTTGAAGTCGTCATTTGATATCCAGCTGAAGCCCTCCCAAGAGAAATCTCTCTCCCAGAACTGAGGGTGGTCAAGATAGAAATGATTGAGGTTCTTGGAGTAGTTCAGATAATTGCGGTGGTTCTCATATTCGTCCACCATGAACCATTCCAGACCATTCTCGTAATCCCACTCTCTGAACTGAGCAAAATCAGCACCCATGAACAGAAGCTTCTTACCTGGGTGAGCCATCATATAAGCCATGAACAGCTTGCACTGCTTGAACTTATTGTCGATATCTCCACCATACATTTTATTTACCAATGAAGCCTTACCATGCACCACCTCGTCATGAGAGATAGGCAAAATAAAGTTTTCAGAGAAAGCATAGAAGAATGAGAACGTGAGCATATCATGATGAAAAGCTCTGTCAATAGGGTCAAGAGCCATATATTTGAGCATATCGTTCATCCAGCCCATGTTCCACTTGAAGTTGAAGCCAAGACCGCCGTCGCTCGCAGGCTTTGTTACCATAGGCCATGAAGTTGACTCTTCGGCTATCATAAGGGTATTAGGGTTTCTTCCGAACACAGCGGTATTGAGATCCTTGAAGAACTGAACAGCTTCAAGATTTTCCTTGCCACCGAACTTGTTAGGCGTCCACTCTCCGTCACGTCTGTCATAGTCAAGATAAAGCATAGACGCAACAGCGTCAACTCTCAGACCGTCAACGTGATATTTTTCTATCCAGTAAAGAGCGTTCGAGATAAGGAATGACTTTACCTCGCCCTTTGAATAATCGAAAACTCTTGTTCCCCAAGTGAGGTGATCTGCCTTTTTCGGGTCAGAGTATTCATATGACGGACCTCCGTCAAACTCGAACAATCCTGCTTCATCTCTAGGAAAATGTGCAGGCACCCAATCAAGGATAACGCCTATTCCCGCCAAATGGAAAAGGTCTATCATTTTCATGAAGTCATAAGGCGTGCCGAAACGTGAAGTCGGCGCAAAATAGCCGATACCCTGATAGCCCCAAGAGCCGTCAAAAGGATATTCCGCCAACGGCATAAGCTCGATATGAGTATAGCCCATTTCCTTTATATAAGGAATTATAGTATCTGCAAATCTAACATATGAGAAATATTTTCCGTCAGGGCAAGCCTTCCATGAATTGAGGTGTACCTCATAGATGTTCATAGGGCAGTTGTAAATGTCCTTAGACTTCTTCTCGGTCATCCACTTTTTATCGCTCCAAAGATAATCGTCTATATCGAAAACCTTTGAGCCGGTGTTCGGAGCGACCTCCATGTGTGTGCCGTACGGATCAGCCTTATAATGGGTCTTGCCGTCACAGCCGTGTATACAGTATTTATATGTATCATAAGTCTGAAGCCCTGTAACAAAAGCCTCCCACACCTCTGAGTCGTCTATCTTCTCCATTGGAGTGGCATTTTCGTCCCAGTCATTGAAATCTCCCACAACAGAAATGCCCTCAGCGTGTGCTGCCCAGACTCTGAAATAATATCCTTCTAAGCCGTCTTTCTCTCCCTTATGGCAGCCAAGAAACTTATATGTTTCGCAGTTTGTGCCATTGTGGAAAAGATAGAGCGGCAGTTCATAATCCTTTGGAATAATATCTATCATAATTCAGCCTCCCTTGTCTTTTTGTGAAAACCGCTGAATAATTTCGGTGTTTCATATTTATATTTTAATCTTTTTTGAACAAATTTGCAATAGTTTTAGTAGTTATTCTCGTATTCGCACATATTTCAACAGACGTTTTTATATATTTTGCACAATAGATTTTATATAATAACATAGAAAAAGTAAAGTCAAAGTATACAAAAGTAAAAATCACAGGCAAAAGTCGGCCAAGTCATTTACATTCATTTTTCATTCTCGTCACGAAGGAAAATTTTTGCGGCAATAATAGTTATATCGTCACGCCTGCCTCCTGTTCGCTGAGCAAGCGCCTTTGCGCCAAGCGCCGTGACTATCTCCTGAGCGTTCATTCCGTTACAGCGGAGTATCTCTCGTGCTGTAGCGTCCTCAACACCGTCTGAGGTCATAAGCAGAACGTCACCGTCAAAGAGCTTGAGTTCGCTCACATCAGGGGTACACTCCGCAAGTATCCCAGCAGGAAAAGCCTGTCCGCCGATAGCTTTAAGACCGCCGTCACGGAAAAGAAAGCTTTGCGCCGCACCCGATTTCAGAAACTGCACTGTTCCGCCATTAAGCTCCAGCCGCATTATATCAAGGGTCGCAAAAGATTCCTCCCAGCCCTTAACTCTCAGCATGGAATTTATAAGCCTATGGGCTGTCTGCATAGACATTCCCGATCGTATGAGCCTTGTAACAAGACTTACAGAAAACAATGAATCCAGCCTTGCTCTTTTTCCTGTTCCCATGCCGTCTGAAAGGACGATATACTTTTCGTTTACGCTTGAATCGAAGACTTCAAAGCTGTCCCCTGAATATTCTCCGCTTGACGAAGCTGAAAAGCTTTTTATATCAACTGTGAATTTCGGTATTTCCGCAAAGGACATTCTGGTTATATTATCCACTTTGACTATTACAGGCATATCAAGGTCATAATCTATCATTTCTGAAAGCGTTGCTGTGAGCCTTACAAGGTCGCCCCTGAACTGTGCCGTTATGAAAACGTCCACACGCTGACAAAGATTTTCGTCTATGTAAACGCAGGCTTTCACATTTGGATAGCCAAGGTTTGAGAAATGCTCTCTTACTCTTGCTGAAAGCTGAGGATCAACGCTTCTCACCTGACCTGCCCTGAAAGAAAGGTCGGATAAGATATCCTCCATGGAGGAAAGCTGTTCGCTTAAAAACTCACGCATTTCACGAACTCTCATGCTGTCAGCACGTTCTGCCACAAAGTCGGTATACAATTCATTGAAGCTTTTGCAAAGAAGCGACTTTCTCACACAGCCACCCAAATGCTTTTCAACGTCGTCAAGGCTGAGGTTATTATATGTACAAACTATGCTTTCAAGCTTTGAAAAGCTGTCATCAAGCTGTACACAACGCTTACTGCACACTGAGTACATATCGCAATCGGTACAAACAACAGATCGTACACGCTTTGACAGTGTAGCTTCCTTTGAGCGTTTATCTATCGCCGCAGTGACCATTGTAAGCTGACCTCTGATACCGCCCAGAGTTCTCGAAGCCATATTGAGCTTTGAAGAAGTGGTCTGCCCTACAAGGTCAACGGAATTTTTCACTCCCACCACCTTTTTCGCCGCTTTTTTTATCACAGGGACCGGCAGGGCAATAAAAAGCACAGAGCCTATAAGCAAATCAGCGAACATTGAAAAAGTATCGCCGTTCACGCCCATTGCCACAAGGCTCACAAGTGAAACTGCAAGGAAAACAAGCACTATCACAAGAGAACCGAATTGCAGAAAAGCTCCGCAGATAAGTCCTGACGTGGCAAGCAAAAGCGTATTTCTCGCAAGTGAAGGAGTACAAAGGAGCACACCACAGGTGGTCAATGCACCAACAACTGCACCGCCTATATTTCTATACTTTCGCACTGCCATAAGCATAAACAAAGTGCCTGCTATCCTGCCCAGGTTCACCACATGGAGCGGTGCGGCAGTGATGGTCGAGATAAACATAATATAAAGTATAGCTGTGAAAACTCCGTTTATTCCTGTGAGGTCAAAAACACCGCTTCGGTTTCTTTGACGTTTTACGGTCAGTGCAATAAAAACAACACAGCCACACATGAGCGAGCTTATCATTCGCAGTGAAGCCGTATATGTATCCGACGGCATTGCCACCGACATTACACAGCTGAAAAGAAGCATTGCTCCTGTTGTGAGGAGCGACACGAAAATAGGGTCGTCCTTATGGTCAGCAGAGGGCATCACAAGCCTTACCGCCCCTATAACAAGTATCGCACAAAGCTGAACGATACCCTCTGAGAATGTTCCGCTTACAAAATATGCAAGTGCAGAGCCTAAAAAAGCAGGTATCACATTAGTTCCCGAAAGCACTGCCACCGCCACGTTCATTGACGAGGGGAAGCCTAAGATCTTTCCGAAGCTTGCCGCAAACGCTGCTGCCGCCGATAAAACAGCCATAAGTACATTCGTTTTGCCTGAGGTATGAAATTTTGCCGTATGCCGTATTTTTTCCATTGCTTATCACGTCCTATGTTTCCAAAATGTAATAATTACATTTTAGCAGGACTATCAAGCGAAAGGTGTCGCAATATGGGCTTGAAATTGAAATACTGACCAAATTTACGGACAGATCTCAAAGCCACTCCCATACATCTTTTGAAAAAACACAATCAATGTTTGCGTAATAATTTTTAATTTGAGATATCCGAAGAACGGGACGTCGGATTTCTGCAAAGCAGAAATTGCGCCGCTCCCCTACAAGTAATGAAGTCTAATTGTACAAAAATACGTACAATTAGATAAGCTTTCTAAGGGCTTCGGAAAAGGTTATGAATTGTTCCATGGAAAGAGCTTCAGGACGGACGGAGGCAGGCAGGTCGCTTTGCTCTATCGCCTGATTTACTATAGATTTATCTATGCCCATTGATGATGATACGGAATTTGAGAGGGTCTTTCTTCGCTGTGAAAATGCACCCCTAGCAACTTTAAAAAAGAACTTTTCGTCCGTCACGCCCTCGGGGGTCTTATCACGGATATCAAACCTCACCACGCAGCTGTCAACGTTAGGCGAGGGCATGAAGCTTCCTCGTGATACGTTGAAAAGCAGTTTCGGTACAGAAAAATAATTTATTGCCACTGTGACTGCTCCCATATCTCTTGTACCCATAGGGGCACAAAGACGTGTACCTGCTTCTTTCTGCACCATGACAGTAACAGACTTTATGGGCAGACGTTCTTCAAGTAGCATCATTAATATGGGCGAGGTTATATAGTAAGGTAGATTTGCACAAACGGCAACGTCCATGCCCTGAAATTCCTCGGCAATAAGCTTATGGAGGTCAGTTTCCATGACGTCGGCGTTTATTATCTTCACATTGTCATATTCTGCAAGAGTTTCTGCAAGGACCGGCATAAGCCTGTCGTCAATTTCGATAGCTACCACCTTGTCGGCACGCTTGGCAAGCTCGTTTGTGAGAACGCCTATGCCTGTGCCTATCTCGATTATGCCGAAGCCTTTTTTTGCATTGCCCATTTCGGCTATCTTGGGGCAAACGGAGGGATTCACTAAGAAATTCTGACCGAGAGCCTTGGAGAAAGTGAAATTATGTCTTGCGAGAACATCTTTTATCACACTTATATTAGAAAGATTATCCATTTATTAATACACCTCAGATTAACTGATAAATCGACAAAAAATTAACAAAATAATTATATCATATTAACAAAACATTGTCAACTGATTTGGAAAAGAATAATATTCCTATGAAGTAATGAAAGACCCAGCGGAGCGATTTGGTGGTTTTGTACGATTTTTATTCAATTTTCAAGCTTCAAACAAGGTGCAGGGAGTGCTTTTCTGTGCGAGCAGAACCTCTCATCGTGTTCACCTAACTCACGCCCTCAGAATGTTTCCTCATACACTGCTACCTTGCAGGATATTCGATTTGGGATAATATCCTTATACTTATCCCGAAAATGGGGTACTTTGTTGCATAAAAAATGCAACAATTGCAGAAATGTTGCCAAATTAAAAGATAAATCATTTGTTTGCACAAATTACGATGTGATAAATTGTGCAGTATCACATATAAGATCGTAAGGGTTTATTATTTTTATTGCCCGGGAAATAATATATGCGGAGGTGATAAAAATGAAAAATAACTCTTTTGCTCACGGGCAGGAATTGCCGCTGGGGCTGTCTATGGCTCTTGCTCAGGTGCCTGCGGCATATGCTTACTTTGCTAAGCTGGATCCGCTTCAAAGACAGCAGATAATCGACTCGGCACACTGTATTCGCTCCAAAGAGGAAATGCGTAGTCTCGTCAACAGCTTGTCAAACGGTCAGATCACGGATACAAGTATTTTCTGAACAAAAAGTTAATGTAGACAAATTTCACAATAAATCAAAGATTAATTGATATAAATTTTATATAAATATGTGTTGAAATTTATCTATAAATATTGTACAATATTATTGTAAGGCTTTGTATGCTGTTATGGAGAAAATCAGTAAAAAAAGCTTTCGCAGACAGTTTTGCTCCGCTTTACTGTCTGGTAATATTGTGCAGTATTTTTTGTATGTATTCAGGAGAGATGTATGACTGAAATGTGCTGTTTTTCATCAATTACATATTCTTTTATGGGTAGGTCTTTAAGTATAATTGCGTCCTGCCTTGATTTTTTGCACTCTAACAATCTAATTATGCACTGACTAAAACTGCAACGCCATTGTTGCAGTTTTTTATTTGTAATTTTTTGTTTTACTTGGAGGTATAAATTTATGAAAAAAGTTGCGGTAATAATGGGTTCTGACAGCGATTTTCCTGTTGTCAGCAAGGCTGTTGCTGAACTTAAAGCTTACGGTGTTCCTTACGAATGTCACGTTATGTCTGCTCACAGAACGCCTGCGCTTGCAAGCGATTTTGCTGACAAGGCTAAGGAAAACGGCTTCGGAGTTATAATCTGCGCTGCCGGAATGGCGGCTCATCTTGCGGGAGTTATTGCAGGTCACACAACGCTTCCTGTTATCGGTATCCCTTGCAAGGGTGCTAACTTCGACGGCATGGACGCTCTGCTTGCTACCGTTCAGATGCCTAGCGGTATCCCTGTTGCCACTGTCGCAGTTGACGGCGCTAAGAACGCTGCTATACTTGCTATTCAGATGCTTGCTCTTTCTGACGAGGGTCTGGCTGAGAAGCTTGAAAAGGCTAAGCAGGATATGATAGACGGCGTTGTGGCTAAGGACAAGGCTTTACAGGACAAGCTTGCTGCGCTTTGATTTTTTGATACAGACATATAGCTCGGCTGTATGTTATATTTGATATATCGGGGAAGTTCTGCTGTCGGCGTGCGAACGATGTTCGCACCTACATATTAAAACGGCAGTGGATATGTTTTCGGTATATCATATAAATAATGTAAATAATTTTATGGAGGAATAAATCTATGGAAAACATTGTAAAGACAGAACAGCTCTATGAGGGCAAGGCTAAGAAAGTATTCGCTACTAACGACCCTGATCTTGTTATCGTTGATTACAAGGACGACGCTACTGCTTTCAACGGCGAGAAGAAAGGCACTATCGTTGGCAAGGGTGCTATCAATAACAAAATGACAAACTATATGTTCAAGCTTCTTGAAAAAGAGGGTATCCCTACTCATCTTGTTGAGGAGATCTCTGACAGAGAGACTATCGTTAAGAAGGTCGAGATCGTTCCGCTGGAAGTTATCGTAAGAAACGTTGCAGCAGGAAGCTTCTCAAAGAAGCTCGGTATCGAGGAAGGCACAAAGCTCAAGCAGCCTACACTTGAGTTCAGCTACAAGTGCGACGAGCTTGGTGACCCATTCATCAACAAGTATTATGCTCTTGGTCTTGGTCTTGCTACTGAGGAAGAGATCGAGGATATCACAAAGTATGCTTTCAAGGTAAATGAGTTCATGCTTGGCTTCTTCAAGAACATCGGCATTGACCTTATCGACTTCAAGATCGAGTTCGGCAGATTCCACGGAAAGATACTTCTTGCTGACGAGATCTCACCTGATACTTGCCGTTTCTGGGATTCTAAGACACATGAGAAGCTCGACAAGGACAGATTCAGAAGAGACATGGGCGGCGTTGAAGAGGCTTACCATGAGATGATAAAGAGAGTAATGGGAGAATAATATCTATGGGCGGTTTTTTCGGAGCTGTTTCAGCTAATGACTGTATTCAGGACGTTTTCTTCGGGACCGACTATCATTCACACTTAGGCACAAGGCGGGGCGGAATGACTTCATTCTCCCCTGAGCTTGGCTTTCAGAGAAATATTCACAGCATTGAAAACTCACCATTTCGTACTAAATTTGAAAAAGACGTTGACAAAATGAGAGGAAACATCTGTATCGGCTGCATAAGCGACACAGATCCTCAGCCGATAATGGTACGCTCCAAGTTAGGACTTTACGCAGTGTGCTCTATCGGTGTAATACAAAATGCCGCTAAACTGGCTGACGAACTGCTTGAAAAGGGCTGCGCAAACTTTGAAACAATGAGCAGCGGCGCTATCAATTCCGCAGGGCTTATCGGTGCGCTGATCGCACAGAAGGACAGCTTTGTTGACGGCATAAGATACGCACAGGACAAGATAGAAGGCACGATGTCACTTGCAATAATGACAGACAAGTCGATGATCGTTGCCAGAGATAAGGACGGACGGCTTCCTATTATAATAGGACAGCGTTCTGACGGATATTGCTTTTCTTTTGAATCATTTGCATATCAGAAGCTTGGATACTCCACCTGTCATGAACTAAAGGCGGGAGAGATAACTGAGATAACCAAGGACGGCTACAATATCCTCAGCGAGGGTACAGACAAGAAAAAGATCTGCACTTTCCTTTGGACTTATTACGGCTACCCTACCGCTTGCTATGAGGGCGTGAACGTTGAACTTATGCGAACACGCAACGGCGAGATAATGGCGGAGAACGATATGAAAAACGGCAGGCTCCCTGACGTTGATTTCGTTTGCGGAATACCTGATTCGGGCGTTCCTCACGCTATAGGATATGCAAACAAAAGCGGCATACCTTTTGCAAGACCGTTCATCAAGTACACTCCTACATGGCCCAGAAGCTTTATGCCAACAAGCCAGTCTATGAGAAACAGAGTTGCAAAGATGAAGCTTATACCTGTTCACGAACTTATCGAGGGCAAGAAGCTTCTGTTCGTTGACGACAGTATCGTCAGAGGAACTCAGATGAGGGAAACTGTTGAGTTTCTTTATGAGAACGGTGCAAAGGAAGTCCACATGAGATCAGCCTGTCCTCCTATCATGTATGGCTGCAAGTATCTTAACTTTTCACGCAGCACCTCGGAGCTTGAACTTATCGCAAGACAGATCATTGATGAGAACGAGGGTATCGAGGGAGTTAAATACATTGAAGAATACAGCGATTCAAGCACTGAGCGTGGCAAGCTCCTCAGGGACGAGATATGCAGGAGACTTAAGCTTACCTCTGTTGAATTCCAGTCGCTTGAAGGCACTGTAAAGGCTGTGGGTCTGCCAAGCTGTGAGCTTTGCACCTACTGCTGGAACGGAAGGGAATGATTTAATTGGTAACAGGTATCCATGAAGAATGCGGCGTTTTCGGCATTTATACTAACAAGACAAGCGATGTTGCGGCTCAGACTTATGTATCTCTTTACGCATTACAGCACAGAGGTCAGGAAAGCTGCGGTATCGTTGTAAACGACGACGGCGTGTTCAGCTATCACAAGGACGTGGGTCTTGTCAATCAGGTTTTTGACAAGGAAACTCTCGAACGGCTCGGCAAGGGCAATATTGCTATAGGTCATGTGAGATATTCGACTACAGGCAACTGCAATGCTTCAAACGCTCAGCCCCTTGTTGTTCGTCACATAAAGGGTCCTATGGCTATCGCTCACAACGGCAATCTTACTAATGCAAGAGAACTTAGAGAGCAATATGAAAACAAGGGCATGATATTCCACAGCACAAATGATACTGAGGTCATATCATACGCCATAACCGAGGAACGTCTTAGAGCACCGTCTATACAGGCGGCGCTTGAAAAAGCTATGTACAGGATAAAGGGTGCGTATTCGCTGCTCGTTATGTCGCCGACAAAGCTTATTGCGGCGAGAGATCCTGACGGCTTCAGACCCCTTTGCCTCGGAAAGATAGACGACGGCTATGTGGTAGCGTCGGAGACCTGTGCTTTTGACAGCATCGGCGCTGAATACATAAGAGATCTTAAACCAGGTGAAATGATAGTTATTGACAAAAACGGTGTGAACTCTATCACGACTCACTGTGGTAAAAAGGGTACTATATGCGTATTTGAATATGTATATTTTGCCAGACCTGACTCTGTTATCGAGGGATCGAGCGTTCACATGGCAAGGCTCAGGGCAGGAAAATATCTTTGGAGAGAACACCCTGTTGACGCTGATATCGTCATAGGTGTGCCTGACTCGGGACTTGACGCTGCGCTGGGATTTTCTCAGGAAAGCGGCATACCATACGGCATTGGATTTATCAAGAACAGATACATAGGCAGGACGTTCATTCAGCCTAGCCAGACAGAGAGGACGAACTCCGTCAAGATAAAGCTCAACGCTATTTCAAGCACTGTTAAGGGCAAGAGGGTCGTTATGATAGACGACAGTATCGTCAGAGGAACGACTTCGGGACGTATCGTCAAACTGCTGAGGGACGCAGGTGCAAAGGAAGTTCACGTTCGTATCTCCTCCCCTGCATTCATTGCACCATGCTATTTCGGAACGGATATAGACAGCAAGGAAAATCTTATCGCCTGCAAGATGACCAATGAAGAAATATGCGAATATATCGGTGCAGACAGCTTGGGATATCTCAGTGTTGAAAGCGTTAAAAAGCTTGCGGGAAATTCAAAGTGTGATTTCTGCGTAGGCTGCTTTACAGAGAAATACCCTATCGAAGTTCCTAAGGATATGCCTAAGGACAAATTTGAATCGAAGATATCGGAAAAGAAGTAAATAACTGAAAGGATATTTTATCATGAATACAAACAGTTTTTCAAACAGCTACAAGGAAGCAGGCGTTGACGTAACGGCAGGCTACAAGGCAGTTGAGCTTATGAAGCAGCACGTTGCAAGAACCATGACGAGCGGTGTTCTCAGCGGCATCGGCGGCTTCGGCGGTCTGTTTGAGCTTGACATGACAGGTATCACAAAGCCTGTTCTCGTTTCAGGCACAGACGGTGTTGGCACAAAGCTCAAGATAGCATTTCTTATGGACAAGCATGACACAGTTGGTATCGACTGCGTGGCAATGTGCGTAAACGACATTATCTGCTGCGGTGCAAAGCCACAGTTTTTCCTTGACTACATCGCTGTTGGCAAGAACTATCCTGAGAAGATAGCTCAGATAGTTTCAGGTGTAGCAGAGGGCTGTGTACAGTCAGGCTGTGCGCTTATCGGCGGCGAAACGGCTGAGATGCCTGGTTTCTACCCTGTTGACGAATATGACCTTGCAGGCTTCTCTGTTGGCGTTGTTGACAAGGACAAGATACTTGACCCAAGCACTCAGAAGGCCGGGGACGTTATGATAGCTATCAAGTCAAGCGGTGTTCACTCAAACGGCTTCTCACTGGTAAGAAAGGTATTCAGCGTTGACGAAAAGACTCTTTCTGTTCACTATGACGAGCTTGGCAAGACACTTGGCGAGACACTTCTCACACCTACTAAGATATATGTAAAGGCTGTTATGAGCCTGCTTGATTCTGTTAAGGTAAAGGCTATATCTCACATCACAGGCGGCGGATTCTATGAGAACATTCCACGTTCACTTCCAAGCGGTCTTTCTGTTAAGATAGCAAGAAGCGACGTTCAGGTGCTTCCTATTTTCGACGTTATTGCAAAGACAGGAAACATTCCTGAGAGAGATATGTTCAACACATTCAACATGGGCGTTGGTATGACAGTTGTTGTTGACAAGGCTGACGCTGACAAGGCTATCGAAGCTATCAAGGCGGCAGGCGAAGAAGCTTACGTTCTGGGCGAGCTTGTTGACTCTGACATGGGCGTTATCATCTGCTAAGGGTAAAGAGATATGAAGAAGATATGCGTTCTTGTTTCGGGCGGCGGAACAAACCTACAGGCGCTTATTGACGCTGAAAAAAGCGGCATTATAAAAAACGGCAAGATAACCTGCGTTATATCCTCGAAGGAGGGTGCTTATGCTCTGGAGAGGGCGAAAAATGCAGGTATCGGCACTGTCGTTATTCCGAGAAAGGAATATGCTGACAGCAAGAGTTACAGCGAGGCTATTCTGGTTGAGCTTAACAGACAGGGTGCTGACCTTGTGGTACTGGCCGGATTTATGGTCATTCTTGACGAATGCGTCACAAAGGCTTATCCTTACAGGATAATAAACGTTCACCCTGCACTGATACCGTCATTCTGCGGTGAGGGTTTTTATGGGCTTAAAGTTCATGAAAAGGCTTTGGAATACGGTGTTAAGGTATCGGGTGCGACTATACATTTTGTAAACGAAAAGGCTGACGCCGGTGCGATAATTTTGCAGGGCGCTGTGAACGTAGCTAATGACGAGACGCCTGAAAGTTTACAGAAGAAGATAATGGAAAACGTTGAATGGAAGCTTTTGCCTAAGGCTGTTTCGCTGTTCTGCGAGGACAGGATAAGCATTAAGGACGGCAAGGCTTACGTTGACCTTAAAGACTGAGAAAAATTATGGAGGACAAGATATGAAGACCCTTAATATTTATGACGAGCTTAAAAGCAACTCATATCCGGGCAGAGGAATAGTTATAGGCAAGTCTGCTGACGGAAAGAGTGCTGTGACTGCTTATTTTATCATGGGCAGAAGTGTTAATTCCAGAAACAGAGTTTTCACGGAAACTGAGGACGGCATCAAGACAGAAGCTGCTGACCCTAGCAAGCTTTCTGACCCACACCTTATTATATACTCCCCTGTTCGTGTGCTTGGAAACAAGACTATCGTTACAAACGGCGATCAGACGGACACTATTTACGAGCTTATGGACAAGCAGCAGACTTTTGAGCAGTCTCTGAGGACGAGAGAGTATGAGGACGACGCTCCAAACTACACACCTCGTATTTCAGGTATCATGCACGTTGAGAACGGCGCATATAATTATGCTATGAGCATACTCAAGTCCGCTGACGGCAACCCTGACTGCTGCGAGAGATTTACTTACACATACACAAACCCTCTTGACGGCGTGGGTCATTTTATCCACACTTATATGGGTGACGGCAATCCTCTGCCAAGCTTTGAGGGCGAGCCTAAGAAGGTAGAGATACCAAACGATATTGAAGAGTTTACCGCAAAGCTGTGGGAAGCACTCAACGAGGACAACAAGGTATCGCTGTTTGTAAGATACATTGACATCGCAAGCGGCAAGGCTGTTTCTAAGATAGTAAACAAATACAGCAAGTAATATCTGCGGAGTGAATAGGTTAAATAAACGGAGGTAAAAAATTATGGCAAATGAAATGCTTTTGAAATACGGCTGCAACCCTAATCAGAAGCCGTCAAGAGTATTTATGGAGGATGGCAAGGATCTCCCTATCGAGGTACTCAACGGCAAGCCAGGTTACATCAATCTGCTTGACGCATTCAACGGCTGGCAGTTGGTAAGAGAGCTTAAAAAGGCAACAGGTATGTGTGCGGCAACTTCTTTCAAGCACGTTTCACCTGCGGGCGCTGCTATTGGCAAGCCTTTGAGCGAGGTGGAAAAGAAGATATATTTTGTTGACGATCTGGGCGAGCTTACTCCACTTGCAAGCGCTTATGCGAGAGCAAGAGGTGCTGACAGAATGTCATCATACGGTGATTTTATCGCACTTTCTGACGAGTGCGACGCTTGCACTGCAAAGATGATCCAAAGAGAGGTTTCTGACGGTATCATTGCACCGGGCTACACTGACGAGGCTCTTGAGATACTCAAGTCAAAGAGAAAGGGTACATACAACATCATCAAGATAGATGAGAACTATGTTCCTGCACCTATCGAGAGAAAGCAGGTTTTCGGCGTAACTTTTGAACAGGGTCGAAACGAGCTGAAAATAGACAACGATATGCTCACAAATATCGTGACAGACAACAAGGAGATTCCTGAGGACAAGAAAACTGATCTTGTTATCTCACTTATCACACTTAAATACACACAGTCTAACAGCGTTTGCTATGTAAAGGACGGTCAGGCTATCGGTATCGGTGCAGGTCAGCAGTCAAGAATACACTGCACAAGACTTGCAGGAAACAAGGCTGACATATGGTGGCTCAGACAGCACCCAAAGGTTCTGGGACTTCAGTTCGTTGACAACATCAGACGTCCTGACAGAGATAACGCTATCGACGTTTACATTTCTGACGAGCATGATGATGTACTGGCTGAGGGCGTATGGCAGAACACATTCAAGGTAAAGCCTGAGGTGCTCACTGAGGCTGAAAAGAAGGAATGGCTTGCAAAGAACACAGGCGTTTGCCTTGGTTCTGACGCTTTCTTCCCATTCGGCGACAACATCGAGAGAGCTAAAAAGAGCGGCGTGGCTTACATTGCCGAGCCGGGCGGATCTATCAGGGACGATCATGTTATCATGACTTGCAACAAGTACAACATGGCAATGGCATTCACCGGAATAAGATTGTTCCATCACTAATTTTTGTGCATTAATGCAAAACAATAAAGGTCAAGAAGAAAAGGAGAAATTTATTATGAAAAAGTTACTTGCATCACTCATGGCACTGTCAATGGTATTCGCAGTTACAGGCTGCTCAGAGTCAAGCGATTCAAGCAGTGAGTCAAAGGCGGAGGCTAAAACAACTACTACAACTACGACTGCACCTGCTGCCGAGTCTAAGGCTGACACAACAACTACAACTGCAGCACCTGAGGAGTCAGCTGCTGACACAACAACTTCCGCTAACGACACAGACACAACAAGCACCGGCGACAAGACTGAGGCAACTTATAAGGATAATGTTTACACAAGCGATCTGTATACTTTCAAGATCGACTCAAAGAAGTGGGCAATGCAGGAGTCCGCTGGTGTTGACGTAATGTTCACATACGCTGACGCAGGCGATGATGCTGAGCTTGAGTCGGCTTCTATCAACGTTATCTCAATGTCAAACGATCTGCTCAATGGTCTTACAGCAAGTGATTATGCTGACCAGATCAAGCAAACATATAATTCCATGGACGGCTACACTGTTACAAACGACAAGGAAGATAAGTTTGCAGGCAAGGACGCTTACATTGTTGACGTAACAGGCGAGATCGGCTCACAGAAGGTACTGCTCAATCAGATAATCACTTCTGACAACGGCAACCTTGTTGTTATCACATATGGTGCAAGCGAGAACGCTTACAGCAAGCTTTCTGACGAGTTCAAGACAGTTCTTGACAGCTTTGAGCTTAAGTAATAATATACGAAATAAATAAATGACGATACCGCACAGCATAGGTGTGCGGTATTGTTATAATTGGAAAAACACACTGAGGAGGTCTGAAAATGGACATATTAGTTGTTGGCGGAGGCGGACGTGAACACGCTATCGTTATGAAGCTTGCGGAGTCCCCTAAGGTAGGAAAGCTTTACTGCACACCCGGAAACGGTGGCATTTCACGCTATGCAGAATGTTTTGATGTTGCGGCAACGGATATCGAGGGCGTTGTGGCTCTGGCAAAGAAGCTTAAAGTAGACATGGTGGCTGTTGCACCTGACGATCCGCTTGTACTTGGAATGGTAGACGCTTTGCAGGCTGAGGGCTTCAAGACCTTTGGTCCTAAGAAAAATGCGGCTATAATCGAGGGTTCAAAGGTCTTTTCTAAGGATCTTATGAAGAAATACAATATTCCTACAGCCAAATACGAGGTGTTCACAAACAGTGAGGACGCTATAAAATATGTCAAGGAACAGAACACATACCCTGCTGTTATAAAAGCTGACGGACTTGCACTTGGCAAGGGCGTTATTCTGGCGGAGAGTGAGAAAGAGGCTGTGGAGGCTATACACTCCATGATAGACGACAAGCAGTTCGGTGAGAGCAGCTCCACTATCGTTGTGGAGGAATATCTCACAGGCCCTGAGGTTTCTGTGCTTTCATTCACTGACGGCAAGACTGTTGTTCCTATGATCTCTTCAATGGATCACAAGAGAGCGTTGGACGGCGACAAGGGTCTGAACACAGGCGGAATGGGTACTGTTGCACCTAACCCTTACTACACTGAGGACATTGCCAAGGAGTGCATGGAGAAGATCTTCCTGCCGACTATCAATGCAATGAATGCTGAGGGCAGGACTTTTGAGGGCTGTTTGTATTTCGGACTTATGCTCACCCCTAATGGTCCAAAGGTAATTGAATACAACTGCCGTTTCGGCGACCCTGAAACGCAGGTAGTTCTTCCTATGCTGGAGGGTGATCTTTGCGAGATATTTGAGGCTATTTATGAACACAGGCTGGCTGATGTCAAGATCGGCTGGAAGTCGGGTTACTGCACTTGCGTTGTTATGGCCAGCGGAGGATATCCTGTTAAGTACAAAAAGGGTATCGAGATGTTCGGTATGGACGACAAGGGTCAGGTAGACGGAGCGTTTATTTATCACGCAGGCACTAAGTACGAAGACGGCAAATTCTACACAAACGGCGGACGTGTTCTGGGTGTTACCTGCAATGCTTACACGCTTCAGGGCGCACTGGACAAGTCTTACGGGGCTGTTTCCAAGATAAAGTTCGAGGGAGAGCATTTCAGAAAAGACATTGGTCAGAAAGCACTGAAAGCACTTCCTAAAGATTCTCTTGATCTTGAATACAAGCAGGACATGGAGGACTACATCGAAGAAAACGGCGTTTATCTAAGACAGTAGGATATATAAAACGGGCGGAGAGATTCCGTCCGTTTTTTTGTACAGATAATAATACAAAGACCCCCTCGGACATT
>ULZX01032306.1_pt1 | contig 19277 bp, 15 predicted proteins | sample 1963441 | NCBI WGS metagenome assembly ULZX01 (sample SAMEA4835898, study PRJEB28245) | human gut metagenome | biome: gut microbiome; material: fecal sample | place: Denmark | collected 2008
AGGAAAAAATACGTGGTTTACCGAATGCTTACAAAAAAACAGCTAATATATTATTCCGATTTGTGCAAAACGGCAAATCTAAGACTTGATATGTCAACCCTGCTGACAGAGGTAAAATAGGTGAAATTTTAGGTCACATTTCAAGATATGAACATGAAAATGGACGTCCACTTATATCTTCAGTTGTTGTTTCTAGAAGCATGGAACAAGGTGACGGTTTCTTTAAATTAGCAGAGGAATTAGGTTTTGGAAATTGGAAAAAATTAAAAAATGGGAAAATGTTTGAATATGATATGATTAATAAAGCACATAATTTTTGGTCAAAGTAGAGACCATAGTTTGAACTGTATCAATCCATGAGTTATTAGGTTAAATTATTTTATGGATAAGTATCTGAGAACAAGTTTAATTTAAATCGTATCTAAATCAAAGATTGATACAGTTCTAATTATATTGAATGCTGTTTTTATTTTGGGAGGCTTAAAACGTACTATAGTCTTTTATAGAAGATTGAACATGTTTTTGTGCAACAGTTATTGCATCATAACTTATTTCCTCTTCAGCACCTACTGCATCAAGAACTTTATCTGCTAACCACAACGTCAACATCTCTTTCACGTCTTGATGCAAGTATTCTGCAAGCTTAATCACATGTTCACGCTTTGCTCGTCTATCACCTCGTTCAATCTTACTGAACATAGGTGTGTCTATCTCCAGTAGTGCTGCCAATTGTCGTTGTAACACACCCTGCTTATCTCTGAGTTCTCTAATCCTATTTCCAAATAACATAATGTTATGTTTAAGTTTCGATATTATATTGATTTACTACTCGTTAGTTTCGTCTAATTCAGACGGAATATCATTTGAGGAATTAAATCCGTCCATCTGTTTTGATTAGTTTATTTAATTTCATTTCTTTAAACAAATCAAACAAAAGCATAGAGACGTTACTTGTCTGATCTCCCTCATTATGTCAATCATATTGAAGTTGACCATTGTTCGCAAAAATATTCATTGCGATAGTGATGTCCATACGTGGCAAGAGCCTTCTATAGAAGGCCAAGTATAAAGCAACTTCCATTGGTATAATACACAAATATCACTACTGTATTATTTTAGTTCTAATTCAAGCATATATATTATAAATGAGCCTTTTACCCTCATGCTCAGGAGGTCTGCTTAGAGAAGAGATATCAGAAGTATCATAATTGATACCCAAATTAAATCAGCGAATCGCTTACCCAATTGTTTCTAAAACTCTTCCCAAAAAGGAGATGTCTTTTTAGGAGCAGCCCCTTTATTGCGAGACTGCTCAAACTATACATCACCATTGTTCAAAAAATAAAATTTATCGAACATAATTCTGTAAAATTTGATAGTTATTGCATCACATGTTATCATCCCTGTTTGCTTCCGGGCTGGCATTCACTTACTCTCCCGCATTTGCAGTACCATCAGCATAAACGCATTTCACTTCTCTGTTCGGAATGGTTAGAGGTGGAGCAACGTTTTGTTAACGCCTAATTATATATTGTTACTATTACTATCTTTCTCAGATAACACCGAATCGAATGAGCGTTCCAGTTCCAATTCTGGACGAGTTAGCAGAATTGGCATTTCCATTCTATTTTCTAAGACAATCTCTTTAGAAGCATTTTTAGCTCTTGAAACAGCAAATTTTCTAAGATCAGTTATCTGTTTCTCCATAGTCTTAGAAAGAGGTACAGTATTTTTGATAGCATCCAAAATATGTATCATCTGTAATTTGGGAGCAATATTAGATTCTTGTGATTCTACATATGCAGTAAACATAGCTTCCTTTACACATTCTTCAATTTCTGCTCCATTAAATCCTTCAGCTTTTTGGGCTAAAATATCTAAAGCAAATGAAGATACATTTTGACGATTTTTTTGCAAATGTATGGAAAAAATATTCTCTTTTTCTTTCTGACTTGGAAGATCCACAAAAAAGATTTCGTCAAATCTGCCTTTTCTAAGTAGTTCTGGAGGCAGTTGATTAATATTATTAGCAGTTGCCACAACGAATACAGGTGCTGTCTTTTCCTGCATCCATGTTAATATTGTAGAAAATATTCTAGAGGTCACACCACCATCTGTAGCTCCACTTGATTGTACACCGCTAAGACCTTTTTCTATCTCGTCAATCCATAATACACATGGAGCAACAGCTTCGGCAGTTGCAATTGCTTTTCGAATATTATCTTCACTCGACCCTACAATGCCCTGAAAGACTTTTCCTACATCTAACCGAAGTAAAGGCATATTCCAACTAGAAGCAATACTTTTAGCTATTAAGCTCTTTCCGCATCCTGGGACACCTAACAAAAGTAAGCCCTTAGGCTCTTTTAACCCCCAATCGCGAGCTTCCTTGTCATATGCTAACTGCCTTTTTTTAAGCCACTCCTTTAAATTTTCCATACCTCCGACATCTTTTAGACTTTCATTTTTTGGAAAGTAATCCAAAATGCCAGATTTCCTAATAATCTGCTCCTTTTCAGAAGATACAGTAAAAGGAGACTTATCGTCAAAGCCATCCTTAACAGAGGCAAGGCAGTAAGCTAAATCTGCCTCCATTGATGTCATTCCTAACGCAGCATCTATCAGTCTATTTCTTAGGTTTGTTTTGAGTTCAACTTTTGACTGCTTCGCCACTATATCCAAAACTTCTCCCAATTCATTACGTTTAGGAAGTGGTATTTGTAATACAGTAATATACTTTTCCAATTCAGCAGGAAGTCTGTAAATTGACGATAGAATAATTGCATGGGTATTGTTATTTGTTGCTTCTGCAATTTTACGGAACATCAATTTAACTTCATCCCTATCAATATGATTATTTATATCATCAAGAACAAATATATTTTTCTCCCCAGACTTTTTTGAGTTAAGAATATAAGCTAACACTTCAAGAGGGTTTTGCATACGCTCAATTCTTTTCTCTGTTTTATCAGGTAATATCTGAACAAGTCCATATACACAATCCCATTGATAGTAATTTACTTTCTTACCTTCTCTACGCAACAGCTCTACAATACCCTTAATCTTTTGTTTCGTTCTGTAGTATTCGTAACTATGAAGATATAATACAGGGTAGTATGCCCTAATCATTAGGATAAGTTTCTGAAAAACATCTTCCATACTATTATGAATTTTGATTTAAATTAATTGTTCTACGAGGCTTCATTTTACTTAAATATTTGGCAGGAACAGGCTTTTTTTTCATTACACGTTTGTTACCTAAATGTTGCTCCAATATATCCATAGCTTCATGAGCCTTTTCGTTTACATCATTTGGTAAATAGTCAGAATCTGTTATAATGGTCCCGTCTTTTAGTATAGTAAATTTAATAGAGGCAAATGGTTCATCTTCTAGTGGGTCATACGATTTTGCCTCCATATAAAAACTAAACCTTTCTTCTTCTGTAGGTGTAAAAGTATAATTCGATCTATAGGTAAATCCGTTTTTTTCAAATTCAGAGATTAAAGCATTTTTCGAGTATTCAGCATTGAGCTCTTGAAACTTTTCCTTTAATTCTTCTACTTTTACATGTGCATTTGGCATATAATAAGTATTGTAAGTAACCTCGTTAGTTGACACATCTAATCTCAAGGCAAACTCACCATTGAAGTTAGAATCATTTCCAACTTCAGTAACCAATAATATATTGTTTTGCAAAGAATACTTCCATCCTAACGTCTCACATGCAGCCATTAAAACATTAGCATTCATTATTTGAGGGTTTCGTACAAACCTAGATGATTCAAATCTTGACATAATTATAACGAAAATAACAATTCTTCAATATTTTTTAATGGATCATGGTAATCATCTTTATTCAAAAAGATTTTATCTGGAAACAATTGCTTTACCAATTTATTACCCAATCTGATATTATAAAAAGCATACAACTTTTCATCTATAGCTATAAATACACGAGAAGCTCCTTCTTGTTTATCTTTTAATATATTGTATTTGAATAGTTTCCTTAATTCTGAGCTGCTCAATAAAGCAATCAACTTATCCTTCCACTTGTCCCCAATATTTGCTTTTATAGCATTATCGGATAACGACAAGTAAAAGAGAGCTGTGAGATGTTTTATAATAGATATTGAATCTGTAGGCTCTAATTCATAGAAGGACATTGTTAAAGATAAAATCTTATCATAGGATTCTGTATTACCTGCATCATTTTTCTTTTTGGGTTTATATGAATCACTTGCATTATTCACCTTTGACTTCATTGTGGATGAATTAATTAGCTTCTGCAAGTGAATAATTACATTTTGAATATCATCACTTATGATAGAGCCATTGCCTGCAGATGATAATTTAAACAATTTTGCCCTATAAAAACCAACCTCTTTTTGAGATAGGCCATTTGACATTTTGCTTTCAATTTCATTCTTTAATGCCTCTATCTCTTTTGTAAGCAGGTCTGATTTTGCCATAGTTCTACGTTCCTCAAGAATATTGTCGTAATCAATAAATAATTCCTCAAGGTTAGCATCTTTTCTAAAATACTCAATCCTCTCATTTTTGTAGTTTTGTACATCGGCAGAAGGCAATATGGAAATCTCTTGCAATGCTTTTTCAATGTACTTTTCTGCAAATTGTTTCTTTGATAAAAGATATTGATTAATTGCAGCTTGATAATGAGCAAGACACATCTCTTCTGTTCTAACATGAGTGATATTTTTAGATGTCACAGAAAATGATAGAACGTTAAAACTTCCTGTAAACAATACACATTGACCATTTTTTACTTCAATAACATTCTTCTTATGGAATGCAGGAAGCTCAACATGAAAGAACTGTTTACTGTATTCAGTTTCTAAAGTTTCAAGTGCTTTTTGGGATTGGCTTCCTACCATCTTATCCTTGTGGCTGTCAAGCCCTTCGTCTGGAGCAGAGTAAGATATGAACACTTTACCTCCTTGTTTAAGATAATTCTTGATTAAAGGAAGTCTGTTGCGCATAAATGTACCATCTGCTACCCATGGACTGGATAACCATATTTCATCAGGTTTGTCAGTTTGGAAAATATTATGCAATTCGGATTCAAATGCAATAGTATCATATAATGCACGTTTATGAAGCCTTTCTGAAAGATCATTAGAATTAATTTCCTCTGCCTTTTTATTTTCTTCATTTGCTATAGATTGCTTATCCTCTTGCTCAATAAGTTTCTTTTCTGCTGTAATAATATTTGCTACATCTTCCTTTACCAAAGGATCAGACTTGGCAAGGTCTAAATCATTGTAAATCGTAAGGTCTTCACTCTCACTTGCAGCTTGAAGCATTTGGGAAAACAAAGTCTGTTTTAAATCTTCATCATCTTCAATTAATTGAGATAACTGAGGCAAAACACTCTGTGTTACATCGTCATAAACAATAGCCCTGACTTGTTTTGTTCTAATGCTCTGAACAAAACAAACTATCAATTCGTACTTATAAAAATTATGATTTTGTGGGGTTGCATTCTGAAGAATAAATCTTTCCTTTGAACTCTGCATATTTGATGCTTGTATTTCAGAAAGCGCTTTTATTTCTTCAAAGCTTAGAGGGGTTAAAGATTCTTCCTCTTTTAAAAAATCTGATTCATTGATAAGTTGAATATCATCAGATGAGATACAGTCACGTAAACCGGCAAAAGAATGATTATTATTTAAATACCAAAGTTCAAAATCGGAACTAAATGATTTCATTCTCTCACCATGAGCGGCAAATTCTTGTCCCTGTTCCGTGATAAAATATGCGGACTCGTCACCCGTCACAAGATTGTATCGAATCATAGAGTCAATAGCATTACGAATCATCTTTTGTTCAGCAATGTCATGCTCTATATCCAATCCTAATATTTTGCCAATATTGGAAAGTGATGTTTGTCCGTCAATACTAATTATTCCAACAATGGCTTTCTCAAATGCTGAAATTTTTTCCGGTTTGTTTGTAACTCCTTTATATAACTGAGCTACAAACTTAATAGTATATGGTATATATCCGATAATGAGTTCAGATATTGCTTTATTTTTATCAATGACATTATTGAGGCGTTGATCCAACGTCTCTTCAATAGTTTCCTTTTTGTCAAAATCCTCTTTTAGAGGTTGTGACTTAAACTTCTTAGACTTTGGGGTAAAATTTTTGTTTCGTCCCTTGTTATATGTATTTTGTTTCATCTTACCAAATGTTGAAGTTGTTTAATATCAAAATGGTCCATCTCATCAATTGATTTTTTATAATGAGCATTTTCTCTAAAGAAGTCTCTATTCCCAATGACAATTAGAAGTCTTCTTGCACGAGAGAAACCGACATTTATACGTCTAATATCTTCAGCAAATCCGTAATGTTTCTCTTTATTGCTTCTCACGGTTGAAATTATGATTATGTTACGCTCCATACCTTGGAACTTGTCCACTACATTAATTCTACAAGGAAGTGACTTGTCAATTTTTCCATCCTTGTACATTTCTTTAATTTTACCATATTGTGCTCCATAGAAAGTTATTATACCTATTTCTTTATCTTCTGGTTTTTCTTGAGAATCCATAAACTTTTGGAAACCGTCTGCTTTTTGCAAGGCTTTAATGACTGTTTTAATAGCATCTAGTTCACCGTAATTTACATATGATGTAGAGCCACTCGGCTGGCTTTCATATGTATTTACATTAACCCAAATAGCATGTGTTTGTGGTTCAATAAACCCAGGAATAGTAAGTCCATGATAACGACTTCCTCTAGCATTATATTGTTCATTATCCATGTCTTCATCAGCAAGTCCACATTTCAGACCTTCTTCAAGTTCTTCACTATAGAAATGACCAATCGTATCCATAATCTTTTTATGCATTCGGTATTGTGTATCCAAAGTTGCGACTATTGATGGTTTGAGTTTGAATGCTGTTCTAAATAATATTTCAAATTGTGACTCCTTGAAGCTTTCGATGGTTTCTGCCAATACTTTTTGATTTGCCTTTTTCAAGGATGTTATGATGTTATTTTCATTCATCATCGGTGGAAGCTGTTTATGGTCACCTATGATGATGATTTTCTTTCCCCATACCATAGGTACAGACATCTCCAATGGTGTAGCCTTACTTGCTTCATCCATAATAACAACATCAAAAGCATTCTCATTGTTACCAAACAAATATTTATATATTTCTTGAAGTTGTTTGGAGCCACATATACTACAAGTGGCAGCAACAAGATTTACATTACTCTTATATGCTTCATAGAAATACTCTCTTGTATTGAGATCTCTGACAGTAAGATCCCTCTTCCATTGATTTATAACAGATGCATACTTAGTATCATCTGTCATGCCTTTAAGAATGGAGTCTATCCAAATGTTTGTACCATTGTCTTCATTCTCAGCACTTGGTTTAATACACCAATCTTCCATAAAGTCCAACATGTACCTTTTTGCTTCTATTCCGATTTCTTTCTCCGTTGATGCATTCTGGATTCGTACAGGTCTAATACCTCTACGCCCCTGCAATCTTTCAAGAGCATTGTCAACTGCAAGGTTAGTTTGTGAAGTTAGAAGAATCTTCGAATCAGGTTTCTTAAGTATTTGTTGCCATATAATCTCTGCAATAACAGTTGTCTTACCTGTACCAGGAGGGCCTTGAATAATTGCAATATCAGGAGCAGAAACAGCTTTTGCTACAGCCTCCAATTGCTTATCATTAAGGAACTTTTCAATTTTTGTTTCTGTTATTCGTTTCTTAACCTCTTCAAGATTCTCATCAAATTCACCTGCATATCTAGGATCAAATAGGAAGTCACATAATCTTGGATTAGCAGGTGCAGGAATCCTTTTAGTTTTTGAATGTGGATAGAACTGGTTTGGATTGGTAATTCGCAACATTGAATCGGCCAATCTTTGTAACTCAGAAGATTTGCCAACCATCGGAAATTGCAAGTAGTCTCCAACATGTATAAATCTCTCAACTCGTCCTTGGGCATTGCGATCCTCCATGTATTCAATAAATTCTGAGCTAATTTCAAATTTAATACTATTGAGTTTTCTTCCAATGCATTTTCCTAGCTTCAAAGCATTTTTCAGCATTTGAGTTCTGTTATTTCTCAGTTCTTTAATTTCATCATAATCCTGATACTCTTCCTCATATGCCAAATCTATCGCTTCATTAATAGCATCATATTCATTAGCCTTGATGAGATTAACGTTCTCATTTATATAACCATTTCTAAGATTCTTTTCAAATTTTATATTTAATTGATGGTCAAACTCAAAAGACAATATAGTTTTACCTTCATCATTTAAATCATATTCATTTGTAAGCAAAGATGGGTATAAAGTTATACTAGAGTTGATAGCATCATGAAATGAAGCTAATTCTTCCAACTCAGTATACTCAATAGTGTAATTGAGAACCTGACATGTTTCATCATTTTCAAAAGAGGCTGTAAAAGAAGGAGCAATCTCAGTTATTTTTTCCGCTACCTCCTTATAAACTTTCTTACAATAGCTAATATCATCACTTAATAATTTGATAGCAACAGAAGGATGATATTCCGGTTCTTGAATACTTAAAGATTCACCACAATGTTGGCGAACTTGAGAAAGTAATTCTATATAGTTGTTATAATCAGCTGGATAAAATTCAACCAATCCTGATGCTGCTTTAACTCTAATCCGTTTGTTAGAAACAAATTTTAACTGCATTTCACGCAACAATCCCTTATTCGGAATTACAAAACAGCCATAGTCGTATTCTTTTTTTATGAAGGTCTTATTATCATATGCAGCAATAACCTTCTGGTGCATCTCGTATGCAGTGTTGAAAAAAGAATAAGAATCATTAGAAGTAAAAATATATGAATTCCCACTTACAGAAAGACCTTCAATTTGCACATCTGGTCTAAAATCTGTAGGTGTAAAGATAGCTCTGCAAGCAGCAATTCTTATACTTTGTATTGCTTGAGAGTTAAAGTTAAGATAACTTTTTCCATGAGTTTTTATAAGTAGTTGACCACTAACAGAATCAAGTACATCTATCACTCCTGGCATTTCTTTAATCTCAGATATAATTGAAGCTATATTTTGGTTGCTTTTAAACGATGCGACTATAACAGTCCTGCGTTCAGTTGTCAATGTTTCAGGATAATCAGATTTTATTAATTCTTCTAGATATAACGCTTGACTATCATCGTTAAAGGTATATACCCCATCTGCATAGCTATAGTTCGGATCATAATCATTTAGGTTTGAATTTATACTCTCCAACAAATCATCAAGATTTTCTGATGACTTAAGTGTTAAACTACCAGAAAGAATATGCTTTACATCTTCAGCTACTTTATAGCAGTTATCAGCTGCTACATTTGATAACTCTTCAAGAATTTCTTCTGTTATATCAACGTAACCGACAAATGATATTTCTCCTTTTTTATTTGTTACAAAATCTATATTAGGATTACGGTATTTTGTAGCTTGAACATTTTTTATAGCTGAAGTCAATCTTTCCTGAAGAGTTGGAGCTTTAACTTTTAATGTTAATGTATTATACGTGCGGTTATTATAGTGCTCTTTCTCTATGGTTCCGACTTCTTCTACAATAAATAATTCCTTCTTATCTGTATTTAAAGCTCTTTCACCATCAATATATGCTTTCCACATTTTTCGAGATTGTTCTCTATTTATCTCTCTTACTGGTTCTTTCAAGGAAAGAAGACTTGTACAAAAATCCTTGATTTCACGATATGATGTCATAAGGTCATTGCGATCGAGGAAATCCATAAAATTGTGGTTTATGTATTCTTCAGCCATGAATTTCAGATTCATGCTCTTATATTCAGAGGGATCAGTTGGGACAACAAATTCTTCGTCTGAGATATAGCTTAACGAGAATTCAGTTAGATTTTGTCTTGGCGTAACATATATAGATAACTTCAATTCTTCGATAATAAATTGATATTTTCGAAAGTCTTTCTTGGTCTTTCCTTTATAAATAATTTTGCATTGATGGACACCAAGAATAGATTCGAAAATTTCTTTTGCTGTCTGAGTTGTAGATTTAAGATAATTCTTGCTACACTCAAAGGCTTGTTGAGAGTATACAATAATACATGGCGTTGACTCCAGTACCTCTGTAAATAATTCTTCCGTGAATGTTCTATCTAATTCAGCCATATTATTTTATTTTAGATAAACTATACTTATGTTTCGGTCGTACATATTTAATTGAACACGTATAATTTCCTCATTTTCAATAAGTAAAACTACACCATAATCCGCGAATGAAGCCCCCATGCTATCATACCCATAACCACGAAGTTGAACTATATTGTCGCTAACATTAGTAATGCGCATACGTTTTGGAGACATCTGTATATTGTTCTGCCACAAAGGGTGCATACCGTCCAAGTTAAACATAGTGACGGTATATCCTTCTCCATCTTCAATATTTTTTTCTATAACTAATCTTCTATTTGCTCCATAGTTATGGCCAGATATATCTTGATTATTTTGAAATCTTACGTGATCTGAAGAGGTGAAAGTAACAGAACCTTTTGGTGGGAAATTATTGCCTTCTATGAGATTTTTAATGAATTTATCCATTGTTATTTGTTTTTGGTACAAAGTTAATTAAATGTCCAAAAAGTGACAAGTTTATATTTGTGCAATGTATGAGTATTGTTACACGAAATCATATGACATAAACAATTATTGTACAATGTAATGTACTATTGTAACTTTTATAGTTAAATAAAATATGCGATTCAGATTTCATCTATCTGAATATTCTGGTTTATCCATCCCAAATCACAAATGTGTTGCACATTTCTTACCAAAAAAATTTGGTTAATACATTTGTCACAAAATCAATCAATACTTGAAATGATACAGACTCCGGTTATAGTGACATTTGCCAATCAGAAGGGAGGTGTAGGAAAGACTACCCTCTGCGTCACCTTTGCCAACTATCTGGTGACAAAGGGTGCAAGGGTTGTGGTGATTGACTGCGACTTCCAGCATTCCATCATGAAGTGCCGAAAGGCTGACATCAGAAAATACGGCGAACAGGAAATGCCATACGAGGTATGGGCATATGAAGCCAACGACAAGGCGATGATGACTTCTCTTATAGAGAAGCTGCACAACGATCCTGAAATTGACATTGTGCTTATGGACTCTCCCGGAAGTCTGAAGGCGGAAGGGCTGATACCCATGTTTGTCAACTCGGATATTATTATTGTTCCATTTCATTATGACCTGGTAACCGTTCCGTCCACGGCCAGTTTCCTCATGTTTGTTGACCGGCTGAAAAAGGCTGTCGGTGAAAGGATGAAAGCCAGACTCTTCATCATTCCCAATCTGAATGACGGAAGAATCGGCAAGCGTTTCGAACTTCTTATCTGGGACAATGCAAGGGATACCTTCTCCAACTATGGATACGTCACTGCGAAGATTCCCAAACGTGCGGATATGGAACGGTTCAGCACCATGGCGGCACTGGATATGCAAGCAGCTATCGTTACACCGGTCTTTGATAAGGTCTATCAGAGTATCTTCGATACACTTCAACCGATAAGGGAAAAAGAACTCAAAGGCATACAGCTGACGGAAAATCTGAATCCCAAGCCTAAGAAGAAAAAGAAGGCACAGCCGACTGATGAAGCTTTACAGGACATTACCGGCCAATCTGAAACCAGTCCTTCAGAAATTGGCAACTGCAATCAGAATAAAGAATCAGAATAATCAGTAAACTTCAATAACCATAGCACTATGAGTAAGGATATACCGGAAATAGATGACCTTACAAGAGGCATCAATGATTCAGAACTTATATTGACGCAAGATTCCGCAGAAACACAGGTTGAGCAAAGAGAAAATAATAATGAAGCACAGGAAAAGTATACTGCTGTTTCCCTTTCGGATACAGGATGCTGGGGTGACTTCATGGAATACCTGCAATCGGACGGTTCCAAAACGGACAAAACAGAAAGACTTGTCTGCAAGCTTGACCGTGACCTTGCGGATTCACTTGACGACTGCGATATACATGGCAGGTGCCGCTCTGACCTGGTGAATGCCATCGTAAGGGCATTCTTCAAGTCCTACCTGCCACGTCTGGCAGAATACAGAAGGGAAAAGAAATCTTTGTTTAACAGTTATAATCTGTAGGATATGAAAAAGACAGACTGGACCGACAGGATGCTGGCCGCTCTTGTCGAGTTGTATCCGGTAGAGACCACAGCCTATACAGCTGCCGTTCTCAATCTGAGCGAATCGACCGTCAAACTGAAAGCACGTGAACTTGGACTTGTAAAAATGGCCAAATCCAGATGGATGGAGCGTGCCGACTATATAAGAAACCACTTTCAGGAGTGTTCATTCTCTGAGATAGGAAAAGCTCTCGGCATTACCCGGATGAGTGTCGGACGCATAGCCGCTGCACTAGGACTGAAACGCAGCAGTGAAGAGAAACACCTGATTTCCTCACGTATCCGTACCCAGATGGTAAAGAGGGAAAGACGGCGTATCGTCTTCGGACTGGAACCCATAATCGGTATCCGTGTCATTTCAAACAGGGCGAAGGTAAGGGTGCGCTCAAACATGAAGTCAAACGGATACGTCATCAGTGAGGAACACAACGTGATTTATTATACCGGCACTACGGAACGCAGGGAACGTCTGGAAAGCCGGGGTATCAGACTGGGACTGCATATCCTTCCGCTTCCGCAGGACAGTTCCGCTCTTTCTTCCAACATCATATTACAACAGCCATGCAGTACGGACAGATAGTATTCCTTCTCTTCGTGGCAATGGTATTCTACTATGCGGCAATGATTTTCATGGACTTCCAAAGGGCAAAGGCCGCACAGAATGCCGAGCAGGACAGCCATAAAGAAGAGGACATAGACATATCGGAAGAGGCACAAAGCTTCAGGCCGATAAGAATAAACCGGGATGAACCTGATTCAAAAGAAGGAAATCCCCAACAGGATAATGCGGAGAATCCCGAATCTGAGAATGAAAATACTGATTCTGACGGTACAGAGGAATCTGTATCCCAATCAGAATCTTCCAGACACGTTTACCGGGAGGCCATCATGACTGACGGCATTCTGGTTGAGAATATCATTCAGGAAATAAACCGGCTGGCAGAGACCGGTACCAGTGACCTCGGTGCCGTTATCTTCAGCTGTGAAAATGCCTGACATATATACCGTTCCTTTAGTGACATCTGTTTCTTTGGCGATGAAATCCTTTAACATTATTCAGAAATGCAGATAATAAAGAAAAGTGCCCGGAATCTTACGGAGCGTTTCATCGGTTCAAGTTTTGCACAGAAGAGTGTGATGGCGGCCATTGCACTTATTATTTCCACATCAAACGTAATGGCAGGAAGCAAGGGTGCAGCAGGTTTTACCAAGGCCACTCAGGAAGTCAGTTCCTACCAGACTCCGGTATCGAACCTGATGAAGGCCATTGCTGCCGTTATCGTTCTGGTCGGTGCCTTCAACGTCTATTTCAAGATGCAGAACGGAGACCAGGACGTGAAGAAGACCATCATGCTTACCATCGGAGGCTGTATCGCATTCATCGCACTCTCGGAGGCTCTTCCGCTGTTCTTCCAGTAACCCTTTCCCGGCATGACAATGAATCAGGAAGGATACCCTGTGTTCAAGGGATTGCAGAAACCGCTGGAGTTTATGGGCATACGTGGCCGTTTCCTTACTCTGGCAGCGGCAGCCATAGGCGTATCATTCGTAGGCTTCATCGGTTTCTCAATCGCATTGGGAAAGGTTGCAGGGTTCATAGCCATGATGGTCATGGCACTGGTGGGACTGATAACCATCTACATCAAGCAGCGTGGAGGACTCCACAACAAGAAAAGGGCAAGAGGCATCTATATCTACAGAAGCCTGAGAAAAGAACAGTAAATCACTTTATACAGTATGGCACACAAAAGGAAAAGAATTTTTGACGGACTCTATGCGCAGCTGGAGGAGACGGACGGCAATGTCGTGCTGTTCTCGGCCAGAGGCGAGCCGTCCGTTATCTTCGAAATAACCAATCCGGTCCAGCAGCTCTGTACGGATGCGCAGCAGTACATGCTGTTTCATGACGTGCTATCCAATATCCTTCAGACCATCGGTGAGGGATATGCTCTGCAGAAGCAGGATATTCTGTGCAGACAGGCATATCACCATGATGTGCCGGATGATGCGGAGTTCCTGACAAGGAGCTATTTCAGATACTTCGAGGGAAGGGAGTTCACAGAAATAAGGACTTTTCTTATCCTTACCCAGGAGGCTCAGAGAAGCCAGTTCATCCAGTATGACCCGAAGAGATGGCTTGATTTCCATGCCAAGGTATCAAAGACGGATGATATTCTGACCGAAAAGCATATCCGGCACAGGAAGCTCGACAAGGAGGAAGTCAGCGAGTACTGTCACCGTTTCATGGCATTCCAGTTCCGGCACGGACCGTTCTCAATGACCAACTTCAAGGCTTCGGACGAATATCTCAGGACTGGTGACCGTATCATCCGTTCCTATCCGCTGGTCGATATTGACGAGATAAACCTGCCTTCCATGGTAAAGCCGTACACGCAGATGAACATCAACGGATACGGAATTGCTACAGACCTGCTTTCTTTCCTTACCAGCGTCCCCTACTCGGACTGTGTGGTGTTCAACCAGGTCATTCAGATACCGGGACAGAGGAAGCTGCTGCGTAAGCTTCAGGCCAAAGCGAAGCGTCACGGTTCCATGCCGGACCCGAGCAACCGTATTGCCAAGGCTGACATTGAGGAAGTGCTGGACAGGCTGGCCGTTGACAGTACCATGCTTGTGTACTGCAACTTCAACATTCTGGTGAGTTGTCCGCCTGACAAGGTTACTCCGGTAACCTCCTTTCTGGAGACCAAACTGTACGAGTGCGGCATCATGCCGTCAAGGACGGCCTACAACCAACTGGAGCTTTTCATGGACAGTTTTCCCGGTAACGGCTATGCCTTTAACCCGGACTATGACCTGTTCCTGACGCTTTCGGATGCTGCACTTTGCTTTTTCTTCAAGGAGCATCTGAAGGAGTCTGAGGATACACCGCTGACCACATACTACACCGACCGTCAGGGACTGCCTGTCTGTATCGACATTACCGGCAAGGAAGGCAAAAGGAAGATGACGGACAATGCCAATTTCTTCTGTATCGGTCCTTCAGGTTCCGGCAAGTCCTTCCACATGAACAGTGTGGTACGTCAGCTGCTGGAACAGAATACGGATGTGGTCATGGTGGATACGGGTGATTCCTACGAAGGTATATGCGGGTATTACAAGGGTACATACATAGCCTACTCGAAGGAGAAGCCCATTTCCATGAACCCGTTCAAGGTTACTAAGGAGGAGTACGAACTTAATTTCGGTGAGAAGAAGAACTTCCTCAAATCGCTGATATTCCTGATATTCAAGGGTAACGCATTTCCAACAAAGATTGAGGACATGCTGATAAACCAGACCATCGTGGAATACTATGAGGCCTATTTCAATCCTTTTGAAGGGTTCAGCGACAGTGAGCGTGAGGCATTGAGGCAGAAACTGCTGGTCGCCGCCAAGATGGAGGATGACTATGAACAGTACACGCACAGCATGGAGGACATCGACAGGCAGATAAATACGGAAGAGGTTCAGGAAAAGGCTGAAAGCCGTGCCCTGCTGCTGCCTTCCGAAGTACGCAGTCTGAAGCTGATACGACAGTGCCGCTCACTGACTGCTCTGATAAATGATGAAGCGGCCACAGAATCGGAAAAGGAACGTGCACTTGCCATCATAGAAAAATATAAGAGGGAACTTTATAACAATTCAATGCTGATTAAGATAGACATGCAGATTGACCATATGGAGGAACAGAAGCGCAGGCTGAAGGTTCAGGAACTATCGTTCAATTCCTATTATGAGTTTGCCCTGGAACGCATACCGCAGATTACACAACTGGAGAAAATCAGTTTCAATATACATGACTTTGCGGCTATACTGAAACAGTTCTACCGTGGCGGCGAGCTGGAGATGACGCTGAACTCCGACCTGGACATTAACCTGTTTGATGAGCGTTTCATTGTATTCGAGATTGACAAGATAAAGGATGATCCGGTGCTTTTCCCGATTGTGGTGCTGATTATCATGGACGTGTTCCTGCAGAAGATGCGTATCAAGAAGGGACGGAAGGCTCTTATCATCGAAGAGGCATGGAAGGCAATCGCTTCACCTACCATGGCAGAATATATAAAGTATTTGTATAAGACCGTCCGGAAGTTCCACGGAATAGCCGGTGTGGTCACACAGGAGCTTAATGACGTGATTGATTCCCCTATCGTGAAGGAGGCCATCATCAACAACTCTGATGTGAAGATTCTGCTTGACCAGACCAAGTTCAAGGACAGGTATGAGGATATTGCAGCCATTCTGGGACTCACTGACATACAGCGTCAGCAGATTTTCACCATCAATGCGCTGAACAACCATGAGGGAAGAAGCTACTTCAAGGAGGTGTGGATTTGCCGGGGACAGCACTCGGATGTGTACGGCGTAGAGGAAGCACCTGAATGCTACTGGGCATATACTACAGAACGTACCGAGAAGGAGGCACTGAAGATTTATCTTGCCAGGTACGGTACGCTGCAGGAGGCCATCACCCGTATCGAGGAAGACCGTAAGGCGGATGGAGGGCTTCTGTATCTGGAGTTTGCAAGAAAAGTCAACCAACATCAAAAAGTTATGTCACTATGGTAAGAACAGTATTAAGAATCATATCGGTTATAATGGTTTCTGCATTTGTCTGTATTAATGCACATGCTGCCTGGAGAATCGTATTCGACCGCAACTGTCTGAAGATTGTCATGGCCAATACCGCTTCACAGAAAGTTATCGAGGAACAGCACAACCAGCGTGTGGATACCATTGCAGCCAAGAAACAGAAGGTGGAACTCTATACGGTAAGCATGGCTACCATGAAGGAACTCTACAAGCTGAGCATGGAGAACATATCTGGTTTCGGGACTGAAAGTCTTTATTATAAGGAAATAGGCCTGTGTGCTCTGGATATTCTGCGAAATGTTCCGGTACTTGTCAGTACGGTAAACATGGCCAAATTTTCAAACAAGCTGCTCTGTCTGAACGAACTCGGCAACCTTGTAGCGGAAACCCAGCAGCTGGTCGGCAACTTCGTCAATATCGTTAACAATGCCAGAATTCCCAATCCGTTGCAGGGACAGGCAACTGCAGAAAAAAAGGATGACGGCTACAACCTGCTGGACAGGTATGAAAGGCTGACACTGGCCAACAGTATCTATACTGACCTGAACAGGATACGCTACAAGGTGGAAGGGATGGTTCTGATGGCACAGTATGCCACTGCAAACGACCTCTTCTTTGCCATAGATCCTGAAGGATGGGCAAATGTGGTGACCATGAAGAATCATGTGGGAAATCTTGTACAGGACTGGAACGGCCTGGTTGCTTCAAATTATTAACCCTTAATATGTATGTGTCTGTCATGAAAATCAGGAATATAAGTATCATATCAGCCGGTATTATAATGCTGTTGCTGCCTGTAAAGGCTTCCGCTTTCATAATACCCAAAGACCTGCCGACCATCGAAGCACTCATTGCACTGCACAAGGCCATAAAGAAGGACGAGGACAAGGCTCTGACAAGGGTGGCCACAAGCTATGGCGAACAGTCGCTCATTGAGAAAGGTGCGGAAAAGTTCAATGATGTCCGGACTACTCTGGATACAAGGCTAAACAATGCCTATTCATACCTGGTGCTGGCCGGTGCCATTTCTTCAACGGCCAACTCACTGTATCAGCTGGTAACGGAATACAAGGACTTTACCGGTAATACTTTCAGTCATGTATCGAAGAAGCCTTTCGTAGCCTGGTATTATGCAGATGCCAACGTGGCAATATCAAGGGAGATACAACACTGCTACAGACTGTATGCATCCGTAGCCGCTTCGGGTATAAACCTGATGAAGGCTTCCATGGATGAGAAACTGAATCTGGTAATGACACTGAAGGCTTCCATCGACAGGGCAAGGTACATCATAGACAATGCTAATCTGTACTGTTTCCTTGTTACGGACTGTGGATGGAAGCCGGACTATATCTGGGAGATACTGAACTCCAATGTGAAGAATGAGATAGCTGAGCGTGTAATCAATAAATGGAATCAGGGATATGCAGGTTAGAATTATGTTATTGTGCCTGTTCTGCATGTCAGTTTCAGGTACAGTCACTGTTGCCAATGCCCAAAGCATAGTCAGTGACAGTGAAAAGCAGAAGCAGTGGAAGTCAATGGAGAACGGTCCATGGGATTTCGCTCCGGACTGGTATTACTTTTTCCTGCATAAGAAATACTCAGGTGCGGAAATGTACTGGAAATGGGACTGGTTCAATTCCGGATTCCGTGTCCGTTTCAAGGAACCCAAGTCTGATGTGAAACGTATCATGCCGGTACGTGTGACTGCCGAAGAGACGCAGAGGCAGAAAATCAAAAAAGTGGAGAGTGAGCGCAAATATATCGAGGAACTGTATAAGGAAGAACTGGCAAGGGAGGCTGACAGAAATGTTGACCTTATGTATGCCACCTACAAGGACGAGTTCAACCGTATGCAGGACTGTATCACGGACGGACTGCTCTACTGTATGCAGAAGAGTGACGGCAAGCTCCGCTATCAGGTGGACGAACTGAGTCGCCAGAATGAAATACTCTGTGCGGATATAGTCTATATACACAAAACCGGTGTCGGTTATGGGCTGGAGAACGCCAAGCGGCAGAAGGCATACGAGGAAGCCAAATCCAGGATGGCAGAACTGGTCAACAGGACTGCACACCTTTGTGCCGTTGCCGCTACGCACTATTAGACATTCTCTATAATTGATAACAATTCAGGTAATAATATTAAACAAATAATATAGTCAATCATGAATTTACTGTTTATTCCATTGACAATAGGACTTCCGGCCATTGACGAAAGTCTGGAAAAGCTGCTGACGGCCATGGAGACATTTCCAAATGTGGCCGTTCTCGGTGATGCCGTTTCAATGGCAAAGGCTCTCGGTCTGTGTCTGGCCCTGTGTGTCGGTTCATACGAATGCTGGATGATGATGCTCGGAAGGCGTGGTATGGATGTCATGAAGCTGTTGCGCATCATCGGCATTTCCCTGTGTATTTCATCCTCTTCATGGATATGCTCGGCTCTGCAGGTTCCGGGAAA
>ULZX01057818.1_pt1 | contig 17335 bp, 7 predicted proteins | sample 1963441 | NCBI WGS metagenome assembly ULZX01 (sample SAMEA4835898, study PRJEB28245) | human gut metagenome | biome: gut microbiome; material: fecal sample | place: Denmark | collected 2008
CAAGGACAGTTTAGAGATTCGATTTAGCCAAGATTCTTTTAAACTAAGAGAACTGCAGTAGTGATGACATTTTCTCATCACAAAAGAAAACCCAGGAGTAAAACATCTCAAAAAACTCCTGGGTTTTTGATTTTTTAAAAAGGAAATCTAACCTTCAAGAGCATTGTTGTTATGCCTTGAATGTATCCAATCTAAGATTAAACTAGATACAATGTTAGCAAGCACAGATACAACAAAAACGGCAGCTAGCTATGGTATTTTCTTACCTCATTTAATCTTCTGTCTGTGATCTCCTAAAAACCAAGAAGGTGTAGAAGAAGTGGAAGTGTACCAAAAAGGTGTAGCACATTTGGTTAAGACAGTCAAGATAGGGCAGCATAGGTTTTAGTCAAGAACAAGTCTAAAATCATGATAAGGATGGGTACTTGTAATTTAGCCCAGAACAACCATGCAGTCAAGTCTACCAAAGGTACTGCATTAAGGAAATTAAACTTTTGAATTTGCACTGAAAGAAAAAGTAGGGGTTGTCGTCACAACCCCATTGAGGAGACCTATCCTCTACAGATAAAGAGATAGTAAGTAAAGTGAATTTGTCGTACTTTTTCACGTTGTATAAAACGTTACTTGCAGAGCTAATTATTTACATACTGTTACATTACTGCGTTAAGGAAATCAAAGTTTTGACTAGTATCGCTTTGACTCCAAAACAGAATCAGAGAATTTCACTCTATTAACGATTCTATTTCAGACGGTCTAAGTATCATTTTAAAGAATTTCTTCTTCAGCATGAGTACCGCCTCCCTTCCGCACACTGTAGTGTACTAAGCAAGGTTTGTATTGTTTACTTGCCTAATTAAAGTATAGCAATAGTTAGCATTAGTGTCAAGTAACATCTTTCAGTGCAAATTCAAAAGTTTAATAAATTTAATCAGTGGTTAAAGCTTTAGTCAAGAACAGCCTACCAGAGGTATTGACTGTTTTAACCAAGTGTGCTACACTAATAATAGTTTAAAAGGTTTTCTTGGCTAAAGTGGATTTTTTAAACTAAAGTGGTGATTTTGGTGAAGTTTTCTCACCAAACAAAAACCCAGGAGGGTAGTGACTCCTGGGTTTTTAATTTTTTAAAAGGAAATTTAACCTTTTTTGTGGTTACTATAATTTTTAATGTAGTCATAGATTACATTTGCAATAATTCCTAACATCAAAGTAACCAGCAAAGTGGTAATTTTGGTAACCATCTTCTCACCTCCTTCGGTCTTCTGTGACCTTATGAAAACCAAAAAGGTATGACAGAAGTGGAAGATGTATCAAAAAAGAGTGTAGCACATTTGGTTAAGGCAGTCAAGACAGGCTAAGTTTTGGCTAGTCACTATTAAAGCCATTTAGCCTAGCACTATTAAAGTGATAGAACCGAGATGGAAGTGCTGTTCTCGTTAGAGAACTTTAGTCCAGAACTTTAATTTGGTAGAGAACTCTCTTTGCCACTTTAGCCCAGAACTCTCTTTAATAGGAAGTAATCCACACTTTATCTAACTACATTAGTAGAATTGTAAACGATACCATTGTCAAATGTGAGTTTACCAATTTAGTTAAGTGTGTTAAAATGAAATCTGTAAAACCCACTTTTAAGGAGAGGTAATTATAAAATTTAAAAACAAGGAGGAGAAAAGAAATTCCTTCATTTATCAAAAAGAAAGAGGTGTTTTAAAATGAAAAAAACAAGAAAGAAAGGTATTAGAAGTTTAGCTATTCTCTTAGTATTAGTTCTTACTTTGGGATTTAGCCCAGTAACTAACGTGGAAGCGAAAGCTGCTCCTAGGTTAAATTACAAGAAGATAACTTTAGTTCAGGGAAAGAAAAAGAGACTTAAAGTTAGAAATCTTAGTAGAAGAAGAAAAGTAAAATGGTATTCTACTAAGAAGTCAGTAGCTACTGTTAATAAGAAAGGTGTTGTAAAAGCCAAAAAGAAAGGTAAGACTTACATCGTAGCCAAAGTAGGCAAAAAGAAGTACCGTTGTAAAGTAATCGTTAAGAAAAAGGTTACTAAAAAGAAAAAGAAAACTAAGAAATCCAATAAGAAAGTAAAGATCAACAAGAGCACAAAAAGACAGTTAATATCTGGTAAATATGCTACAAGAATTGTTGGTCCAGATGGAGATATTTATTTTGAGTTAAATAAAACGGAAGATATGTTTAAATACTTAGAAGGTGCTCCTAAAACAATTTCTTCTGGAAATAAAGTTAAATATTACAAATGGTACTCATCTAATAATTCCATTTTATCTATTAATAAGTATGGTATTGCTACTCCTAAAAAAGCTGGTACTGTTAAGGTTTCTTGCCGTTATAAGAGCCGCTACAATGATTGGAAAATTACAAAAGAGACTAAAATTACGATCAAAGATACAGGTGATGTAAAGATTTCTTACACAACTTCATCTTCAACAGGAGATAAAAATAAGTTCGATACTATTACATGTACAGTAAAGAATAATTCTGGTTCTAAGATTGAAATGTATCATACATTATTTATTGATGCGGGTTCATGGTATCATTTTAAAAATGATACCGGTAAAAATGTATCAGTAAATCCGGGAGAGATTAAAGTAGTTACTTATAAATCAGCATCCTATATGAATAAATTGTGGAATACAGAAGTGCCTTATACTGATGTTTTAGACATTAGAGATGTTTGGGAAATTGATTTTGATTATCTGTATTTAGGGAAATATGTAGGATTAATTCACCACATTCGTGGAGGTGAATACTGGTCAATAAAATAAGATACTAGTCACAAGAACTCAGGGTGTAAAAGCCCTGGGTTCTTTTTGCTTTTACAGATTACTCTTCATTTACAAAGCGAAGGTTACTTTAGCTAAGTTAATTCGTGTTAATTGATTTAGCCAAGGTAATCTAATTAAGAGATCAGGGTGTCATAGCCTTGGTCTTTTTTAATTGCTAAGTACTTTAGTTCAAGGGCCACTTTAGCCCAAAAAACTAAAATACTAAAACATGCAATTAAGAAAGGGGCATGCCTATTAAAACGAGACCTCCTCCGTTATTCAGAAATTTAATATCTTACCTAACATAACGAGAGGAGATGAAAAAGACATGGTAAGAAAGATATTTAACAAAGCAATCTCAGCTGTAACTACTACACTGTTAGCTTTTACCACTTTAGCCTCAGCTATCCCAGTAACAACTTACGCAGCCAGCCCTACTGTAAAAAGTAAGACAGAACTTAAAAAGCAAAGTGATCCTGCCGGAGCAGGTTTTGGAACTTTTGTATTTGATTCTGATGTTGGACATGGTGTACAATTTTCATGTTCTAAAAATCTTAAGAAGGCGGACAAATCATCTGGTACAAAGGATTGGATTTGGGCTTCTGAAAAAAATGGAGGACATGATGAAGGTCTTAGTAGTAATGCAGCTAAGAAACGTCTTGGTGATGCATGGATTTCTAAATTAGAAAGTGGAAAAACTTACTGGGTTAAATACAGTAATGTTCAGAAAGCAAACACTACTAAGAGATATGATGTAAAAGTTGTATTTGATAATCCAAAAGGTGAGATTGGCAATGCATACGGAAAAGACATTGCAGTATTCGATGGACAATTAGGAGCTGTAAGATTTAGAGGTTACAAACATCTTGATTGTACTCTTTATGTTTACGAACATGGTACTTCTAAGTTAATTTCAGGAAATGATAACAAATTACATTTTAGATTTATTGACATTGATTGTAACCAGGCTATCGAAGTTCTCACACCTGGTAGAGTTAACTGGTGGTACAAAAAGAGTAAAGTTGAATGGACTACAAAATCTAAGTGTAATAAAATCGGAGCAACACATGGAAATACTTTCGGAGCAGTTGGGGAAGGTTTAGCAGACGATGATGCAATCCAGATTGACACAACTAACCCAAATGTTTCTGCAGCAGACAAAGACGCTTACAAAACTGCCGTTCGCTACACAGCAGCTTTAGGTTTTACACCACTAGCAAGTGTAGCTAATACTTTTAAAGTACGTTACTATGCTGGTGGAACTGACGCTGCAGGTGGACTCGGTACACAGAAAAATGGTGTATTCTTCTCGTTTGATGGTGGTTTAGATTTAGATGATGATCCAGATGCTACTCTCTACATCGACAAAACAACACCAAAGTATAGCTACAAAGTGGGGGATTCTTGGGACTACACGATTGCTGTAAAGAATGTAACAAAAGAATCCAAAGCAGTTACAGCTGAAAATGTAACAGTAGATGACAGTGTTCCTGCAGGACTTAAAATTAATTCTGTAAGCACTTCAAAAGGAACTGCTACACATTCTGGAAACAAAGTTACAGCCACAATCGGAGATTTAGCCCAGGATGCAACAGCAACGGTAAAAGTTAATGTTACAGCTCTCGAAGCTGGTAACGGACAGGAACTTTACAATGCAGCAAACGCAGATGCAAACAATGCACCTAGAGTTTGGGACGACGCTAAAGTCGCAGTTAACTCTGCTAATGTCCAGGTGGACAAGGTGGTAGATAAGTACGAATACGCAGTAGGAGAAAAAGCTAACTTTACTGTTAAGGTAAAAAACACCAAAGGAATTGCAGAAAACCTCACAGTTTCCGATGCACTTCCTTCTGGAATGAAGTTAGACTATGACTCAGTTAAAATCAGTGGAGTACCTGCTAATGTAGATGTAAGAATTCATGGACCAGCAGACAAACCTAACGATTTGATGGACACTAATGAAAAAGGTCTTACAGAGACCAAAACTATCACAGCTACCAAATCCAAGAGTGGTGATAACGGATGGGCTTACAAGATTAATTACTTGCCAGCCAACGCAACCGCTACCATTACCTTCTCTGCCACAGCAGCAGAAGCCGGAAATGGTAAGGAACAGCAGAACGTAGTTACAGCCATAGGCGATAACTTTAGCAAAGCTGAAGACGACGCAGAGTACTATGTAAACACACCTAAGCTCTCGCTCAGCAAGAAGTATGTTAACCCATACAAAGATGAGAAGAAAGACAATCGTTGTGATAACGAGTTCAGAGTCTTCGAGAAGGAAACTGGTTACGAAAAGGTTCAGTACGAAGTTTTAGCCAAGAACACTGCTCCGGCAGGAACAGTCGCTAAAGACGTAGTAATCAGTGACGTGACACTCCCAGAAGGTCTCGCACTCAACTACGATTCCATTGAAATCTCCGAGATCTCCGACAACGGTACTAAAACCTTCAGCAAAGCCAGCGGTGGAAATGGAAATACCATTAAGTATCACGTAGCAGGCACAGCCGATGAGACTAACAAACTCAACCCAGAACACTACAATGAAACACAGGACAAAACACCTGTAATCACAGTAGAAAAGAAAGGAAATGGTTTCATAGTCAAAGACAGCCTCATGGCAGGCGGAGCAAGCCTCAAAATCGAGTACAATGCCAATGCACTTGAGAACGACAAGGTAGACGTTAATGGTTCCGAGATTAGAAACGAAGCTACAGCAACCGCAAGCAATTTAGCCAAGGTTGATGGCAAAGTTCCAACCATCAAGGCCGACACTACTGTCTACATTAACTCCCCACGTCTTAAGATCGAAAAGAAAGCTGACTCCGGAGATTACGAAGTTGGTGACAACGTTAGCTACACAATTAACGTAGTAAACACACACAAGGGAACAATTGCACGTAACCTCGTTTACACAGATGAACTTAAGACAAAAGGCGTACAGATCCTCACAGGTACAATCGCACTGTATGATACAGAAGGCTATGAGCTTCGTGAAGGCGGTACTTTAGCCGGGGAAGTTGACTACAAGAAACAGGCAAAGACAGATGGCTTTACTCTTACTACTCGTAAACATTTAGTAGTAGATGGCAATTACGATAAGTATGATTTAGCCCAGGGAAAGAACCCTGAGACTCAGAATGCTTGGAACCCATCTTACGTCAACACAAAGAAAGAAACTCTCATGTCAATCAAATACGACATGAAGATTACTGACAAAGCTCTCGCAGGCAAGGACATTCTGAATGTGGCAACAGCAGTCTCTGACGAAGCCCTCAAGGTAACTACAGATGAGACTGTTAAACCAAAAGGTCCAGAACCTACCCCAGAGAAGTCCGTTGACAGAACTAATCCAGCAGTAGGAGAAGATGTGACCTTCACACTTCGCTTTACAAACAACAATGCCGGAACAGTTGCAAAAGACGTTAAGATCAAAGACTTCATGAACGAGTCCAACATGGTTAAAATTCGTGAAGACAGTCTTAAAGTAACCCTTGACAACAAGGACATTACAAAAGATTGTAAGATTACTTACAACGACAGTAAAGATGGATTCGAGATCGAGACAGGCAAAGATTTAGCCCAGTCACAGGCAATCGTAATTAGCTACAAGGCAGAAGTACTTCTCACAGCAGCCGGAAAGGATTTAGTTAACACAACAGGAGTTAACTGCACAAACAATCCTGAGTGGAAGTATGCAGAAGCACCTTTTAGCCCAGAAGACCCTACGCCTGAATTAAAGATCGAGAAGAAGTCCGACAAGACAAACTACTCCGTAGGAGACACAGGTCACTACACTGTTAAAGTTACACAGACAGCCGACAATGCTACTGCACGTAACGTAGTAATCGAAGATGCCTTCGACAATAAGAAAGCTATTCTTGATACCAAGACAATTAAGCTTACTGACAGCAAAGGCAAAGACATTACTAAAGAAGTCACAATCGAGGGCACTCAGTCTGGCTACAAGATTGAGACCGGCAAGAATTTAGCACAGAACGAATTCTTCACAGTAACCTACGATGTTCTGTTCACTGACCAGACTCTTGGTGGTGAAGAAGTAACCAACGTGGCTAAAACACATGCTGACAATGTCCCAGAAAAGACAACAACTGTAACCGTTAAAATTGAGAAGCCAGAACTGGAAGTTACAAAGACTTCTGACAAAAAGGTTTACTCATTTGAGGATACAGCTCACTACACCGTTAAGACCGAAGAAGTCAAAGAGAACGCTACAGCGTACAACGTTGTAATCGATGACCAGTTACAGGTTAGCGGTGCTAAGGTTTTAGCCGAGACCATTAAGATTAGTGATAAGGACGGCAAAGACTTTACAGACAAGTGTGAGATTGAGTGCAAAGGAACTGGTTACACAATCAAGACTAAGAGAGATTTAACCAAGGGAGAAACCTTCACAGTTAACTACGATGTAATTTTTGAGGACAGATCTCTCATTGACAACTACGTACCTAACGTAGTTAAAGTAACTGCTGACAACGCCTCCGCACAGACAGAGAATGAAGTCACACCTAAGACAGTCAAGACAGAAGACGGTGCTGAGTACCAGATTCTGAAATCCTGCCAGCCAGCTAGTGGAAGTGTAGTAAATGTTGGTGACGAGATTAACTACACCATCACAGTTAACAACACAGGCAAGAAAGATCTTAAGGATGTCAAGATTAAAGATGCCATTCCAACACACACCCAGTATGTAAGTGGTGGCACTTTAACCAAGGCAGACGACAAAGACACTGTAGTCTTCAAAGTAGACGAAATCAAAGCCGGTGCTAAGGCAGATGTTACCTTCAAGGTAAAAGTAGTTGACGAAGGTCTGTGTGAAATCGTCAATGTTGGATACGTTAAGGCTAGCACTGATGGCGGTGCTTTAGCCCCGTCTGACTCTTCCGAGAAGAAGGACGAGAACACATCCAAAGATGAGAACACCTCAGAGTCTACAACAGAGGACAGCTCCGACTCCACATCCACACCATCTGACTCTTCAGAATCTACTACAGAGAAGAAAGATGATGGATGGGCAGACGCAACAACAGGAGTAGAACTCGACACAACCACAGCAGCTAAAGATGAAACAACTTCTAGCGAAGCGACCACTTTAGACAAGGACGAGACTTCCAGCGAAGCGACTACAGCATCCACAGACAAGTCCGACTCCAAGGACGATACAACAGCCACAGACAAGTCCGACTCTAAAGACGACTCTAACGGCTCACTCGTAGACCAGATTAAAGATACAATTAGCAATATCAAAGACAACGTAACAGGAAACGATCCAGAATTCTCTGGTGATGATTTCTATGCTACCAACCAGGTTGTACACTTTGTACCATACAGAGTACAGGTAATCGCACCTGAGTTAGCTATCGGTAAAACTTCAGATAAGAAGGAATACACTGTTGGTGAAACAGGTCATTACAACGTAGAAGTAGTACAGACTAAAGACGACGCTGTTGCTAAGAACATCCATGTTGTTGATAAGCTGGACAAAGCTGGCGCAGAGATCCAGAAGGACAGCATCAAAGTTTACGATGGTGAAGGAAAGTTAGTCACAGGAGATTGTACAATTAAGTGCGATGGACAGAGCTATGACATTCAGTCTAAGGTAGCTTTAGCCAAGGGACAGACAATGAAGATTCAGTACGACGTACTCTTCAAGTCCTCAGACTTAAGCGGTCAGAAAGTCCTCAACACAGCTAAAGCACAGGCAAGCAACCAGAAGAATCCAGAAGACTGGGTAGAAGACAACAATGAAGTTTCTTTAGACAAGCCAAAACTTGCTATTAAGAAATCTTCCAACAGAGTTACCTTTAAACCAGGAGAAACTGGAGAATACACCATCACAGTTACAAACAAATCTACAACAGCTACAGCTAAGAACGTAGTTGTTAAAGACAACTTTAACAAAGATGGAGTTAAAATTCAGAAAAGTTCTATCAAGATCGAGAATGACGGTAAGGTAGTTAAGGGAGCAGAAATCGAAGCTAAGGACAATTCTTTTGTCATCAAGACTAAACAGGATTTAGCCCCGAACGCTGACATGGTAATTACCTACAAAGCTAAGTTCTCCAAGAAAGGAACTTACAAGAACACAGCGGTAGCAACGTCTGACAACACTGACCCAGTTAAAGCGAACAACAAAGTTAAAGTAACTAAGACTGGAGTTAGTCCAAAGAACGTTACACCTAAGAACGTAATCAAAACAGTAACAAAAGGAACTAAAGATGTTAAGACAGGAGATGTTCTTGGTTTAGCAGTCTTAGTAGTTCTGGTAGCTGGTATTGGTTACTTAGGATTTACTGTTGTAAAACGTAAGAAATCAAATTAATCAAAGTGACTTCGGTCACTAGTAAATCATTCAGGCTGATTTAGCCAAGCACTACCGTCTATCTTTAGATCTGACCGAATGTAATGAGGGATTGTCAAAGGTATGGTGTGCTCTCGGGGAAGAAATTCCTGATCTAAAGTACTCTGAACCCTAACAGGTAAGGAGACTTTAATAAAAGTAATTTTGATACAAGTAATTCGGGCTGATTTAGCCCAGCACTACTGTCCTTCATCGGCGGTAGCGCTTTAGCAAATCACGCAGGCTAGGGAGACATAGCTTTAGTTTGTAATTTAAAAATGAATTTCAATTAAAGAAAAGAAAGGAAATTTGATATGAAAAAACATAATTTGATGGGGAAATTCCTCACAGCTACTTTAGTGGCTTCCATGGCAATCAGCCCAGCAACGGTATTTGCTGCAACAAACCAGACATATAAATATAATAATAATGTAAATTATAAACAAATGTATGATGGTTATAAACAAAAATATGGGGATTATATGAATCAGTTTTTTAAAGCTCCAGAAAATGTAGATGCTTATTTCGACCACGGCTTTCCTATTGATATAAATGAATTATGTGTAACTTTCAAGAAAGTTGATTATGCTAAATCATATGACGTTATGGTCAGTAAAGATAATAACTTCAAAGTGACAAAAACATACACTACAGACAAGAATTCACTTAGGGTAAAAGCAGCTAATGATGATTTTATTACACCACATTGGCATGGAAGATATGTGAAAGTTCGTGCTAATTATGGATACGGAATGCATAGTAAATGGAGCGAACCAGAAATGGTCGGATGTGGCAAATTACATCTAGATCAAGATTTTGATAATGTTCCAGAATAAGTTTAATCACCCAAGCACTCAGGCTAAATTAGCTAAGCTAGATTAGCTAAGCTATGTTGTTCTATCCTGAGTGATTTGCTAAGGCTAGTTTAGCCAAGCACTACTGTCCTTCATCGGTAGTAGTGCTTTAGCCCAGAACTTCTGAGCAAAATAAAAAGAGACCGTAATGAGAACAGTCTCTTAAGTGAGTAAATTAAATTCTTAATGAATCAAAAAATCCTATGAAGAAAAACAAATAAAAAAGAAAAATAGAATTTAATTTACTTTGATTCACTATTTCACATAGTGAATTGTGACATGTTCAACTAATGTGTTGTTGATTGTCACGTTGATTTCCAGTAGTGGTGATGGTTTAAATAATTTACTTAAAACTTGTTTGATTTTCATAAATTTTCCCATCATGCTTACCTCCTTTCTTAAAAAGGAAAGGAAACTACTGGGAATTAATTTTAAAGAACTTCACCACAATAATAGTATTGTTGTGGTACTTTGTCAAGAGGTTTTAAACCTCTTTAGTCAGCACTGCTATCCTTCATTGGAGGTAGTGCTTTAGCCCAGAACTTTCGGGCAAAGAAAAAGAGACCACGCAATTTCCTTTGTGGTCTCTTTCTGGGCCAGTTGTCAACTTATACTCTTGAAGAGATAAGGTGCTAACGTAAAATTCCTATAATGACAAATGGAATAATCGCAAATATCATTATACCGATTAACCCGATTATTTTATCTTTAATTGGGTTCATTATGAACACCTCCCTTCTAAAGAAAGGAGAGTAGAGACTGACTAACTTTGACCCCAATCATAAGTTAGCATTAAACAAAACATTTGTCAATACGTTAGCACCTTTGCTCTGCAAGGTATGGTGTGATTTAACCCAAAAAACTAAGATGAACGTATTTCCATGTACAAATCTTAGTTTATTTTTTGTTCATTTCACTTTAGAACATTAAATCACCAAAGTCCAAACACCTCAAAAAGGTTACACAATTCACAACGCCTCCAAGACGGTACAACACTATTCTTAAAGTTAAGAAAACAACAATACATTCTAAAATTTCTCACAAATCATAGCCGTTTCGGAGCCCTGATAATAATAACATTACTCTATAACTTTCTGAGAGTAGAAATTAGGATTGATGACTTCACCAGTCCTAAAACTCTAACAGAATTGGAGAGTTTCATCGCTCACAGTTCTTTAGCTGGGTTAGGTTTTCCACTTTAGCTTAGGAACAAGTTCTAAATCCACTATCTTTAGCTCCCATAGGGTACAGAGGTGAGAACTTGCTCCTTAACCCAGCTCTTAATCTCTTCACACAAATTTCCAAACAATTTTTCAACAGTAGACTTGGTGAGTTTCATCGCTCACAACTCTTTGCGTTTAATACGCTAAAAACGTAAGAAAGGAGGCGCACTATGAAAGGAACTGCACAATGGTTTGAAAAGACCAAAGTACCGCCATAGAAGTAGAAGATTTTCAAAGATTTAAAAAGAAGAGAAAAGAACCCAAGAGGTTCAAAAAGATCTTAGAGGACACATCTTCAAGTAACGCTAGAAAAGGGAGAAAACACCTCTAGAGATAGAAAGAAAGGAAATTTGAAATGAAGAAACATAATTTGATGGGGAAACTCCTCACAGCTACTTTAGCAGCTTCTATGGCAATCAGCCCAGCTATGGCTTACGCTGCAACTACTAATGACGCTCTTTCCGGAACAAAAGGAACAGACAATGCCAGCTCTGAAAAGAATGATTTGAATGACCATGATGTCATTGATAAAGATGCAACTGGTAAAATTACCATTCACAAATACGATTTAACTTCTGCTAAAAACGATGGTATTACTTTCAACTGGTCTGACACAGATCACGACAGTGGTGGAACAGACTCAACAATGACAACAAAAGACGGAACACAAATTAAAATCACAAGTAATGGTAAACAGAATGCAGAAGCTGAGAAAGCTTTAGCCCAGTATGCCATCAAAGGTAATGAGTTCACCTACCTTAGAGTCGGTGATGTAAAAACTCTTAGTGACATCAATGAAGACGACATTAACGGAGACATTGAGTTAATCTATGGAGTTGACACAGACCTCATGGCAATTCTTGGTCTTAAAAAATACGACGCTGCAACAAAAGGTACAGATGGTGTTGCCGTTACACAGGTTGATGGTACAAACTACTTCACAGCACAGCAGATTAGGGTTGCCCTTAAGAATGCTCTTGAAGTTGGAGAGTACACAGGTTCCTACGCAACAGGTGAAGGTGAAGGAACAGGATCCGCTAATGGAGCGGGTAACCGTCTTGATGGTAAGAAAGGTGTTACAGTAACAGATGCCCTTGAAGACTACATTCAGAAAGACGGAGCTGCACACACAAAAGGTACACCAATGACAGAAACAGATGCAACAGGTACAACAAGCGTTGATAATCTTAAACTTGGTCTGTACTTAGTTGTTGAAACTAAAGTACCTGAAAACGTAACAGAAACAGTTAACCCTTGGTTCGTTCAGATTCCAACAACTACAATCGAAGGAACTGAATGGTTCTACAACATTGATTGTTATCCAAAGAATCAGACAGGGCACCCTACTATTAGCAAACAGGTTCGTAATGAATACGGAACACCTGGTCTTAACCACAACAGTGACGGAACTGCTACATACACAACTGGTGATAAAGTGAACAAGCAGGACACTTTAGCCCCGGGAAGAGCTGGTATCGTTACTAACGACGATGGCAAAAAAGGTACTGATTACTCTGCATGGTTAACAGAGGGTAACAAAGAGAAGGACTACGGTTGGCATGATACAACAACAGCTAGTGAAGGTGATGTACTTGGATTCAAACTGGAATCTAAACTTCCTAACATCACAAGCTCCTCCACATACCTCAAACAATACAGATTCCTTGATACACTGTCAGAAGGTCTTGTTTACAATAACGATGCTAAGATCGCTATTTACAACAACAAAGACTACGCTGATGTAAACGACACAACTCATGCTATTGCTGTTTGGACAAAAGGAGATGGTGCTAACTATCAGTTCGAGTGTAAGACAGCAAAAGGTAAAACTAACGGAGCAAACGCTCTTGACATTTACGCAACAGACGCTGGTCTGGATGAGATTAACAAGAAGTACTACGATGGACAGCATTACTTAGTAGTTTACTATACAGCTACACTTGACTCCAGCGCTAAAACAGTTCTCGGTGATGAAGGTAACCCTAATGATGTTTCCCTGATCTGGAAGAGAACGTCTGAAGGATACTACAATACACTTGAAGATAAGAGTATTGTATACTCTTATGGTATTGATTTAGCCAAGGAATTCTCCGACGGAAATACAAAACCAGAAGACTTCAAAGCAGTTAAGTTTGTACTTTATAATGAAACAGAAGATTACTACGTAACAGCAAAACCAGCAGCAGAAGGAAAAGAAGGCCTTTACTTTGTAACAGGTAAATCTGCAGCTAAGACAGGTGCAACAATCTTTAGCCCATCCTCAACAGGTAAATTAGTAGTCAATGGTATCGAAGGTGATGATTACGTTCTCACTGAGGTAGAGACAGCTAAGGGTTACACTTTAGGCCAGAACCAGGTTAAGATCACAATTAATCAGGCCTCAAGAGAAATTACACCTTCTGCAGTTTACCACATGACAGTAGAAAAAGATCATGACGTAGAATACTCCAAAGATGACAAACATCTTACACTTTCTGATGGAACTATTTTAGATTCAAAAGATGAAGGAACAACAGATAAAGACAACATTATCGTTGGACCTCTTACTGCAACAACATCTACAATCGATGGTGTTAAGTCTGATATGTGCAAGTATGGCGAACAGTCTATCGGTGGAGATTTAGCAGGATCTACAAACGTTGACGTTGCTAAAGAATCTGCAAATGCTGATGTGAAAATGAGTATTACTAACCACAAAGGATTTAGCTTACCTAAGACAGGTGATAAAGGTGTTTACGCTGTAACAATCATCGGTATCATCGGTGCTGTAGTTGGATTCTACATCGTTTCCGAAAACAGAAAGAAAAAAGCTAAAGCTAACTAGGCAGGCTAACTGAAGCTTTAATTTGAAACATCACTTAAGTGATAACCAAAACAGTCAAGATAAAATACTCAAAGTATTAAAATAATCTAAGATAGTCCTTGAAACGACAGACTGCTAGGTTTAATTCAGGACAAGTCCGCAATCACGACAGAGATGAGGGACTTGTCTTTAGCCCAGAATCTTAGTCAAGCCACACTTAAGTGAAATGTTTTGGTAAAACAAAAAAGTCACATCTATTAATTTAGGTGTGACTTTTTACATTACTGAGGAAAGGCGATAAGAAAAGAAATGGTAAAAAAGATCCTTACATTTTTGTTCATTGGCGCCAGTCTCGTTCTAATGTTCTATCCATGGATCTCAAACTTTGTAAATCAGAGACAAGCAGACATTACAGTAAATAACTACAAAGAAAAAGAAGAGTCATTGTCTGACAAACAAAAAGAAGAAATGTGGAAAAAGGCTATGATGTACAATGCAGATTTAGCTAAGAATCAAGTAGAACTTACTGACCCTTTCGTGGAATCCAAAGATGCCATCAAGCATGGCCTTACCTACGAAAATTTACTTAACATTGATGGAACAGGAATGATGTCTTCAATAGAAATTCCATGCATCGGTGTTAATTTACCAGTATTCCACGGTACAGCAGCAGACACCCTAGAAAGAGGTGTAGGTCACCTAGAAGGTTCATCACTACCAGTTGGTGGCAAATCAACCCATGCGGTTCTCACCGGTCACACGGGTCTTAACAATGCAAAGCTCTTCACAGATTTAACCGAGGTAAGAGAAGGAGACTTGTTCTTCATTAACACCTTAGGAAAGACTTTAGCATACAGAGTAATAAACATAGAAGTAGTTCTCCCAGAAGAGACACAAGATTTACTGATTCAAAGGGGAAGAGATTTAGCCACGTTAATTACGTGTACCCCATACGGAGTTAACTCTCACCGTTTATTCGTAACAGGGATAAGAACTAAATACTCTCCAAAAGATAAGGAAAGAGCTAAAGACGACAGGGGAAGCGGTTCGCAGTGGAAGAGAGAATACTTGAAAGCAGCACTCATTGGACTCGCTATCGCTTTAGCCATAGTAGCTTTACTCAAGGGCTTTAGCAAAGCAAGAGAACATCTCGCCAAGTAGTCTAAGATCTAAGATGGCAGGGGCGACAGCACCGAATCTTAGTTTTTAGTTAAGTAATCCCCACACCACCAACTCAGATCCAAAGGAGTGATTGATTGAAAATAATAGTAAAACTTTTTGGACTGCTGTGTATTGCGGGAGGAATTGCATTGTTTTCATCTCCGATGATTGCAACCGAGAACATTAAGCAAGAAACAAAACAATACATTACACAGTTCAAACAAAAAGAAGAGAAGAACAAAGTAAATAAGGAGGATGATCCTCGTTACCTAGAAATAGAAGAGTACAACGAAAAGATCTACGAAAATCACCAAAAAGATTTCAGAGATGTCAATAGCTATCAATCCTCTCCAATCTCTCTCAAAGGCTTCAAAGATGGTAAATTTGGTTACATTAAGATACCAAAGATGAACGTTAAACTACCACTGTACGTTGGTGCTAGCGATTCCCATTTAGCCAGTGGAGCAGCTATTTTAGGACAGACCTCAATCCCAGTCGGAGAGATAGACACCAATAGTGTTATTGCAGGGCATCGTGGTTACCAAGGCGCTCCATTCTTCAGAGAAATAGAAAAACTGGACAAAGGGGATACAATAACAATAGTAAATCCATGGGACACCTTAGAATACGAGGTAACAGGGATTGATGTAATAAGTCCTTTCAACACTGATGCTGTAATGATTCAAGAAGGGAGAGACATGATCACTTTAGTCACGTGTCACCCATACCGTAGCGGAGGTAAATACAGATACATCGTATACTGTACAAGAAAAGGAACAAAACCTTCAAGAAAAGGGAATGAGAGCTATCAATTATTAAAGACCTCAACCCAAGACATTAACAACGAAGATAATGTCAGACGTGGTGGAGCATTGCTGTTGGCTTTTCTTTTCCTGAGTGCTTTAGCCCAGGAAATCAAATCCTTCATACAGGAGAGTAGATACAAGAAGAGATCAAAGCAACTCTAATCCAGAGAACACCTTCAAATTCTACTACAGCATTAAACTCTTGAATAATCGTCAGCAAAAGTGTTGAAGAGTTACATACATTAAAGAACAGAGGAGATGAGTTTCATCGCTCATCTTTTCTTTTGAGAAAACCGTTCTCACAATAAACAACAGAGGTGATAGCATGAAAAGAAAAGAAGTAATAACTACAGTGAAAAAGATGGTAGTGTGCTTGGCAATACCTTTAACAATGTCTTTGACGTGTGGAAGTACGACAGCTCTTGCACAGACCACTCCTAAAAGCGAAGCGGTCAATTTAGCACAGACCACCAAAAAGAATTCTAAAAAGAAGAAATTAAATAAGAAGTCTAAGTCTGCTTTAGCCAAGAAGAAATTAAAGAAGAAATCAAAACGTATTTCAAAGATAAGAATCAAAGGCAAAGCAGCAGACAACCACAACAAATTAAAATTAGATTCAAACAATAACCTTGTAATACTAAAAGGACCATACAAAGACTGTAAGCTAAAAACAAACAGTAAAAAGATTAAACTCAACTACTGGGGATTTAGTCCAGCAAACAGCCGATGGGAAATCATCACAAAGAAATCAGGAAAAGCTAAGATAAAAGTAATCAAAAATGGGAAAACAATCAAAGAGTTTAAGGTCATCGTCAAAAAGCCTAGAATAAGTGCAAAGACGACTAAAAACAGTGTAAACCTTAAATTAAAGAATGTTGGTAATCGTTACGGTGTTACACTCCACAATATCAAATGGGTTTTCACACCTGTTAACACAGAGCAGGATAGCAACACAGCTCCAGAGATCCCAAAGACTCCAAGTAACTCCGACACCACTAAAAACGACCAAAACACATCCACAGAGGTCCCAGACAACTCCAACACAACCACAACACCTGGCACTACAACTCCAGAGTCTCCAGACAACTCTGACACTACAATCGTAGAAGGAAGCACAGCGATTACATTAGCCCAGTCCGTTGCTACTACAGCACCAAGTCCAATCACAAACAGACAACGCAGTGCCAAAGTGACCATAATCAAACCAGGTACATACAGAGTACAGGCTACACTTCTAGGAAAGACCTACACTCTAAACAAAACAGTAACAGTACCAGAGATAGATTACAGTACAAGATGGTAAGGCTTAACAGCACAGGACAAAAGAGCGCAATAACTCTCTTT
>ULZX01059695.1_pt1 | contig 17149 bp, 29 predicted proteins | sample 1963441 | NCBI WGS metagenome assembly ULZX01 (sample SAMEA4835898, study PRJEB28245) | human gut metagenome | biome: gut microbiome; material: fecal sample | place: Denmark | collected 2008
AGAGTTTCTTTAACGCTTGATTTTGTTTTTTCTGTAGCTTGTTTAACGGCTTCTTCAACAGCGTTTTGTTTTTCTTTTTCAAATGACGCTTTTAAGCTGTTTATTTTGCTTTTTGCCGCTGCTTCAATTTGTGCTTGCGTTGGTTCTTGTACAGCAACCTCAACAGGCTTGCTTTCGAGTTCTTTAATTCGTTTGTGCAATAACTTGTTTTCCTCTGCGAGATTTTGTTTATCTGCTTGTAACGATTTCTGTGCGTTGTTGCTGTCGTTAAGCTCATCACCGAGAAGAGCAAGCTGTTCACCTTGCTGCTTGCTTTTTTCAACAAGTTCTTTAATTTCTTTGACCGACATGCCGGCAAGGTCATTTTCTGCTATAATTTCAGCTCTGTCTACTGCACATACTTCTGTAAGTAATTGCAATTTAGTAATACCAAGCTGTGCATTTGACTGCAAAACCGTACCGCCAAGCTTTTCGTATGTGCTGATGTAGTTGTAAGCTTGTCTGCGTTTAATGCCACAGGCTTGCTCTGTGTATGTATCAAATGTTTCAAAGCCGAGCGCTTCGTATAAGTGCTTATCTCTCATTAATTTAAGATTTTCGCACAAGCTAATCATTGCATTTGCAGCCGTCTGCTCTGCTGTTATTATTTTCTGATGAGTGTTTAGTGCTGACATTGTATCTGCTGACATTTCAGTGATGTTGAAATCAGCTATACTCATTATGCTGCTGTTGTCTGACATTTTTCTTTACTCCTTTTCAATGGTTCTATTTTTTCTTTATACCATTTATCCATAAAGTCCTTAACTTCTTTTGGATACGCACAATTTCTCAATCCTCTGCATTGCTCAATTTCATAAGTTATGGGATTAAGCTCAAGCGTAAAATATGGTTTGTCTTTTTCGCTTGTCTTGCGGATAAAAAGTATAATTGTACTGCCAACGGCAACTCTTTTTGCGTATGTTGCTACACAATGGCATAGCGTTTTGCCTTCGTTTTTTAGGTCATTGTGTCTTGACGGTGGCATAATACAATAGTTTTTATCCTCATAGCTATATAAATTGCTATAAGATTCGTATTGTCGAGCAATTTGTGGAAGTTCTGCATTTTTAAGTTCTTTAGCATTGATTATGCTGTACGCTAAATTGTGAGCTTGCTTTAAGTTTTTAGGGAAAAGCACTTCTGAATTTGACAAGTCATATTCAAGCAAAGTAGCATTTCTAATGTAGTCTTTATACTCACTAAAAAAATGCCGTCTTGGATCCCACCAACTGTCTTTATCTTGGCTTGTGCAATTTTCACTTTCCCACTTACGGAAAAATTGGCAGAATTTCCGTAATGAACTGCGTTGTAAAATACTAAGCATTTCTGCTGTATTACAATTAATTATTGAGCTGACTTCAAAAAATTCTTTCAGCTCTTCAAAGTCTATTTTTCTGCCTGTGCTTTGATATGCTTTGTATAGCTCAAATTCTCTGTAACTAACATTTAAAGGCTTTAGAATTTTTAAATCGTCTTTAGTTATGCCAAAGCTTTTAGCCAATGACCCTTTAGTTAAATCATACAAGCTTGCATTGTATCTTTTTGCGATTACATCTCGTGCTAATTCAACTAAGCCGTTATTAAGCATGTTCGGCAAGCACGCAACTTTATTTACAGCGTCGTACAAATTCGCAAATCCAACAGGATTACATTGCTTTGCAATCCTGCTGTAGTCGATATGCCACTTGTTAAATCCTTTTACACGCTTAAATATCTTATTGAGCGTGCCGGGGTAGAGTTGCAAACTTGAGTTTACACTTTTAAAATAATCCTTTCGCCAGTCACCGCCTTTGTAATCTTCGTCATATGTGTATTGTTCCTGCACTCGCATTTCTTGTCCGTCAAAGTCGCAAGTTGTGCGTACAAGTTCTTTAATCCAGATGTACGGATTAATTCTGCCGCAATCGTAGTAGTATTCGATTATGAACTCACGAGCACAAAATCTTGTTCCTTTGAACGGTTGCAAATACATAATTGTTTCTCGGTCGATAAATCCACGAGAATTAGCGTATTTCTTGTACGGCTTTGCGGTGCACTTTTTGTTGCAGCTTGGGCAAGTGACTTTATCTCCGCTGCGTACCTTGTTAATAGTAACCTCGTTACCGCATACGGAACATCTTGCAGTAGTCTGCTTTTTGCCGTTGGCATCATAAAACATATATCGACTATATGCCATTACGGTATTATCAATCCATTTATGTACCGCCTGCGGCAGTGGGCGAATTTCTGCTAATTCATAACTTATGCTGTCTTTAATTTTTTGATATTTATCTTTGAGCCTTTTTTGCCTGACTGCTTTTTGCCAAGCTATTATTTTTCTGATGCCTTTACCTTTTGCATATGATTTAGTATCTGACAAATACTCATCAATCACATTATCAGTATCAGCACTGAACGGATAATAGAATTGACGGCAGTAATAATCAACAGGCAAACTGCTTTCACTGACTGTGCCGTCTGATTTAACGATGAACCATTTGTCATCACCTTGCTTGTTTTTTCCGATGAACAGTCTATAGAGGAACTCCGCCGCCGGTGCAGGCTTAAACATATCAACTATAAGAGTTTTTTCACCTGTTGACTCATCAATAAAGGTATCATAAACATAATTGTATTCGTGTGTCGTATAATTGCCATACTTGTCTTTATGCTGAAACTCAACTACTGCTTGCATTACAGGTATGTCCGCACGGTTTTTGTTGATTTCTAACGCTAACAGCTTTTTTCTCTGCATTTATACTCACCTCACAGTAAATCCATAAGGTTTATAAAGCCTTGTTTTTCAGACTTTGTCGGGGCAGGAGAGGTGCTGTTCATTCGCCACACTTCCGGCGGCAATTCGCTCGGTTTTGGGATTGAGTAAAAGTCGCAAATAGCGTTCATAACTTCAACAGGATTTGCGATTTTCTTGCTTGTTATTTTCTTCACGAGTGCAGGCACTTGCATTTCTTCAACATTTAAGTCCTGCAATACAATTTCTGCGCTCTCCGGCTGTACTGTGATAATGTCGATAAGCTGTTGCATTACGTTCCATCCGTTAGAGTATTTTTTATAGTCTTTGCCTTGATTTTTTATGCAGTTGACTGCATTTTCTAAAATATTCATATAAATTCACCTTTTCTCTTGATTTTTTAAGAGAGAAAAGATATAATAAATACGGTAAATATTTTTATATCTTTTCACTTTGCCGTCAGCTGTGCATTAGCTGGCGGCTTTGTCTTTTGCATTTAAAATGTAGTCAATCTTCGACTTGCAAGCCTTGATGTGTTCTGTTGTTGGATTTTCAAGGAGTTCCGCCATATCTTGTAAAATATACGGAATAGTGTCGATAAAATCGGGATTGTAGCCAGTTGCCTCATAGTCATTAAGCTTATGCACCAAGCCTACAAGGTTATCAGGAATGTCCTCAATTCTAATCTGATTGTTGTTGACATCAATAATTCTGTACGGCTCGTTGAATCTGTTGTGTATTAATTTCTGCACTGTTATCACCCCCCCTTAATTTTTCGCTGCGTATTTGCAGCACTTAATAAACTTCTTGCAGTTCTTAACAACACGCTTAAATCCGACTGCCTTGTTGCAAAGTTTGTGATTGTCAAGGCTTTCTTTAGTTTCTGCAACATAGTTTAGTATGTCTTCGAGCCTTTCTGCTGTCACTGTATCAAGTCCCTGCAATGTCATTACCTCGCCGTCTTTGATGCAGATTTGGATATTTTCTTTATTCACTTTATCACCTCAATTCGTGTGGGATTATCAGCAGCTCATACGGTTCTACACCGAGTACATCCGCTGCTTTTACGATTTCTTCAAGCCGCAGGTTCTGCGGCTTTTGGTTTTTTCGAGCTGAACAGGTAGCAGGGTTAATGCCAAAGAGTTTGCTAACCTTTTCTCTGTTGTACCCTGCGCAGCACAGTTTCGCAAAAATAAGCTGCGCCACTCTTGACATATATGCTTGTTCCTGTTCAGCTTTGATTGTCTTTTTTAGCTTAGGCATATAATCACCTCTTATGCTGTCTTAATATGTTCAACGCTTTGAACTTTTGGATCAAAAAAATATTTCGGTATATCTTCATTACTAATTCCTAAAATCTCACAAGCTGTGCAGATTTCAGTTTGTTTCCATTGTGTTTTTCCGTTCATTTTTAAAGATATGCTTCGTTCTGATAAGCCCATTTTATATGCAAAAATGGCTCTAGTCCTACATTTTTCTTTAACAAGTCCTTCAAGTTTTCTATAATCGAATGGCATTTAATCAACTCCTTTGTAGTTCAATCTCTTTGAACAATTTTAGAATAACACAGCTTGATTACTATGTCAATACTTTTCTTCAAAAAAATTGAACTTTTTTTCAATATGCTATTGAACTTTTGTTCAAGATGTGTTACAATACACTTAAAGCAAGGTGATATAAGTGAAAAAGTATACAACTTCGTATAGATTGAAACAAATAATGTCAGATTTAAATCTTAAACAAGTTGATATTCTTAATTTAGCTGCTCCATATAGCAAAAAATACGGAATTAAACTTAATAAAAATGATTTAAGTCAATATGTTAGTGGTAAAGTTGAACCGGGACAAAATAAATTATACATATTAGGTCTTGCACTAAATGTTAATGAAGCCTGGTTAATGGGATTTGATGTTCCTATGGATAGATCAAATTATAATTGTGATAGTAAAGAATTAACTCTTAATGCACACGAAAAGAAACTTGTTGTTGCATATAGAAATAAGCCTGAAATGCAACCGGCTATTGATAAGTTACTAAATATTAACGATGATTCAAGTGAAGAGTATGTTACAGTTTTAACCGCTGCGAGAAGCAGCGATAATAGACCTATTGAATTTCAAAAAATTTCAAAAGAAAAACTTGAATTACTTAAAAATGCTAAATCTGTTGAAGATGAATCTGATTTGTAAATAAAAAATGCCTCGTTGGTTAAAATACCTACGAGGTGTGATGAATGGATTACGGCAAATACAAAAATGCTCGTAACGCCGCATGGCAATGTATATTAGACTACGATATTAAGACACTACCCATTGAGGTTACGAATATTGTCAGAAAATCAAATGATATTAATTTAGTTAAAAACAGCGATGTTAATATTCTTCAAAACAATGCAAGCGGTGTTACAATTGTAAATAATAACAGTTTTATAATTGTATATAGAGATACAGATAGTTCACGGCGCTGTAGGTTTACTATTGCTCACGAATTAGGGCACATTTTGCTCGGACATATGCTCGTGGACAAAATAGCATACAGAACATTTGCAGTACAGAATGATACCGAGAGCGCAGCTAATGTATTCGCTCGTGACTTGCTTGCTCCTGCGTGTGTATTGCACGAACTCAAAGCCTTAACTGCTGAGGAAATATCTCGACTATGTAATATAAGTCTTGAAGCAGCATCTTACAGAGCAAACAGAATGCACGAACTTGAAAAAAGAAATGCTTTCTATAAACATCCGCTTGAAAGGGAAGTAGTAAAGCAGTTTAAAGAGTTTATTAAGATATCGTGTGATTATAATTAACTAAAAAGGAGAAAATTAACGATGAAATGTAAAAAATGTGGTGCAGAAATCTCGGATAAATCCAAATTCTGTGATAAGTGTGGGGAAAAAGTGGTTATTCCGATTGAAGAAAAACCGTTATTTACCGACAGTGAAACGGACCTTAAAGAAAAATCAAGCGCGCCGTCACGATTTGATGAAAAACCCGTTGAATCAAACGAGCCAAAAGTAAAATGTCAGAAATGCGGTGCAATCGTACCTGAAAGTTATACTTTTTGTGATAAGTGCGGAGAAAAAATTATATTACCGCCAAAGCCACAACCGTTGTTTAAAGATAACATTGCAGATGTTAATAACCATAATAATCAAATTGAAAGTAAAGCCAAAAACAAGGAAAAGAAAATGATTAAAGTTTTAGCATGTGCTCTTGGTGTAGTTTCTTTTGTAGCGATTATCTCAATTGCAGTAGCTTTGACAGGTAATAAATCGGTTCAACCGGCTGATGTGGCTACAACGCAACATATAAATGATTATGATAAAACTTCAAAAGTTGAAAGTTTTACTTATAAGGAATATCCTACAGAAAAAGAAACCATGGCAGAGTCAAAAACAGAAACAAAGCCTCAATCTAAGCAAGAATCTAAAACAGAGTCGAAAGTTGAATCAAAGGCGGAATCAAAAGTTGCAGATGATAAGCATGATAATAATTTATCATCAGACCAAACAAATGCTCTGCGCTCGGCTAAAGGATATTTGGCTGTTATGCCTTTTTCATATCAAGGACTTGTTGAACAGCTTGAATATGAACAGTATTCTCACAACGATGCAGTTTATGCAGCTGATAATTGCGGAGCGGATTGGAACGAACAGGCTAAAAAGTCTGCAAAATCATATCTTAGTACTTCAGCTTTTTCAGAGAGTGGTTTAATAGAACAACTTGAATATGAAAACTTTACTCACGATCAAGCAGTTTACGGAGTAGATAATTGTGGAGCAGATTGGAACGAACAAGCTGCAAAAACAGCTAAATCATATCTTGATGTTATGTCTTTTTCAAAAGATGAATTAATTGAACAACTTGAATTTGATGGATTTACTCACGATCAAGCCGTTTATGGAGTAGAACAAAGTTATTGATTATAAATAAAAAACCGCCCGTTACTGTTGCGCAGTAACGAGCGGAAGATCACTTACAGGGTGCAAGTGATGCAGTTAAATGCAATAATATTGTATCACAATCCCTTGTGTTTTGCAACAGCTTAATACAAGGGATTTTTGCACCCTTTTTTAAACAAAAGGAGTGTTTTATATGGCAGAACCTAAGAAAATGCCGTCGGGCAACTGGCGTGTGCGTGTTTTCATCGGCAAAGATAAAGACGGAAAGAAAAAGTACAAATCTATTACAGCAGCAACGAAGAAAGAGGCAAAAAAGGCAGCGGATAGATTTGAGCTGTCACTGACTACATCTTGTATCGATTATAATGACCTCACGCTTGAGCAGGCTTACGGAATGTATATTGATAGTAAGTCAGCAGTTCTTAGCCCAAGTACCATAGCTGGATATGAAAAAATTAAGCGTAACTACTTTACTGAATTAATGCCGTTTAAGCTTACTAAGATTACTGCTGTAATGATTCAGAACTCAGTTAATGCGTTGTCGGTCAATCACAGTCCTAAGACTGTACGAAATGCTCACGGCTTATTGTCTGCTGTCTTAAAAGTGTATTATCCTGCATTGACTCTTAATACAACATTGCCTCAGAAAGTTAAACCGCAATACACCATTCCGACAACGGAGGACATTAACAAGTTGCTCGAACTTGCAGATGATAGACTGCGAGTTCCCATCAAGCTCGCAAGCCAAGGTTCACTACGCCGTTCCGAAATATGTGCATTACAGCCTTCTGATTTCAACAGTTTCGGGGTAAGCATAACTAAAGCGGTAGTCGCTGACAATAACGGTAAATTTATTGTCAAGACAACAAAGACCGAGGCAGGCACACGCTTTGTACCACTGCCGTCTAATCTCATTAAGGAGTGTAGGAAATGGCAGTACTTTGGTATTTCCCCGTCAACTCTTTCAAGTGCCTTTAACCGCCTTGTTGAAAAAGCAGATGTGGCACATTTTAGCTTTCACAAGCTCCGCCATTATTTTGCGTCTGAGTGTCACGCACAAGGTATCCCAGACCAATACATCGCCGAAATTGGCGGATGGCAAACCGTAGATATGTTACACAAAATATATCAACATACATTAAGAGATAAGACTGATACTATGGCCACAAAAATAGTCACGATGTTTAGTGCAAATTTTGCAGATGACCCGAAAGATGACACGAAAAGAAAAAAGGCTTGATTTTATCGGCTTTTTAATTGCTTTAAGTGAGGGTTCGATTCCCCTCATCTCCACCAAAACGGAAATCCAGTAGATAAGCCATTTTAAAAATTATTGGCTTGTTTGCTGGATTTTTTAGTTTGCATATTTAATTGTAAAAAACAGAAATTAGCGGTAAAAATAGGTGTTTTGAGTATAAATGCAACACGAAATGCAACACAAATTTATAGAAAAAAGTGGCTGTAAATCGTGTTGCATTACTGTTATTGAATGATTAAGTTTTTGGCTTTTGGATAGCTTGTTGCCTTAAATACTTAACTTAGAATTATGCTTGGTTTTGTAGATTGCTTGAATCAGCGGTAAAATTATTCTGAAAAATGTTTATGATTTTCTTATTCATTTCTTCCTGCTTATCTCTTAGAGTGTGCTGATAGATATTTTGCAGGACTGCAACAGATTTCCAACCTCCGATTTGAGCTATGTGCTTGTCTGGGATACCGCAGGCGTGGAGTTCGGAAGCAAAGTAATGGCGTAGTTTATGAAAGGATATATGCGGCACATTACATTGTTGTACAAGTCTGTTGAATGAGTCAGATAGTTTTGCCGGAGAGCAGCCAAAGTATTTCCATTCTTTGACCTCTTTTATAATGTGAGGAGGCAAGGGAACAAAGCGATTACCTGCATTCGTTTTTGGCGGCTTTATTACGACATTATTGTTTTTGTCATAGACAGCTGCTTTATTTACCGTTACTCCGAGGTCGCTTACATCGTTGAGAGTTAGGGCACACACCTCGGAACGGCGAAGACTGCCGGAGCTTGCAAGCAGAATTGGCACTCTTATGAAATCGTTTGCGTTGGCGAGCAGAGTATTGATTTCTTCTGTAGTGGGAATTGTGTATGTTGGCTCTACTTTTTGCGGTAGGCGAGTAGTAAGAATTAGCTGGGGCTTGTATGCACGCAGAACCGCAGACAACAGTCCGTGGGAGTTGCGTACTGATTTAGGCGATTTTGTTGCTGACATCTCGTTGACAGCAAGCTGAATATGCTCTTGATTTATATTACTCAGCTTCATAGGCATTAGCATTTTAAAATCATTTCGCAAATTTTTTTCATAGCCGTCTATTGTTGAAGGGGCAAGAACCGATGATTTGCTGTCTATGTAACGGCGGTATGCTTCCTGCAAGGTGAGGTCATTGTATGTTTTAGCACCTCTTTGCTTGTTATGACTGTATTCCTTTGCCATATATTCTGCCTCTTTTTTAGTTGAGGCGGTAAATGACTTGTAATGCCTTTTATTGTTTTCGTCTGTATAATCATATTCAAGTACTCGCCAGTTGCCTGATTTTAATTTTTTGGCGTTTGCCATGATCATCCCTCCTGCAATTGGTATCGGCTCTTGAAGTAAAAATGCCGACACCTTTCAATTTTCATTGTACTGTTCCAGCAGTACGAGGATTTTTTTATTTTAATTGTTATTTCGCTTTTTTCTATATATAGTGATTTGCAACAGATTTACAACAGAAATCAATAAACCCTGCTGTAGTATTTCTGATTTACCGCTTTAGATCCACACCAAGGGCAGAATTTAAAATCCGACTGCAAAGTCTTTTTGCACTTCTTGCATTTCATAAAAAGTACCTCTGTTCGATTATTTACACTTGTTATGGCCTGTTTTATTAATAAGATAAAGCAGGTCATAACAGTGCTTTTAATTTCTGTATCAAATTATATTACTTTCTGTTTTACAAAATTATTAAAGTATTGTATAATAGTATTTACTTAGAATAATCTTTTATTGCTTGAATAATACTATTAGTATTCCATGCAACTTCAATGTCTGCAATATTTTGAATATAAACAGGAGTTTTTGTATTTCCCCATGGTTTTATGGATATGATTGGTTTATTGTAATTTTGTGCAATTTCAATTTCCTTTTCCATCCATTCTCTATTATTGGCATACATTCCTGAAATAACAAGTACAACATTTACAGGTTTTATTTTGTTTTCAATTGCAGATGTGATTTCTGATTTATTTTTAACATTGGTACCATCTGTGTTCTTCAGCGGATTATCCTCCGGTGCTGAAAAGTTTTTATATGAGAAATTAGGGGCTTCATTTAAAAGTTTAATAAGTCTATCATAGTCATCGCCATATTTCCAAGCATGGCTAATAAATAAATTATATTTAATAAAAATCATCCTTTCTATTTTATAATTCTTAAGAGAAGAGGTATTATAATAATGACACAGAAAATTAATAGATATAAAAAGAAACCAGTAATTGTTGAGGCTTATCAAACAGATAAAAAGATTACAATACACACTCTTGAAGGGGATATGGTTGCTCAACCCGGAGATTATATAATTACCGGAGTTAATGGCGAAAAGTATCCATGTAAACCTGAAATATTTAGAAAGACTTACGAATTAGTAGAAGATTGATCGTTATAGCTATATATGTTATTCCAACTATCAAATTCTTGCGTTAAATATTTTTCGCAATTTGAAACTAATATTTCAAATGCTTCATTTTCACTTTTATTAGAAAATTCTAATGATTTTGTATAAAAGCGGTGTAAAACACTTTTAAGTATTTCACAGTTTGAACGGTATTGTATCCATAACTCTTTATTTTTATATAATGAATTGATACTTGAAACAACAGTAGCGCTTGAACTAAGTATAGCAATTAGTATTCTTGCCATTAAATTAATACATTCAAAATCAAGCAGGAGAGTGAGAATAGGTATTATAGCAGTTACGATTATAGCTATTATAGATAATTGTTTGTATTTTTTTTGTAATTTTAAACTTTTTTTATCATACCACTTTATTTGTGCAATAAGTCTATTTTGAATGTAAGTATTTATAGTTTCATTTTTTATATTGTTATATTTAAATTCTTCAGATATATTATATTCAAGTACTCGCCAGTTGCCTGATTTTAATTTTTTGGCGTTTGCCATTGTATCAACTCCCGAGAATTATTTGTATTCTAAAAGCGAATGAACAGAACTATTAGCCCTGTTTATTTTGCTCGGTTTTATTTATATCTTCAATAAACAGAGGTGTATTGCAAAGGGTGCAGTTGGTGCTGCTGAAACTATTTAAAGTTTTGCATTTAGGACATTCGACAAGTGAGACAGCATTTTGATTGACTCTTACAGCAGGTTCTTAGTAACTGTGAAATTAACGGTTACGGTTGCTTTGTAGGTTTTGATATTATCTGTATTTGTAGATACGCTGATATTTACCTTTGAAATTTGTGGATTGTAATTAGGCTTTTGGAAATATTTTAAATCTGTATTTGGGATACTTCCAATTTCTAAATTGTTTATAAATACAGTCAGAGGTTGATTTGGTGAATATTCCGAGAGGGATGTTTTGAGTTTTACGGAGTTGTCACCGTTGTATATCATACTGAGGTTGTGCTGACGGAAATCAGAATCAGAGTCTGCTATGATAAATTGCTTTGAAAACGGTAAATTTTCTTTGAATAGGTAGTCAGCTATGTATTGGTCAATAATAGAGTTAAAGCTATTATTACTAATATTAACATCTATAACTGAAATAACAGCGTAATCGTGTTTAATTATTGCATAGTTGTATTCTTTTCGATAAAAAACTTTTATTGCTTTTGGATATTGAAATTGTGAAGTAATGTTTTCAAGGTCATTAATAAAGAGGGGTAATCTGTTGTGGAAGTAGTATAGATATGTATTTAGGTCGTATTCACTTTTGGTTAGATTTATATTTTTATTATAATAACCTTTATAAAAGTTTAAGAGTTCAGTGCTTCGCTCATCTGATGAGCGGTAGTAATTGTATGCTTCTGCTTTATAGTATTCGGCCGCAAAGAGAATATATCTTTCAAATGACATTTTGAGTTTATTACTCAAAGAAAAAGATATGTAAGTTGCAAGCACTTTTTCCATATCGTATGGAGAAACAGTGCTTGCTTTGTTTTTGTAGTAATACTCGGTAATGTAGTCTGATATATCATGACAAATATATCGGGCTGAATTTATTACTTCACTTGGACTACAGGAGTAGCTGTCTAAAGCGTAGCTTTCGCAATGGCATACCAGAGTGTAAAGTCTACAAAAACGATAGAGTGAAAATTCGTCTGCTGCAAATTCATATTGAAACTTATCGGTTTTACATTTGTCGGAAATAAAGTATTTTGCCATGAACGAATAGTTCATCTTTTCAAAAGAAATAAATCTTTCGTATTCTGCCACTACATAAGAAGCGGAAGCAGGAGAATTAATTGCATTAAGGATAACCTGTACATTTTTTTCGTTAAACCAAAACTTTTGGTATTTGTCGTTTTTAATATTTGCAAATACTCCGAAGACAATCCATGGGACGATTGCAAGAAAAATAATTAATGTACCTGAAAAGTTAAATGCAATTATGTTACTGAATATTATATAGAGTAACATAAATTCGAGTAATGCTAAGAATGCTCCTAAAACGAATTTATATTCATACTTAAAAAAATAAACTATGTTGCCAATAATATTTGAAAAAATTTTTTTCATAATAAAATTCCTTTTTAAACAAAATTGTTAATTATTCGCACATCGAAATTTAAAAAATATACCGCTCGTTAGCGGTTACATTATGCACGCTTGTTTAACAGGCGTGTATTTCTTTTTGTATATAATCTTCAAACAGTTTATATACTTTCTTTTCAATGTCACTTTTAAGGAACATTTGTCTTTTATATAAAACAGACATTCGTCTTGCTCTTGCAGCGGCTTGTTGAGATGTAAGGTTACACTGTTTTGAAATTTCATTTGTTGAATGTAAATCTAATCCCCATAGTACACATGCCGGTGAGAGAAGTTTTGAGGCGAAAGAATTAGCTTCTTTTTCAAGCTTATAGTTATCGTGAACAAAGTGACCGTTTTTGAGCCTGTGTCCCAAGAAAATATGACCGAGTTCGTGTGCCACGACAAATCTTTTTTGTGATGAGGATAATGTGTCGTCATATATTATGTACCATTTATCTCCGTCACAAAGAGCTGCACCGAGTTCAGATTCTTTTAATTCATTTATCAGACTGTTTTTAATAACTTTAATATCTGCCGTTTTTGCAATTTGTAAAACATCAACAGGCAAAGAGTTAATTTTAAAATCAATTAAACATTGCCATGCGGAATTTCTGACATTTTTATATGCTCCGTAAAACAATCCGTTCACCTCCTACAATTCATCAGTTGACGGTGCCTCTTCAAGTTTTTTACGCTGTTCATCCGTAAGTGTAATGTACTCCGGATTTTTGCCGTTACAAGCAGCACGAAAAACTTGCCCTACAACTTTACTTTCTTCTACTCCGAGAAGTCGGTCAACTGCCTGCTGCATTTCGGGCTTTGACCTGTATGCGGTTATTACTTCTTTTTCGTGTTCTGTTAATGTAAACGGAACTTGAAAGCTGGATTTATTATCTGAAATATACTCATCATAAAACACTTCCATCTTAACATTAAGTGCTTTACATATTTTAGCAAGAACTGAAATATCTACTTTCATATTATCCCTTTTGATAATACTGTATATTGTAGATGATGTAATACCGATTTTATCCGCCAATTCATTAGGATTACTGTTTTGTGATTTAAGAATTTCGGATAATTTTGCACCAATTCCCATATCAGTACCTCCTTTGTAATTATTATATAGCAAAAAATTGCATAAATCAACATAAAATAACGCATTTGCGTTAATTTAGAATATTTGCTAATAAACAAAATTGTTTTTTATGCAAGATACCAATATTTACGCAAATGCGTAAATATGTGTTGACAAATAACGCAAACGCACATATAATTATCTTAAAGATTACGCAGATGCGTAAATTAAAAATAAAGGAGGTTTAAAAATGTATCCTAATTTAGACAGAGAAATCAATGCAAATGGAATGTCATGGCGATCTGTGTCAGGTGCAATAGGAATGCCTGAGAGTACCTTCCGCAATAAAATAACCAAAGGCGACTTTTCTATTGGAGAGGCTTTTTCAATTAAAGAAAGATTGTTTCCTAAGTATGAACTGGAATACCTATTTGAAAAAGCAGAACAGCCGGCATAAGGAGGTGTTTAGATGATATTTAAAAAATGCAGGGAGAAGATTTACCACATGATACGAAATGCTGTTTATGACGCACTTCGTATGAATGAGGCAAAAGGAAGAAAAATCAGTGCAGGCGACATTATGCTTGTGGATAAAGACAATTTAAGAATATGCATTTCAAATATTCCTCGTGGAGCTGACGCTATTTATTTTGAAAAGCTGATGAAAACGGTAATCTCGGAATTTGAGAGACAAACGGGAAACAGGGAAGTATGTTTTCAATGGGAGCTTAATTCAAAGAAAAATCCCCCCGACAGCAATCAGGAGGATAAGAAAAATTAAATTAAGGAAATTATGAAAGCAACAACAGAAAGAGTTACTGATATAAGAGAAACGGCAAAAGGAAAATATTTTTCAATTAAATTACTTTTTTTATACTTCAAATATGCCATTCCTTTTGCCGAAACAGAATAGAATGTATGCGACTGCTCTTTAATTGTATAGATTAAACCGCATTCCAAAAGGTAATCAGCACAACTGTGAGCATAGTCGTTAAACATCTTTTGTTCGTCGTGGACATTCCTATTTTTAAATGTATCTTCAGTCAAACATTCAAGATGGATTACATCTGTTTTTGGATTTTCATAAATATATCTGAAGATAATCTGAGTTGCTTTGTCAAACTTATATGTTTTCATAAATAACACCTCCTTTCGATTATATGGTAGCACATAAAAAGAGGGGAGGCAAGAGAATAGAATAAGGAGGTGGAGAGAATGCCAAGACCACTTAAAAAGCCGGAGGACAAAATGAAAAGGCTGCTTATTGCAAACATTCAGTATGAATCGGAAATAAGAGAGATTGACCGAAAAGGGCAGGCACTTGTGGCTCACTGCTCGGAGGGGACATATCGCACAAGGCTTGAGGACCCGGGTAAGTTTACGGTTGAGGAGTTGAGCAGGTTTGCTAAAAAGTTCGGCATACCGATGGCGGACCTTTTTAAATCACGAAAGGTATGCGACGAATAAACAATTAAGGAGATTATTAATTATGAGAATTGCAATTATTACAAAAGAGAGTATGTATAAGCTTGTGAAGACATATGCAGGCAGTGAATACGAAAAAGACAATGAGGATTACTTTGCTATGGCAAAGAGTGCAGAGGACTGCAAGTTTGAATTGCGTAATGACAAAGCAGTGCTTAGATACAAGAACGATGATGAGTTTATAACGGCTACACTGTACAGGAGATGTTACCCTGACTATGAGGACGAGATGTGCTGTAGGTTATCGGTGAAGGTCGATAAAGAATTTGTTGAGTTTGAGGTAAGCGTGGACCTAATGGAACTTTGCGGGATGGTGGTTGAGTAATGGAAAATATACTTATTAATATCAAGGACGGCGAGGTAATGACATTGCAGGGGCTTGACACCGTTACAGCCGAAAGGCTCGAAGACATACTAAACTATGTAGCTGAAACTAAAGAGAGCCTTGATAATCACAAACTTTGTAACAAAGCAGTCGGATTTAAGCGTGTTGTCAAGAACTGCAAGAAGTTTATTAAGTGCTGTAAGTACGCAATAAGAACTTAAGCAATAAGAACTTAACAGGAGTACATATGTTTAAAGTCAGATGTAAAGAAGATATATCAGAAGTCTTTGCAGTATATGATGTATGTCGCTTTAGAGCTCAAAACAAACAAGGATATGACATAAGATTTTTGATTTATGACGGATGTTTTAAGTATGTGACAGCGGATGTATTTGAGCCTGCGGAGGAAAGCAATGACAGCAGCGGAGATTAAAGAGGCTTTTATAAAAGAAGAGCCGGTTATTTTAAAATTGCCAAATGTGCTTGAAAAGCGTTTTGACAAGATTAATGCAGTTATATACCGCAGAAGTCAGAAAGGTAAACTGATGGTATCTGTAGAACTTGTTGAAACAGTTGATACAAATATGGGCAAAAGGCAGCATTTGATTGTTGCAAGAGGCGGAAACATAAAAAAAGAGCGTTGACACAGGGCAGTGATCAACGCTCAAGTAAGGCTTATTGCCAAATCTACATATTTATTATAGCAATAAGTTTTATAAAAATCAAGAGGTGAAATCAAAATGGAAAAAACTATTAAGAGAGCAAAGAAATTGTTGCTTACACTCGGAATTACTCCAAATTTGAACGGATACAACTATTCGACCATAGCTATTTGTAAGTTGTATGAACTTACAAATGCTTGCGAAGATATAAGTTTTTGCAAATTGTATGAAGATGTTGCAAATGAAGTTGCTTCGACGGGTTCACGAGTTGAGAGATCAATAAGACATGCAATCAACTATACATCTTCTCAAAATCTTGAACACTGGGAAAAAGTGCTTAATTGTAAGCTGCAAGACGGCATAACGGTAAGCAAATTCTTATCGTTGTGCGTAGAAAAGCTTTTGATGAATGAAGGCATTTAATTAAGTTAGTAAGCTCCGCACGGCTTTACTATATATCAGAAAGTACAACTTTCGTTGATTATTCTTCCTAAAATATAATACTGACTTGCATAATGTTACTGCCGGAGCAGGTGCGGCTGCTCTTTTGGTATTTAAGGAGAAATGATATGAAACAGAAAAAGCTTGATCATCTTGATTTGGTATGTCTTGAGATTGCTAAGTATAACAAAATACATAACACATATTACAGCTACGGCGAATACACAGCTTTAGTGCGTGCAGGAAAGATTATATCAGATGTTGTGAGTGAAAAGAGAATGGAGGATAAAGAAAATGAGAGAAATATTATTCAGAGGTAAGAGAGTAGATAATGATGCGTGGGTCGAAGGTTTATTGACAATAATTTGGGGGGCAGTATCACATTATACAACCTAATGATGAAAATACAGCTTACCCGATTATCCTCAAAACCATTGGACAGTACACAGGCTTTACGGATAAGAACGGCACGAAAATTTTTGAGGGAGATATCCTTGATTTTTCTGGTCGCTCGGATGGTGAAGACTATGGAGTTGTTCGGTACGATGTCGATGAAACTGAATTTGGAATTGTGTATTATTCAATCTATAGAGGATTAGGCAGACGTTATCTTTCAAGAAATATTGAAGTTATCGGCAACATCTATGACAATCCGGGACTGTTGGAGGAATGAAGTATGATAAATATAGCGACTGTTTTTAGTGGC
>ULZX01013472.1_pt1 | contig 15507 bp, 9 predicted proteins | sample 1963441 | NCBI WGS metagenome assembly ULZX01 (sample SAMEA4835898, study PRJEB28245) | human gut metagenome | biome: gut microbiome; material: fecal sample | place: Denmark | collected 2008
CAAGTCCGGAGGAATTATACGGGGAATTGATCGCTTCTGTGAAAAAATATCATCCATCGGACGATATTTCCCTGATCGAAAAAGCATACCGCGTGGCAGCGGATGCACATAAGGACCAGAAAAGAAAGAGCGGGGAACCGTACATCATCCATCCGCTCTGTGTGGCAATTATCCTGGCAGATCTGGAGCTCGACAAGGAGTCGATCGCGGCAGGCCTTCTGCACGACGTTGTCGAAGATACCGTCATGACCGAAGAAGAGCTGACCGAGGAGTTCGGCCCGGAGGTGTCCCTGATTGTAAGCGGTGTCACGAAGCTGGCACAGCTGAAATATTCTGCGGATAAGGTCGAGGAGCAGGCAGAAAACCTGAGAAAGATGTTCCTTGCGATGGCAAAGGATATCCGCGTTATTCTGGTAAAACTGGCGGACCGTCTGCACAACATGCGGACCGCACAGTACTGGTCGCCGGAGACGCAGAAGAAAAAAGCGCGTGAGACGATGGATATCTATGCCCCGATCGCACAGCGCCTCGGTATTTCCAAGATCAAGGTCGAACTCGATGACCTTTCTCTGAAATATCTGGAGCCGGATGCGTACTATGAACTGGTGCAGAAGGTCAGCATGAAGCGGGAGCAGCGGCAGGAGTTTGTCGATGCGATCGTAAAAGAGGTGACCCGTCATATCCACCAGGCCGGCATTGAGGCAGATGTCAACGGACGAATCAAGCACTTTTTCAGCATCTACAAAAAGATGGTCAACCAGCACAAGACGCTGGATCAGATCTATGACCTCTTTGCGGTCCGCATCATCGTGGAATCCGTCAAAGACTGCTATGCAGCGCTCGGTGTCATCCATGAAATGTACACGCCGATCCCGGGCCGTTTCAAAGATTACATTGCGATGCCGAAGCCAAACCGTTACCAGTCCCTGCATACAACCCTGATCGGACCGAACGGACAGCCGTTTGAGATTCAGATCCGTACTTATGAGATGCACCGGATTGCAGAATATGGTATCGCTGCACACTGGAAATACAAAGAGGCCTCCGACGGCAAGAAACCGGGACCGGAGCAGGAAGAGGAAAAACTGACCTGGCTGCGCCAGATTCTGGAGTGGCAGCAGGACATGGCGGACAACCATGAGTTCATGAACCTCTTAAAGAGCGATCTCGACCTGTTTGCCGACAATGTTTACTGTTTCAGCCCGGCGGGCGATGTCAAAACGCTTCCGGTCGGCTCCTGTGCCATCGACTTTGCTTACTCCGTCCACAGTGCGGTCGGCAACAAGATGGTCGGAGCGAGGGTCAACGGAAAACTCGTGCCGATCGAGACGGAACTTCACAACGGAGACCGCGTCGAGATCATCACCTCGCAGAACTCCAAGGGACCGAGCCGCGACTGGCTGAAAATTGCGAAGAGTTCCCAGGCAAAGAGCCGCATTAACCAGTGGTTCCGCCAGCAGAACAAGACGGACAACATCGTCAAAGGCAAGGAAATGCTCACCAGCTATGCAAAGCTGAAGGGCAAAAACCTTGGAATCTATACAAAACCGATGTACGAAGAGGCTGTCATGAGAAAGTACGGCTTCCGCGACTGGGATTCCGTTCTTGCGGCCATCGGCCACGGCGGCTTAAAAGAGGGCCAGGTCCTCAACAAGCTGATTGAGACGTACGAAAAGCAGCATAAAAAAGAGATCACCGACGAGCAGGTGCTCGAGGCGGCATCCGGAGAGAAAGTTCTGCCGGTTGGAAAGAGCAAGGGCGGCATCGTCGTGCGCGGTATCCACGATGTGGCAGTTCGCTTCTCCAAATGCTGCAATCCGATCCCGGGCGATGAGATCGTGGGCTTTGTCACAAGAGGACGCGGCGTGACCATTCACCGCACCGACTGTGTCAATGTCCTGAATCTGCCGGAATCTGAGCGGGCGCGCCTCATTGATGCTGAATGGCAGGCAGAGGACAACGGCGGCTCTCTCTATACCGTGGAGATCAGCGTTTACGCAAACAACCGTACCGGTCTTCTGGTGGATATCTCCAAGATCTTTACCGAGCGGAAGATCGACCTTGCGGCGATGAACGTGAGAACGAGCAAGCAGGGAACGGCTTCCATCGATGTGACGTTCGACGTGCACAACAACGAAGAGCTGAACAGCATCATCGAGAAGGTGCGCCAGGTGGAGAGCGTGATCGATATTCAGAGATCGAGAGGATAAAAAGGAGAAAAGCGTATGATAAAGGTAAATTACCGGGCACTTGGAATGCTCTCGACAAACTGCTACGTTGTGGAAAATCCGGACAGCCAGAAGGTGCTGATCGTGGACCCGGGCGATTCGCCGCTGGAGATTGAACGCCAGATCGACGAGATCGACGGCGACCCGGAGGCCATTCTGCTGACCCATGGCCATTTCGACCATATGCTGGCAGCGGATGCACTGCGGAAAAAGTACCATATCCCGGTCTATGTCCATGAAAAAGAGCAGCACCTGCTGGGGGATCCAAAGGAAAATCTTTCCGGGCTCTGGAGCAAACCGTACACGATGCAGGCGGACAAAACCGTAAAAGAGGGCGATGTGCTGCATCTCGCAGATTTTGAAATCCACGTTTTTGCGACACCGGGGCACACGGCAGGCGGTGTCTGCTACTATATTCCGGCAGAGAAAGCACTTTTTTCCGGTGATACGCTGTTCTGCGAGTCCTACGGAAGATACGACTTCCCGACATCCTCCGGCAGAGAGCTGATCGCGTCGGTCAAGCGCCTGTTAAAAGAGCTTCCCGGGGATGTGACCGTGTATCCGGGCCACAACGATGAAACTACGATTGAACATGAAAAGAGGTACAATCCCCTTGCTTAATATCAGCCTTTGTTTTAACAGAAAAGATTTTGAATACGATGTGTATTCCCTGATCAAGGCATTCTATCCGGGCTGTGAGATTACCTCATGGTACGAAGAGGATGGGGCGCTGGACGGGGAATTTGCATATTATGATACGATCACATACGAGGCGGATCAGATCTGTTTTTCGATTGCAGACGAGAAACATGAGACGCTCGCTTCGCAGTGTGAGGCGGTGGAATATGAAAAAGACCGCCATGAAACGAAAAATGTCCTGAAACGGATGGTATACCGCACGCTTTCCGAAGTGAGCGGCAAAGAACTTCCATGGGGCGATCTCACCGGCATCCGTCCGACGAAAATTCCGATGAAGATGCTTGAAGAGGGTAAAAAAAATGTAGAGATTGCGAAATACATGCGTGAAACTTACTACACCAGCCCGGAAAAGACGGCACTTGCGATCACGATTGCCAACCGGGAAAAGGACATTTTAAAGACGATCGACTATGAACACGGTTACAGCCTGTACATCGGCATCCCGTTCTGTCCGAGCATCTGCCTGTACTGTTCCTTCGGCTCCCATGTGTTAAGCCGCTGGGAGCATATGGTAGATCCGTATCTCGATGCACTGATCAAAGAACTGATCTTTATCAGTGAGAACATGAAGGATTACACCCTTGATACGATCTACATCGGAGGCGGTACGCCGACCACGCTGAATGCGGCACAGATGGAGCGCCTGCTCGCGAAAGTGACAGAGCTCTTCCCGATGGAGCAGGTGCAGGAGTTCACCGTGGAGGCAGGACGGCCGGATACGATCAATGAGGAGGTCTTAAAAGCCATCCGCAAATTCCCGGTCACCCGTATTTCGATCAATCCACAGACCATGAACCAGGAAACGCTGGATCTGATCGGACGCCACCATACCGTGGAGGAGATCGAGGAGAAGTTCCGCATGGCGCGTTCCCTTGGATTTGACAACATCAACATGGATCTGATCGTCGGTCTGCCGGGCGAGGACAAGGAAAAAGTGGCGCATACGTTGGAAAAAGTGGAAGCGCTGAATCCGGATTCCCTGACCGTCCATTCCCTTGCGTTAAAGCGTGCAACGAGACTCAACCTGTTCAAAGACAAATATCAGGAGATCTCGTTTGAAAACTCTGCCGAGATCATGAAAATGACGATGGACAGCGCACACCGCATGGAGATGGGACCGTATTACATGTACCGCCAGAAAAATATGGCGGGTAACTTTGAGAATGTCGGCTACTCCCGCGAAGGAAAAGCAGGCATCTACAACATCCTCATTATGGAGGAAAAACAGTCCATTCTGGCCGCGGGAGCCGGAGCGTCCACGAAATTCGTGTTTGAACACGGAGAGCGCATTGAGCGGGTGGAGAACGTGAAGGATCTGAAAAACTACGTGGAGCGTATCGATGAAATGATCGAGAGAAAGCGTATCGGAATGGAGAAGTATCTGCCAAAATGAAAGAAAATTCCAGTCAGCAGCTTCACATGCTGCGCTATACCCTGACCGAGCAGCTCATCCATGGCATGGAAGTGAGCAATTTAGCTTACGATCTTGCGCGGGAACTGGGGTATGAGAAAGAAATCTGCTATGAGCTTGCAAAAGCGGGCGTTCTCCACGATATCGGAAAGATTGTACTGGAGAATTACGTAGAAGAACAGGATACGCTCGTCGTCGAGGAGATGCGCTTTGTGCGGACCCATTCCACACTGGGCTATGAACTCCTGCAGGGACGCGGCTACTCCGATTTTGTGCTGGAGAGTATTCTGTATCACCATGAAAATTATGACGGAACCGGGTATCCGGCCAATCTGGCGGGAGAAAAGATTCCGTTTGGGGCGCGTATCTTACGCATCTGTGATGTGTACTGCGCGCTGACCTCCGACCGCCCGTACCGGAGTGCGTTTACGCGGGAACAGGCGATGGAGCTTATGACAGAAGAAGTCAAAAATTTCGATCTGAAAATGTTCCTGGCATTTCAGAGAGTGATCCACAGCGGCAGCCGGAAAGCGATCGAGCTTTCTGATGTCGATGAATTGATCCGGGAAATCATAAAGGAGAAAACAGAAAATGGCATTAAAAAAGAAACCGGTTACCGGAATGAAAGATATTTTACCGAAAGAAATGGCAATCCGTGACTACGTGATCCGTCTGATCAAGGAAACTTACGGAACCTTCGGCTTTACCTCCATGGAGACCCCATGCGTGGAGCACATCGAAAACCTGAACAGCAAACAGGGCGGCGAGAATGAGAAACTGATTTTCAAGATCTTAAAAAGAGGAGAGAAGCTGAAACTCGAGACCGCTGAGAAAGAAAACGATCTCGTAGACAGCGGCCTGCGTTATGACCTGACCGTTCCGCTCTGCCGTTACTATTCCAACAACGCAAACGAGCTTCCGTCCCCGTTCAAAGCACTTCAGATGGGAAATGTATGGCGTGCAGACCGTCCGCAGAGAGGAAGATACCGCCAGTTCATGCAGTGCGATATCGATATCCTCGGCGAGCCGACCAACCTTGCAGAGATTGAGCTGATCCTTGCTACCACCACACTGCTTGGAAAACTGGACTTCAAGAACTTTACGATCCGTATCAATGACCGCCGCATCTTAAAAGCAATGGCAGCCTACAGCGGATTCCCGGAGGAGTCCTATGACACCGTATTTATTATCCTCGATAAGATGGATAAAATCGGTTTTGAGGGCGTTGCAAAAGAGCTCGAGGAAGCCGGCTTTGCAAAAGAGTCCGTAGAGAAGTACCTGAAAATGTTCGAGGAGATCACCCCGGATACCGCAGGCGTAGAGTATTGCCGTGAGAAACTCGAGGGATTCCTTGACAAAGAGTACGCAGACGGCCTGAAGACCATCATCGACAGTGTTAATGCCGTGAAGACCGCAGAATTCAAGATCGCTTTCGATCCGACTCTGGTGCGCGGAATGTCCTACTACACCGGACCGATCTTCGAGATCGCTATGGATGAGTACGGCGGATCTGTCGGAGGCGGCGGACGCTACGATGAAATGATCGGAAAATTCACCGGAAACCAGACCTGCGCATGCGGATTCTCCATCGGATTTGAGCGTATCGTTATGCTTCTGCTTGAGAGAGATTACCAGATCCCGGGCGCACAGAAGAAAAAAGCGTACCTGATCGAGAAAAACATGCCGGCAGAGGGAATGCAGAAGATCATTCAGCAGGCGACAAAAGAGAGAAGTGAAGGCACGGCCATCAACATCGCCGTGATGAAGAAGAACAAGAAATTCCAGAAAGAGCAGCTTGCCAGCGAGGGCTACACTGAGATCGAAGAATTTTTTGTTGACAAAATGTAAGGAATATCCAATAATAGTAATCGCATGAAAAAACGATGTGCTGCGGATGCAGATTCTTTGTGCCCGCAGTTCCAAATAGGAGGAACAAGAAAATGGCTGAATCCATGAAAGGCCTGAAGAGAACCTGCCGCTGTGCGGAAGTCACAAAAGCAGATATCGGAAAAAAAGTAACCCTGATGGGCTGGGTACAGAAGAGCCGTAATAAAGGCGGAATTATTTTCGTCGATCTGCGTGACAGAAGCGGTATTATGCAGATTATCTTTGAGAACGGCTCGATCAGTGAGGAAGGTTTTGAGAAAGCAGCAAAACTGCGCAGCGAGTTCGTCATCGCCGTAGAAGGTGAAGTTATGGCCCGCTCCGGTGCTGTCAATGAAAATCTGGCAACAGGAGAGCTCGAAGTAAAGGCTGAGTCCTTACGCATTCTTTCCGAGGCAGAAACCCCGCCGTTCCCGATCGAGGAGGATTCCAAGACGAGAGAAGAGCTCCGTCTGAAATACCGTTACCTGGATCTGCGCCGTCCGGACATCCAGAGAAACCTGATCATGAGAAGCAAAGTGGCAATGCTCACCCGTGAGTTCATGTCCAAAGAAGGCTTCCTTGAGATCGAAACCCCGATGCTGACGAAATCCACACCGGAAGGCGCCAGAGATTACTTGGTACCGAGCCGTGTTCATCCAGGCAGCTTCTACGCACTGCCGCAGTCTCCGCAGCTGTTCAAACAGCTTCTGATGTGCTCCGGCTATGACCGTTATATCCAGATCGTAAAATGTTTCCGTGACGAGGACCTGCGTGCCGACCGTCAGCCGGAGTTCACCCAGATCGATATGGAGCTTGCTTTCGTTGATGTAGATGATGTTATCGATGTCAATGAGAGACTGCTGGCACACCTGTTCAAAGAGGTGCTCGGCGTTGAGGTACAGCTCCCGATCCAGAGAATGACCTGGAAAGAGGCTATGAACCGTTTCGGTTCCGACAAACCGGACCTGCGTTTCGGTATGGAGCTGGTTGATGTTTCCGAGACCGTAAAAGATACCGAGTTCGTTGTATTTAAGGGCGCACTTGAAAACGGCGGTTCTGTCCGCGGTATTAACGCAAAGGGACAGGGCGCAATGCCGAGAAAGAAAATCGACAAGCTCGTTGAGTTTGCGAAAGGTTACGGTGCAAAAGGTCTTGCATACATTGCAATCCATGAGGATGGAAGCTGGAAATCTTCCTTCTCCAAATTTATGACAGAGGAGCAGATGGAAGCCCTCATCAAAGCCATGGACGGACAGGCTGGAGACCTTCTTCTCTTCGCAGCAGACCGCAACAAGATTGTTTGGAACGTTCTTGGCGCACTTCGTCTGGAACTGGCAGAGCAGATGGGACTGCTCGACAAGAACGAGTACCGTTTCGTATGGATTACCGAGTTCCCGCTTCTGGAGTGGTCCGATGAGGAGAATCGTTTCACCGCAATGCATCACCCGTTCACCATGCCGATGGACGAGGATCTGCCGCTTCTGGACACCGATCCGGGCGCAGTTCGTGCAAAAGCTTACGATATCGTCCTGAACGGCACTGAGATCGGAGGAGGAAGCGTTCGTATTCACCAGAACGATGTGCAGGAGAAGATGTTTGAGATGCTTGGTTTCACAAAGGAACAGGCACATGAGCGATTTGGTTTCCTTCTGGATGCTTTCAAATACGGAGTTCCGCCTCACGCCGGACTGGCTTACGGACTGGACCGTCTCGTTATGCTGATGGCAAAAGAGGACAGCATCCGCGACGTCATCGCATTCCCGAAGGTAAAAGATGCTTCCTGCCTGATGACCGAGGCTCCGTCACCGGTTGACGCAGCACAGCTGGAAGAGCTTGGTCTTGAGGTTGAGCCGCAGGCTGAGGAAGAGACAACAGAAGAGTAAAGAAAATTTTGTAATTTACAGGACAGACAATTTTGCAGAAGTGCAGCGTTGTCTGTCCTTTTTTAGGTTTCACTCGATCGGTGTAAAGAAAAACTTAAGAAATTCTTCCACGTCTTCCCCGTTGTTTTGCTGGAAAAAAGTGCTACAATATGGTTTGTAAGAAAGATACGGAAACATCCACAGCAAGTGGAGCACATAGAGAAAAAGACAAGGAGGGATCACGATGTTAGTTACATTAGTCATGCTGGCAACCTGTTTTGGTCTGCTCTGCGGAATTGGAATTTTATTTGGGATCGTCGGACTGCTGCTGAAATTTGGAGGAAAAGTCCTCGGCGCATGCGCCACTATTCTTCTCCCGATCGGCGTGATCTGGCTTGGATTTAAAATCGTGTTCGCCGTCGTTCCGCTTCTGTTCAAACTGGTCTGTGCAGCGCTGATCTGTTATCTCGTATACCGCATTCTGCGGGAGATGAAACTTGTAGCATAAAAAATAAAATCTAACAGATTCGAAAGAAAACCTGCTTTCCGTCATAAACACGGAGGCAGGTTTTTAATGACAAAAACAAAAATCTATTTTCAGAAAAAGCCAGTATTTGCTAAAAAAAGAGTAAGGAAAAAGTAAGAAAACAAAAAACAAAATGTGATACGATAGAACTAACTTGGGAAAGCAGAAAATTAATTTGTAAAATAGAAAAGTGGGAGGAAGCATATGAAGAAAAAAGTAATCGCGATTGTGTGTGCAGTCGCAGTGCTGGCGGTAGCCGGAGGGGGAGTGACATGGCATTTCCTTGGAAACGGTACAAAAGAGGACGATAACGTCGTCTATGTCAATACTGTAAAAGCCCTGACCAATCTGGGAACTGGAAATGGAATGGAAAACCGCTATGCCGGTGTTGTGGAGTCGGAAAATACCTGGAAGGTAGAGAAAAACAGCGAGAAAAAGGTAAAGGAAGTTTATGTGGAAGTCGGTCAGGAGGTTCAGGTCGGAACACCGCTGTTCTCCTACGATACCGAGAAATTCCAGAGTGACCTCGAGCAGGCGCAGCTGGATCTGGAACGCATAAACAATGAACTTTCAAGTATGAATACCAATATCAACCAGCTTTACAAAGACAAAAAGCAGGCATCAAAAGACCAGCAGGCAAGCATCACACTGGAAATTCAGGAAGCGGAGCTGGATTTAAAGAAAAAAGAATATGAAGGAAAATCAAAACAGGCGGAGATTGATAAATTAAACGATAACATCACCAATGCGACCGTGATCAGCGAAATCGCCGGTGTTGTAAAATCAATCAACAACGATGACAGCAGCGCCGGCGCTTACTCCGGTGACAGCTCCGACAATTCCTTCCTGACCGTTCTTGCAACGGGAGATTTCCGTGTAAAAGGCCAGATCAATGAACAGAATATGAGCGACGGTTCGATTACCGAAGGAAGCCAGGTGATCGTGCATTCTCGTGTAGATGAGAATCAGACCTGGACTGGAACTGTGACAAAGATTGATCGGGAAAATGCACGGACAGGAAGCAATAACGTTTACAGCAGTTCGGGAGACGGTATGACGCAGTCAAGCAACTATCCGTTTTATGTACAGCTCGATGGAACGAACGGCCTGATGCTCGGCCAGCACGTTTACGTAGAGCCGGATATCGGCCAGCAGGAAGTCAAAACAGGAATCTGGCTGTCCGATTACTTTATCAACGATGTCGACAGCAACCCTTACGTCTGGGCCGATGATGGAAACGGCAAACTGGAAAAACGAAGCGTAACGCTGGGAACATACGATGAAAATATGATGGAATATCAGATCACTGATGGTCTCAAAGAGGAGGATGCCATCACCTTCCCGGAGGATGGACTGGAAGAGGGCATGAAGACCGTCGTTAGTACCGATGGTTCGCTGGGACAGAGCAATCCGGCCGGCGGCGAGGATGACGGTATGCTTGACAACGACGATGGAATGGTCGACGACGGTATGACGCAGGATGAAAACGGCATGGTCGACAATACCATGGACGGCGCAGAGTACAGCGGTGAGGAAGATACAACGAACGTGATCGGCGGCGCCGACAATGGTGAGGCAGAACCGGCAGACACACAGGAAGCCGGATCAGCAGATGACGGGGAGGTGCAGCCGTGATTCTGGAATTAGAGAATATCTGTAAAGAATATATGCAGGGCAAAATCCCGGTTCCGGTTCTGAAAAACATCAACTTCTCCATGGAAGAAGGCGAGTACGTTGCGATCATGGGTCCTTCCGGTTCCGGAAAAACAACACTGATGAATATTGTCGGCTGCCTCGACCAGGCGACGAGCGGACGGTTGATCCTCGACGGACAGGACATCAGCAAATGCAGTGACAATCAGATGTCGGACATCCGCCTGCAGAAAATCGGCTTTGTCTTTCAGAACTTCCAACTCCTTGCAAGACAGAGCGCAATGGAAAATGTATGCCTGCCGTTGACGTACGCGGGCGTGCCGAAAAAAGAGAGAAGAGAGCGGGCAGCGATTGCCCTCGAGCGGGTGGGGCTCGGCGACCGTATGAGTTTCAAACCGACCCAGCTCTCCGGCGGACAGAAACAGCGTGTGGCGATTGCAAGAGCGATTGTCAACCATCCGAAAATTCTGCTGGCTGATGAGCCGACCGGAGCGCTCGACTCCCATTCCGGCGAGCAGGTCATGGAGCTGTTCCAGAGCCTGAACGACGAGGGCGTCAGCATCTTGATGATTACACATGACGCGGAGATCGCATCGATGGCACAGCGCACCGTGGAGATCCGCGACGGAATGATGAAATCGAAGGAGGTGGCTGAAACATGAAAAAAGGAAAAGCAGCAAAGAAAGCCGCGATTGCAGTTGTGACCGCAGTTGCCGTGGGCGGTGTCAGTGTCGGCGGTTATTACGGCATCCGCCAGGCGCAGAAGACGACCGTAAAAGTGTATCCGGTCAGTGACTTTACGAGTGGTTACTGGGGAGACAGCATGAACATGGAAGGCCAGATCACCTCGACGGCTTCCCAGAACATCTATCTTTCCGACAGCCAGACCATTTCCCAGGTTCTCGTCAAAGAGGGCGATGTGGTAAATGCCGGAGACACGCTGATGACATACGATACCAGCATGATCGAGCTGGATCTGGAAACGCAGCAGTTACAGCTTGCACAGACAAAGCTGAAAATCCAGCAGAGTGAAAAAGAACTGGAAAAGCTGAAAAAGACAAAACCGGTATCGGATACGCCGCTGAATCCGGTGGAGCCGGATTTCCCGGATTTTCCAGATGAACCCATCGATCCGGATTTCCCGGACGAACCGATTCCGACCCCAGAACCGGAGCCGACGTACGAGGATGCTGTTCTGTACAGCAGTACGAATAAGCTTGTATTTGGTTCCAAACCATACAAAGGAGAAGGAACGCAGGAAGACCCATACACCTATCTCTGCGCACCGGGAACAGTCCTGACAGGCGGATTCCTGAATCAGATGGCAGGATACGCGGATGAAAAGGGAACGAAAAAAGAAGAGGACAGCGAAGGATACTGGTTTCGCCTGGAGATTCATGAGGAAAACAAAGCCGCAGAGGCGCTGGAAACCGTGTGGGAGCAGGATGGAACGAAGATTGCGAAAGCATACGAGACTTCGTATGAAGCAGTCCTGAGTCTGAAAGAATCCGAATCGGCGGATGCACCGGAAATAAAAATCACCACGCCGCTTGCCAACACAGAGGTGGCAGAGGGCGGCGAGCTGAAGCTGAAAATCGGAATCAATGAGAAGAAAGATACCGAAGAGAAGCCGGATGAGAAAGCCGACGATAAAACGGATGATAGAACCGAGAGTCCGTCCGAGGACGATGTGACACAGCCGGGTGAAGCCGGAAATGGAAGCGGTGAGGCAGACGATTCCACGGAAAACACCGAAACGGATGTCACTTACACATACGTCTGGAAACACAACGGAAAGACAATCGACGGAGATTTTAAGGATACTTACACAAAAGAAAACATCACAAAAGAGGATGCCGGAATCTATACAGTAGAAGTGACAGCGAAAAATGACAAGGGTACTTCCATGGCAGTCAGCACTGCAAATGTGGCGGTAAAAGAAGGAACGATTACCCCGACACCAAGTGTAACTCCGGGACCGAGTGTAACTCCAGAGCCGACCGTCAGCCCGGAACCAAGTACAACACCGATTCCGACCACAGAGCCGGTTCCAACAGAAATTCCGGTGCCGAGCGAGACCCCAGTTCCGACGGAAACGCCGACGCCGACCGAAGCCCCGGCAGAACCGGAAGCGGAACCGCAGAGCGAAGATGTGCCGGAAGCAGTGCAGACGACAGCAAAAACCGTATTCTACGGTGAAAAAGCATCGGTACAGTCCCTCTTTACATCATCCACAGGAAGCAGCGCAAATAACAATACTTCTTCCGGTGATGATACCCAGATGACCTACACAAAAGATGAGTTGAAAAAAGCCATCAGCGAAAAAGAAAGCCAGATCCGTAATCTGAAGCTGGATCAGAAGGAAGAGGAACTCAAAGTCAAAAATACGCAGAAAGCCCTGGATTCCCAGACCGTAAAAGCGACGATCAGCGGTGTGGTAAAGAAGGTTGGAAATGCAGAAAACCCGTCCAACGACGGAAGCGCCTTTATCCAGGTCAGTGGAAACGAAGGTCTGTACGTGCGCGGCTACTTAAGCGAGACGTATCTCGATCAGGTAAAAGTCGGCGATGAACTCAACGTGACTTCTTGGTCTTCGGGTGCTTTTGCAGCGGCAACCGTAACCGAGATTTCTCCGTACCCGACAACAAGCTACATGTCGTACAGCGAGACACCAGCCTCCTTCTATCCGTTCACAGCCGTTATCCCGGAAGGCGGAGAAGGTTTTGAAAACGGTGACTGGATCGAGATTGCAATCACTGTCGGAAACGATGTAGAAAACGGCAACGGCCTGTACGTCAGCAAAGAATTCATCCGCGAGGAAAACGGACAGAAATTCGTTTATATCCGGGATGAAAATGATAAATTAAAGAAACAGAATGTGGTAACCGGAAAACTTCTGTGGGGCAGTTATTACGAAGTGAAGAGCGGTCTTTCCGAAGAGGATTACATTGCATTTCCGTACGGCAAAACCGTGGTGGAAGGCGCAGACACGAAGGAATCCAGTTCATCGGATTATTACAACAGTTAAGGAGGCGCATTATGTTAGAAAATGTAAGACTTTCCTTTCAGGGAATCTGGTCACACAAAATGCGTTCCTTCCTGACGATGCTGGGCATTATCATCGGAATTGCGTCGATCATCTCAATTGTCTCCACGATCAAGGGAACGAATGAGCAGATCAAACAGAACCTGATCGGAGCCGGAAACAACAACGTGACCGTCAGCTTAAAGCAGGGCGACGGTGATTACTGGATGGACAACGGACTGCCAAGCGGCGTGTCGAAACTGTCCGATGATCAGAAAAAGCGGATCCGCGAGCAGGATCAGGTGGAAAATGCATCGTTTTACACCGAAAGAACGTATGTGAGCGGCATCGCAAAAGGAAACACAACACTGGACAGTGCGAAGGCGCTTGGCGTGGATGAAAATTATCTGTCGACGTGCGGATATCAGATTTATCAGGGACGCGGCTTTGTGGAGAGCGATTTCTCGAAGACCCACAAAGTTGTCCTCCTCGACGATACCGCAGTGCTGACACTCTTCCCGGATGAGTCGCCGGTCGGCAAAACGATCGAGATCATGGGAGAGCCGTTCACGGTGATCGGCGTGATCAAAAAAGCCGATTCGTTCCAGCCGGTCATCAATTCCAGAGATGACTACTATACGTACAATCAGGAATCTTATCCGCTGGTGCTGATGCCGGATGTCTGCTGGCCGATCGTATTCCAGTATGATGAACCGGAAAATGCCGTTGTGATGGCAAAAACGACTGAGGATATGAGCACGGTGGGAAAGACAACAGCGGATATCATGAACGAATCCGTGACCAATACAACTGATTCTCTTTCCTATCAGGCAGAGGATCTGCTGGAGAAAGCAAAGAGTCTGCAGGAGTTAGGCCAGAGCACGAACCAGCAGCTGATCTGGATCGCGAGCATTTCGCTTCTGGTCGGCGGTATCGGTGTTATGAATATTATGCTGGTATCTGTAACGGAACGTACAAGCGAGATCGGCCTGAAAAAGGCGATCGGAGCAAGAAAACGCAGAATTCTGTTCCAGTTCCTGACCGAGGCGGCGGTGCTCACCAGCATCGGCGGACTGCTCGGCGTGCTGGGCGGCATTATCATGGCACAGGTGATTTCGAGGGTATCGCAGACGCCTGTGGCGATCAGTATTCCGGCAATCATTTTCTCCGTGGTCTTCTCCATGGTGATCGGTATCGTATTCGGACTGCTGCCGTCGGTAAAAGCAGCGAACCTGAATCCGATCGATGCGCTGCGAAGAGAATAGAACAAAAAAGAGTTGAAAAATCCGTGCGGGTACAGCGTAGGTGCTGGATCCGTGCGGATTTTTTGTGCGGCGTGTGCGGATGAAACTTAAGATCTTTACTTTTTGCGGAAAGTCGGTTATACTGGAAAATAAGCGCAATTTGCGGCGCAGCAAAGAGGCATTCGAGTTTCGGATTCGGTATGTTTATGAAAATATAAGAAAGATTCAAAGACATTTCACATTCGTTTATGGTATAATCAAACAAGAGTATGACCAACGAAAAGGAGTATACGCGAATGAATATTTTGTTTTTTATCACACCGAAAAGTGAAACGGCTTATCTGTATGACGACTGCTCACTTCGGCAGGCCATCGAGAAGATCGAATATCATAAATACACGGCGGTTCCGGTACTGAACAAAAAGGGCTGCTACGTGGGAACACTGACGGAAGGAGATCTGCTCCGCATCATAAAAGAACGGTATCTGCTGAATTACCATGAAGCAGAGGATATCCCGCTCTGGCAGGTTCCGAAACGGTGGAATTATGAGTCCGTCAACATCAACAGCAACATCGAGGACCTGATCGAGATGTCCATGCGGCAGAATTTCGTTCCAGTTGTGGATGACGAGGGAATCTTCATCGGCATCATCCGAAGAAGAGATATCATCCAGTACTGTTATCAGAAAAGCGGCATCAAAGAAGAGGAAGAAGCCCGGCGCAGCGCGCGGAAACAAAACGCAGAACAGATGATTCTGCAGTAAAGAAGAAAATGAGGGAAACATTATGAAAAAACTGATCGATCTTATCCAGGAAGAGCTGGTAAAAGCCTTTACCGCTGCGGAGATGGACCCGTCCTATGCAAGGGTTTCCGTTTCCAACCGCCCGGATCTGTGCGAATACCAGTGCAACGGCGCAATGGCAGCTGCAAAAGCATACCACAAAGCACCGATCCAGCTGGCTGAAGCAGTTGTAGAAAAAGTGACCGATCAC
>ULZX01001508.1_pt1 | contig 15351 bp, 8 predicted proteins | sample 1963441 | NCBI WGS metagenome assembly ULZX01 (sample SAMEA4835898, study PRJEB28245) | human gut metagenome | biome: gut microbiome; material: fecal sample | place: Denmark | collected 2008
AACTGGCGCACGGCACTACCCCCCGCAAGATTCTTTTGAATAGTTGGGAAGGCGTGTACTTTGACATCAACCAGCAAGGTATGGACCAAATGATGGCGGACATTGCCTCCATGGGTGGCGAGTTGTTCGTGATGGACGATGGCTGGTTTGGCGACAAGTATCCCCGTAAGAACGACAGCTCATCACTCGGCGACTGGGTGGTGGACAAGAACAAGCTTCCGAACGGCATTGAAGGCTTGCTGAGTGATGCCAAGAAACATGGCGTCAAGTTTGGCATCTGGATTGAGCCGGAGATGGCGAACACTACCAGCGAACTCTACGAGAAGCATCCCGACTGGGTACTTAAGGCTTCCGAACGTGACGTTGTGTTGGGACGCGGCGGCACGCAGGTAGTGCTTGACCTTGCCAATCCTGCCGTGCAGGACTTCGTTTTCGGTGTGGTAGACAACCTGATGACCTCTTATCCTGAAATAGATTACATCAAGTGGGACGCCAATATGTCTGTCCAGAACCACGGTTCGCAATATCTGACGAAGGATAATCAGAGCCACATGTACATCGAATTCCACCGCGGCTTCGAGAAAATCTGCCAGCGCATCCGTGCCAAATATCCCGACCTTACCATCCAGGCATGTGCCAGTGGCGGCGGTCGTGCCAACTACGGAGTGCTGCCTTACTTCGACGAGTTCTGGGTAAGCGACAATACCGATGCCCTGCAACGTGTCTATATGCAGTGGGGAACTTCCTATTTCTTCCCCGCCATCGCTATGGCATCGCATATCAGTGCTGCCCCCAATCATCAGACGTTCCGCACCATCCCTCTGAAATATCGGATAGACGTTGCCATGAGTGGTCGTTTGGGTATGGAAATTCAGCCCAAAAATATGACGGAAGAAGAAAAGGCTCTTTGCAAGAATGCCATTGCCGAGTACAAGACCATCCGTCCCGTAGTACAGTTGGGAGACATTTACCGCCTGCTCTCTCCTTATGACAAGCAAGGTGTGGCTTCTCTGATGTACGTGGCTCCGGAGAAGGACAAGGCAGTCTTCTATTGGTGGAAGACGGAACATTTCTGTAACCAGCACCTGCCGCGTGTGAAGATGGCAGGGCTCTGTGCCGACAAGCAATACCGGGTGCATGAACTGAACCGTATAGATAATGTTCCCTTGAACTATGAAGGAAAGACTTTCAGCGGTGCCTATCTGATGGCAAACGGGTTGGAGATTCCTTACACACATAAGGTGGACTACCACAAACAGACCGACTATTCAAGCCGTGTGCTTTATCTGGAAGAGGTGAAATGACGTGAATAAAGGTGAGGTTTAGCCGCGTAAAGGTGAACTTGAGCGGCGTAAAGGTGAGGTTGATGGGTACAGTTGGTACAGTGGTACAGCGTCTCTTCTATCTCACACACGCATGTATATAAATAATGTACGCGTTATGAAGTAATGTACATAAGCACATGTGTGTGAAGCAGAAGAGGCGCTGTACCCACTGTACCAATTGTACCACTGTTTGGATGTCCAACTTTTCTTTTCGTACCCTTTTGGGACTTTCAGGTAAGATGGAAACATAAAAAAAGTCCCACAATACATTGATATTGTAGGACTTTTTTCTTTTTGTCGCCTTCTGACTTTGTTTCTATGTGAACCGCTTGGGGCTCGAACCCAAGACCCCAACATTAAAAGTGTTGTGCTCTACCTGCTGAGCTAGCGATTCAATCCTTCATTGCTGTTAAGCGGATGCAAAGATAGATACTTTTTTGAAAATTGCAAAATAATATCATCTTTTTTCTTATCTTTGTCCCCATTAATCCTTGATATTAATCATTATCACTGAACATTAATCATTAAATACATGGCAACAGTAGACGATAAAAAGATTATCTTTTCTATGGTTGGGCTGAATAAAACCATTCAGCAGAACAACAAGCAGGTACTGAAGAACATTTACCTCTCGTTCTTCTACGGGGCAAAAATCGGTATCATCGGTCTGAACGGTTCGGGTAAATCGACCCTGCTGAAGATTATCGCCGGATTGGATAAGTCCTATCAGGGCGAAGTGGTGTTCTCGCCGGGATATTCTGTGGGATATCTGGCTCAGGAACCGTACCTCGACCCCACCAAGACCGTGAAGGAAATTGTAATGGAAGGCGTGCAGCCCATTGTGGACGCGCTGGCAGAATACGAGGAAATCAACCAGAAGTCCGGCTTGCCCGAATATTATGAGGACCAGGACAAGATGGACAAGCTCTTCTCCCGTCAGGCCGAATTGCAGGACATCATCGACGCGACCGATGCCTGGAACCTCGACAGCAAGCTGGAGCGTGCCATGGATGCCCTCCGTTGTCCGCCCGAAGACCAGTCCGTAGAACATCTTTCCGGTGGTGAGCGCCGCCGTGTGGCCCTTTGCCGCCTATTGTTGCAGAAGCCCGATGTGCTTCTCCTCGACGAGCCCACTAACCACCTTGATGCCGAATCTATCGACTGGCTGGAACAACACTTGCAGCAGTACGAGGGTACGGTGATTGCCGTGACGCACGACCGTTATTTCCTTGACCATGTGGCAGGCTGGATTCTTGAACTGGACCGTGGCGAGGGCATCCCCTGGAAGGGGAACTACTCCAGTTGGCTGGAACAGAAAACTAAGCGCATGGAGCAGGAAGAAAAGACAGCCAGCAAGCGCCGCAAGACACTGGAACGCGAGCTGGAATGGGTACGTATGGCTCCCAAAGCTCGTCAGGCAAAGGGGAAAGCCCGTCTGAACTCCTACGACAAATTACTGAACGAGGACGTGAAAGAGAAGGAAGAGAAGCTGGAAATCTTTATCCCGAACGGCCCCCGTCTGGGCAACAAGGTGATTGAAGCCAAGCAGGTGGCAAAGGCGTTCGGCGACAAACTGCTGTTCGACGACCTCAACTTCATGCTTCCACCCAACGGCATCGTGGGTATCATCGGCCCCAACGGTGCCGGTAAGACCACGCTTTTCCGCCTTATCATGGGACTGGAAAAGGCAGACAAGGGCGAGTTCGAGGTAGGGGAAACCGTAAAGGTGGCCTACGTGGACCAGCAGCATAAGGACATCGACCCTAACAAGAGTGTATATCAAGTCATTTCCGGTGGAAACGACCTGATTCGCATGGGTGGACGCGACATCAATGCGCGCGCCTATCTGTCCCGTTTCAACTTCTCCGGTGCCGACCAGGAAAAGCTCTGCGGAGTGCTTTCCGGTGGTGAACGCAACCGCCTGCACCTGGCGCTCTGCCTGAAGGAAGAGGGTAATGTGCTTCTGCTGGACGAGCCTACCAACGACATCGACGTGAACACGCTTCGCGCCCTCGAAGAAGGTTTGGAGGACTTTGCCGGATGTGCCGTGGTTATCAGCCACGACCGTTGGTTCCTCGACCGTATCTGTACGCACATCCTCGCTTTCGAAGGAGATTCCAATGTGTTCTTCTTTGAAGGTTCTTATTCAGAATATGAGGAAAATAAACAGAAGCGCCTTGGGAAAGAAGAACCCACCCGTGTACGTTATAGAAAGTTGATGAATGACTGATTTGAGTATTTCAAAGAACAAATAGGAGAGAGGGAGGTCAGCCATAAGGCAAACCTCCCTCTCTCTTCTTATTATCTACTCGTCACTCAGGGAGTGTGTAATATACCATTATTCATGTTCAGATTCACGAATATTCATTCGTAGCACATGATACTACCAGGCCCAATCGGTGAGATTATAGCTACTCTCCACTTCATCCTCAATATAATCGGGAAGATTGCAGAAGAAGTCTATGCCAGTCTTGCTTTCAAGTTCATCAATGCTGATGGCATTTGCTTTGGTGTCATCCCTATTCAGCGGATGTTCAAAAGTATAGCCGTAGTCATCACGATGTTCCACCCAAAAACCTATGGTCTGATAGGATGTAGCTATGTCAACGGGCTGATTGGCACGATGAGCCAATACGGCAATGAAGTAATATTGTGGAACAGGCAATCCTTTTGATGTGAAACCCTTTGAGTCAGTAGCGGGCATCACTCCATCTCCTCCTGCCTTGGTTCCCTTATAATCTATCAATAGCTTGTCGAGCGTTCCACCTTTTGCCACATAGATTTTATCGTACACACTTCCAAAGGCATTGTCCTTGCGCACCCATGAATTGAGTAACTGCTCGAAGGTAACCCAGTAACCGCCATTGAATGAGTTGAGTTGTGGACTCATGTTGCTGAAGTAGAAAGTCTGCTTATTGGCTTCTGTAGAAAAAGAACGGTCATCGGAAGCACAGAGGTGTCCTCGGTCGAATCCGTCATTGGTATGCCAGCTATTGTCAACCCTCATACTCTCCGGCAGCAATGGGTCTACTGCCCAGGCGTCATCACTTCTGGTTACATTTTTCACCCCCGTAATGGCATCGTAGCTATAGGCCACCCAGCGAGAATGTTTCATGTGGTCGTTCCATTCCATTGCATAGTTAAGCACCTTGTTGCCACCGGCCGTAACTTCATGCTCCACGTAGGTATTGCCCTCCATCAGATGTGGCATTTCGTATTCTGTCACGTAATTTTGTCCTTGGGCGGATACATTCGCATTTTTGTTTTCTATCACAATTTTTTGGGCTGCATTATGCTCCACTCCTACATTTATCCCATCAACGTATGCGATGCGAAGTTTGAACATGGCAACTTGTGAAGGAAGCTGATAGCGTACCCAATAAGAAGTTTTTGCTTTGGCCACAGCCTTGTCACTCCATTGCTTTACGGTGGAGTAATCGGGAAGTGACGATAGATTATCAGTATCAAATTCTTCTGAAAAGGTGAATCCGTCACCGGAAATAGTCTTATTGGCTGCAATACTGATTTGCGAACGGATTGATTCATCCAATGTCAAGCCTTTGCTACCATCAATAGCATATAGTACTTCACGCTTGGAACCTTGTTCAGTGAATTGAATGTCATTGATAGTGGGATGTTCATTCATTTCTGAAGAATCATCTGAGCTACATCCACAGAACAATGGCAGCAACAGGCAAATCGCTAAAATCAAATTGTAATATCTTTTATTCATATCATATATAAAATTGAAAAAGAAATCCGCAATGTCATCTACATATACTGTGATGGCAGTGCGGATTTTACTTTATTATAAAAAATTCTTTATTCAGTCACTTTAGAAATGAAGAATGCGCTTCCCACTTGATCGGAATCTTTGTAGCTGGTACGAACACCGCATATAGTAATCTTATCACCTTCAACAATACCCAGTGATTCGAACTGTTTGCTTGCGCCTTTCCAGCCTGTAAGAAGACCATAAACATATACCTTGCCGCTTTCATCTGTAATATCAAAATTACCATAAAGGGTACTTGCGATATTTGATACAGTACCGGTCAACTGGTAATATTGTGAAGGGCTTTCCTCTGCTGCAAGGAAATCAGCAACAGTAACTGTTTTTACACTCTTCACGTCCTCTGCAACGGCATTGGTCATCTGCGGAGTACCTTTGTATTCGGCACGTGGACCAACGAGAGTTACAATATCACCTTCCTTGATATTAGAATCAGCAAAATCTTTGATGCCATAGATATATACATCACCCGAGAAATCCTTGATGTAGATATTGCCATATTGGGTATTAGCAATCTTGGTCACTACACCACTAATGCGGTATTGTGTAGCACCAACCTCGGCGGCAATGAATTCAGCAACAGTAGCTTCAACGATGGCGCCCTGCTGTGAGAGTTCAGTCTTGCTTGTGTAATCTTTTTTACCGTCAGTAGTGCGGAATGTAATGCTGGTTGAACGGTCACCACCTTCGTTTCGGGCAGCCTGGAACTTCACGCAAGCATCTGTTCCTTTCTGGTCGATAGAGACAATAGACAACCATTCTTTGGCATCCTCAGGAATTTCTACAGAAACGCCGTTGCCTTTGGTTATGATGTATGCCTCAAAGATACCACCCTCAACCGGAAGTACATCATTGTAGACAGAGTCGACCTTGATGAGCGATTTGTTAATCTTGAGCACAGTAACATCAACAAGCTCAACTGTAGTACCGTAGGTGGTTTTGGGACCTTGTATTGTTACCTCATCGCCTTCTTCCAGACCCAGGCTGGCAAAATTCTTCGTATTGCCTTTGGCGTCCAAAGTTCCATAGACGTAAACCTTACCGGTGGCATCCACAATGTCCCAGTTGCCGTAAACGGTGTTGGAAATATTTGAAACAACACCGGTCACTTTATAAGTCTTCTTGTCGGGACCGGCTATTACCTCGGCACAAGTAGCTTCCGAAATGACTGGCAAGCCTTGCATGATAGTCAAGTTCTGAGTTTCATTGGCGCTGCTCAGCTTCAGTTCCACTGAACGGCCATCCACAGCTTCATCAGCAGAGAATGTGATTTTGCTTTCGCCTTGAGGACCTTGAGTTGTAGAGATGGTAAGCCAATCGGCCTTGTCGTTACCTGTGATAATCCATTCGGACTTCGATTCAATTGTAATGTCAGTGCTACCTCCTTCAACCGGCAGCGCAACGTACGACTGTGAAACCTTCAATCCTGACAAGCCTATTGCTGCATCATCTTCAGCACAGCTTGAGAAAAGGGAAATCACAGCAGCAAGTACTATAAATAGATATTTTTTCATATTCTTCGATTATATTTAAATTGATAATCAGTTAAAGCAATACTTAATACCGATAGAAGCATACCAGCACTGACCAATAGCATGGTTGAGAGTCCAAGTCTTGGTGTTGCCATTTATAGACTCCGGAGTTGAGAATGTAGCAAAACCTTCAGCGTCTACACCTTCATACTTCAAGATACGGGCTTCGTTACCGATAGCAGGATTCAAATGCTTACTTACTCCCCAGCTTGAATTGAAGAAATTAAGCACGTTCTTCATGTCAAAGCTCAGCTGCAATTTGTGCTTGGCACCACATACATTCAAGTTGAAATCGTGCTTATAAGAGAAATCTACACGGTGTACCCAAGGAGAATAAAGACTGTTGGGCTCAGCATATTTACCCTGATTATTCTTAAGGTATGAGTCGTTGTGTACATAATCCATGAAGCGTGTCTTGTCATCCTCGCTAACGAAACGGAATGAACCGTCGGCAACTTGCTTGTCTGTAGGGATATAAATGGCATCGTAGTTGTAACCGTCACCGTTTATGTCGTTGGCAAGCATGTAAGAGTAATTGTAACCGCCACGCCAAGTCTCGTAAATCAAACTAAAGTGGTTGCCGCTCTTGTCGTTGATAGTGGCACTTGCAATGAAACGGTCGGGAGTAACGTTAAGGCCATTGTGCAAACGGAAGTTGTTGACACCTTCGTATGTAGAAAGGTAGTTGAGTACTGAAGAAGCATTGGAACCCGGAAGTGAAGTCACCTCCTTAGATACTGTATGCGTATAAGCAGCCATCAAATTGATCCATTTGGCAGGCGCTGCGTTCACGGTAACGCTGGTCGACCATCCGTAACCGCGGCTTGTATTCTCAAGCATGTAAGCACTGGGCAGACTCTTGCCCGCCTCGTCCGTATAAGTAGCGTCAGACGGGAATACAGGACGGTTATCAGCACCATTGAAGCGTGTAAAGCCGTTTATATCTTTCTGGCTCCAGTCTTTCAACATGGCGGCATTAAGTGTCTTGTTATAGATTCCTTCTACCGTCACGTTCAATGGGAATGATACGGGTACTGTATAATCCACGGCAATTGAAGACTTCCAGACCTGTGGCATTTTAAAGTCGGGATCGACGCCGCAAATGCTTGAAGGAACTGTACCGTCTTCCGGTTTGATTGTCTGAGGATAACCCAAATCATAAAGCTTTTGTTTCAGAGCTTCTGTAGAAAGGATTCCACCTTTGAATTCATCCATAGTGAAACCTTTGTCTTTTGCATTCTTGGCATTGACTTGCGCCTGATATTGAATCATACCGCCATTGGTAGGCATATTGGTAAAGAATACCAAAGGCAGACGTCCGGAGAACAAACCGCTACCACCACGCAGCTTCAAAGTATTGTTGCCAAGTATATCCCAACTGAAACCTATACGAGGAGATACTGTCAATGAGTTTCCGGGCCATTTGCCGGTATCGATATGACGACCGTTGTAGTCAAGGTCAAGAATAGCATTGTTGGTCATCAAGTCACCATTATCAAAGAAGAGTCCGTCGAAGCGCAGACCGGCTGTAACCTTGAAATCGGAACGTACGTTCCATTCGTCTTGCAAGTAGAAGCCCAATTTATTGTACTGAACACGTGATGCAGGTTCGTTTTCACCGTTATAGCCATAAGTCAAACATACAATTTCCGGAGCAGCTCCTTGAACAAAGTCATCCAGGCTGGTATAGCGATAATATCCTGTACCGTTACGGAGATACTGGTTGTCGGCCATTTGATGCTCATAGTTCAAGCCAACCATGATTTTATGATTGCCGGTATAGTAAGTTACGTCATCTTTTATATTCCACACTGTGTTGTGGACTGCGTTATTGTAAGTGAAAAGTTCTTCACCAAAAGAGATGTAGTTTTGATTGTCTTTCAAAATATCGACAAATGGGAAAATACTGGAATTAGTACCACGTACGTCATCCAACTTGGAGAATGTTGCCAAAAACTGGTTGGACAAGGTAGCAGAGAAGCGGCTGTTAAGGTCGAAAGACAATGAATGTACCAAGTTATCCAAGGAATACATGGAGTTGGCATACGACATGGCATACTGTGAAGTACGACTACCCGACATACGAGTACCACCGTCCATAGAGGAAGCGTTAGGGGCATTCCATACGGTATTCTTGGTATAGTTATAACGCAAAGCCAAGCGATGGTTGTTGTTGATGTTCCAGTCTATACGTGCCAATAATTTAGTGTTCTTATTGTCAGACGGGAAGCTGCTGAATGAACCGGTGTCATAGCCATATCTTTCTTTCGCTATATCGGACACATTCTGAAGATCGGCAACGGTTGCACGTGAGATGTATGCGTCTGCATTGGCCACACCGTCTTCGGAAGCACGCCAGCGATTGGCAATTGCAGGAGTATTCTGCAGCTCGCCGTTTGCAAAGAAGAAGAGCTTATTCTTGATTATCGGACCGCCAATAGTAAAACCATATGTAGTTGACTGGTCTTTCTCGCGAGCACCTAAGATTGTTTCACGATCAATGGCATCACCGCGCATGTTTTCATTCTGGTGATAAATATAAGCTGTACCTTTGTAAGTATTGGTACCTGATTTGGTAATGGCATTGATACCGCCACCGATGAAGTTGGTCTGGCGTACATCAAACGGAGATATGACAATCTGAATTTCGTCAATCGCCTCTATAGAGACCGGATTACCGCCACCAGGCAGGTTGGAACTCAAACCGAAGTTGTTGTTGAAGTTGGCACCGTCGATTGTGAAGTTGGCTGTACGACCGTCAGATCCGGCAAACGACATCCCATTACCACCGTAAGCAGACAAACGAGAATAGTCGGTAATGCTACGGCTTACAGAAGGCATGCTGGCAATCTGTGTATTGGAAATGTTGGTTGTTGCTCCGGTCTTTTCGGAAGCAAATTTAGTCTTTTGAGCTGTAACAACTACTTCCTCAAGAAGCTCTGATGATTCTTTCATCTGTACATTCAAATTGTAGACTTCACCTAATTGAAGAGTCACATCCTTGTACATCATTGTTTGGTAGCCGATGTAAGAGACTTCCACACTGTAAGGCCCGCCTGCCCGCATACCTTGAATGGTATAACGACCATCAATGTTTGTAATTGCGCCATATCGTGTCCCGGAAGGCTCGTGTATAGCCTGAACTGTTGCACCGATAATGGCTTCTTTGTCTGGGTCTGTTACCTTTCCACTTAATGAGGAGGTAGTCACCTGAGCCTTAGCTGTCATTGCGACTATCACCATAATTGTGGAAAGAATGAATCGCATTCTTTTTGCCATGAGATTTTAATTAATATGATTAAACTATTAAAAAACGTTGCAAATTTAAACAATAACTTTCAGATTACCGTTACATATCAATTACAATTTTATATTATATCTTTGGCATAAAAATGTATTTGTCAAAAGAAAACGGTGATTTTGTCAAGGACGTGCTCAATCAACCTGTTTCCTCAGGTAGATTGAGCACGTCCTTGACAACCTCAATATCTTTACTTCCCCAAAATTAAAGTGGGAGAAAACGACTTTAATTTTCTCCTATTCGATTGACGGGCATGTCATGATTTTAGGTAGCTTTCTTAAAAGCTGTTTTTGTTTTGATGGAAACTGACTTCTTATCCGTATCTTTGCATATTGATTAAAAAAGAGATATTCATGGAACTTTCGGATATACTTCATAATTTGAAGATACAAGAACTTACTCCGATGCAGGAGGCTGCTAAGGAAGCCTATCAATCAGCTAAAGATTTAGTACTTCTTTCGCCCACCGGTTCGGGTAAGACACTGGCTTTTCTCCTTCCGCTGGTACAGACCTTGAAAGCGGATATACAAGGTGTGCAGGCTCTTGTACTAGTACCTTCACGCGAATTGGCTTTGCAGATAGAAACTGTGTTCAAGTCCATGGGAACTCCCTTCAAGGCTATGAGCTGCTATGGCGGGCGTCCTGCCATGGAAGAACACCGGACAATGAAAGGCGTTCATCCCGCTGTCATTATCGGTACTCCGGGACGTATGAGCGACCATTTGAGGAAAGAGAATTTCAATGCCGCCACTGTCGTCACTCTGGTGATAGATGAATTCGACAAGTGTCTTGAGTTCGGCTTCCATGACGAGATGGCGGAGGTTATCGGACAGCTTCCCTCACTGAAAAAGCGTGTGCTTCTCTCGGCCACCGATGCAGAGGAAATACCGCAATTCGCCGGAGTAGGAGGTGATACCCCCTCTTCCGGCTCCCGGCTCATGAAGCTTGATTTTCTTGCTCCGGAAGCTCTTGCTCCGCGTCTGCGGCTGCAAAAGGTTGTTTCTCCGGAGAAGGACAAACTGGAGACCCTCTATAACCTGCTTTGTACCCTCGGCTATCATTCCACCTTGGTATTCTGCAATTATCGTGAAAGCGTGGAGCGTGTTGCCGGGTACCTGCAAGCCAGGAAGTTCCCTTGCGACATGTTCCATGGCGGTATGGATCAGCCCGACCGCGAACGTGCGCTTTACAAGTTCCGCAATGGCAGTTGCGCCGTACTGATATCTACAGACCTTGCCGCCCGCGGACTTGACATCCCGGGTATAGACAATGTGGTGCATTACCATCTGCCCATAAACGAGGAAGCTTATACACACCGTAATGGACGTACCGCCCGCTGGGAGGCATCGGGAAATGCGTATCTTGTCCTGCATGCCGAGGAGCGGGTACCCGAGTACATTTCTGAAGACATCGAAACGTACGAGTTTCCGGAGACGCTTCCCAAACCGGCCAAGCCCCGATGGGCTACCTTATATATAGGTAAAGGGAAAAAGGATAAGTTGAACAAGATAGATATTGTCGGCTTCTTGTATAAAAAAGGAGGAATGGCGCGTGAAGATGTCGGGCAGGTGGATGTAAAGGAACACTATGCCTTTGTAGCCGTGCGCCGCAGTAAAATGAAACAATTGTTGACGCTGGTACGCGGTGAAAAAATCAAGGGAATGAAAACTGTTATCGAGGAAGCAAAGTGATTTATCTTATAAATATTCATTTTATTTGCGCTTATTCTTTTGAATATGAAGTAATGAAACCGCCTTGCTTTTAGTTTCTCTAAAAGTATTATCCTTGATAAGTAAAGATAACAAAATGGTGCATATATCTTGTATAAACCATTAAAAAGTAAGCTAAATGCGGCTTAAAAATAGAATTTCATCAGGAAAGGTTTGTTTTGAAGAAATATTTCCGTAATTTCGCAAAGTCGAAAGACATTAATGAACGAAATTGTATAACCAAAACAAACTTCAAATGAAAAAGCATAATTTCAATGCAGGACCTTCTATCCTTCCTCGTGAGGTGATTGAGAATACGGCACAGGCTATTCTTGATTTCAATGGCTCAGGCCTCTCACTGATGGAAATCAGCCACCGTGCCAAAGACTTCCAACCCGTTGTGGACGAAGCTGTGGCATTATTCAAAGAATTGCTCAATATCCCCGAAGGATATTCGGTACTGTTCTTGGGCGGTGGTGCCAGTTTGGAATTCTGCATGGTACCCTTCAACTTCCTTGAAAAGAAAGCTGCTTACCTGAATACGGGTGTATGGGCCAAAAAAGCCATGAAAGAAGCTAAGGCATTCGGTGAAGTAGTTGAAGTCGCTTCTTCCGCTGAATCTACTTATACTTATATTCCGAAGGACTATACAGTGCCTGCTGATGCAGACTATTTCCACATCACTACCAACAATACAATCTACGGTACGGAACTGAAAGAGGATTTGGACGTAAACGTCCCGATGGTGGCGGATATGTCTTCTGATATTTTCTCCCGTCCTATCGACGTATCCAAATATATCTGTATCTATGGTGGTGCACAGAAGAATCTGGCTCCTTCAGGTGTTACATTCGTCATCGTGAAGAATGACGCGCTGGGTAAGGTATCCCGCTATATTCCGACCATGCTGAACTATCAGACGCATGTGGATAGCGGTTCCATGTTCAATACTCCTCCCGTTGTCCCCATCTATGCAGCCCTGCAGACATTGCGCTGGATTAAGGCAGAGGGTGGCGTGAAGGAAATGGAACGCCGTGCCATCGAAAAGGCCGATATGCTGTATGCCGAAATTGACCGTAACAAAATGTTTGTGGGTACGGCTGCCAAAGAAGACCGTTCACGCATGAACATCTGCTTTGTGATGGCTCCCGAATACAAGGAACTGGAAGCTGACTTCCTGAAGTTCGCTACCGAAAGAGGTATGGTAGGTATCAAGGGACACCGTTCTGTAGGCGGATTCCGTGCATCCTGCTACAATGCCATGCCAAAGGAAAGCGTGCAGGCTTTGATTGACTGCATGCAGGAATTTGAGAAACTTCATTAATAATATTGTTTTTCACCACAGATTACGCAGATTTGCACAGATTGTTTTTAGAATTAAACTCTGTGATAATCTGTGTCATCTGTGGTGAGTCTTTTTAATATCATGAAATTATGAAAGTATTAGTTGCAACAGACAAACCGTTTGCCAAAGTGGCAGTAGACGGTATTCGTAAAGAAATAGAAGCAGCAGGTTACGAACTCGTGCTGCTGGAGAAATATGGTGAAAAAGCCAAGCTGCTGGAGGCTGTGAAAGATGCAAACGCTATCATTATCCGCAGTGACATCATTGATGCTGAAGTGCTAGATGCCGCCAAGGAACTGAAGATTGTGGTGCGTGCCGGTGCCGGTTATGACAATGTGGACCTGGAAGCAGCTACTGCCCACAACGTATGTGTAATGAATACTCCGGGACAGAACTCCAATGCTGTGGCCGAGTTGGCTTTCGGCTTGATGGTGATGGCTGTCCGTAATATGTATAACGGTACTTCCGGTACGGAACTGATGGGCAAGAAACTGGGTATCCACGCTTATGGTAACGTGGGTCGCAACGTAGCCCGTATTGCCAAAGGTTTCGGTATGAAGATTTATGCGTTCGATGCTTTCTGTCCGAAAGAAGTAATCGAGAAGGATGGAGTGAAGGCTGTGGATTCTGCCGAAGAACTTTACTCTGCTTGCGACGTCGTTTCCCTGCATATCCCTGCAACTGCCGAAACGAAGAATTCCATCAATTATGCATTGGTGAACAAAATGCCGAAAGGTGGCCTGCTGGTGAACACAGCCCGTAAGGAAGTCATCAATGAAGCCGAGCTTATCCAGCTGATGGAAGAGCGTACCGACCTGAAATACATGACAGACATTATGCCTGCAGCCCACGAAACGTTTGCAGCCAAGTTTGCCGGACGTTATTTCTCTACACCGAAAAAGATGGGGGCCCAGACTGCCGAAGCCAATATCAACGCAGGTATTGCCGCTGCCAAGCAGATTGTAGGCTTCCTGAAAGACGGTTGCGAGAAGTTCCGCGTAAACAAGAAATGAGATGAATAGTAAGACTATTCTCAATAATCCATATAAAACACACCCTTATGGCTATAATAAAACCCTTTAAGGGGATTCGTCCCCCTCAGGATTTGGTGGAACAAGTAGCGTCCCGTCCTTACGACGTATTGAATTCTGCAGAAGCACGTGCAGAAGCGGAAGGTAATGAGAAGTCCCTATATCATATCATCAAGCCGGAAATAGATTTTCCCGTCGGTACGGATGAACATGACGAACGTGTTTATCGGAAAGCTGCAGAGAACTTTCGTATGTTCCAAGAGAAAGGCTGGCTGGTGCAAGATGATAAAGAAAACTATTACGTCTATGCCCAGACCATGAACGGCAAGACACAGTACGGTCTTGTTGTTGGTGCCTATGTTCCCGATTATATGAACGGTGTTATCAAGAAGCACGAGTTGACTCGTCGTGACAAAGAAGAGGACCGTATGAAACATGTTCGGGTGAACAATGCCAATATTGAACCCGTGTTCTTTGCCTATCCCGATAATGCTGCGCTGGATGCCATCATTTCCCGTTATACAGCCGGGAAACCGGTATACGACTTTATCGCTCCGGGTGACGGTTTTGGTCATACCTTCTGGATTATAGACAAGCAGGAGGACATTGATGCCATTACCCAAGAGTTTGCCCAAATGCCCGCCCTCTACATTGCCGATGGGCATCATCGCAGCGCCGCTGCCGCTTTGGTGGGTGCAGAGAAAGCCAAGCAAAACCCCAATCACCGTGGTGACGAAGAGTACAATTACTTCATGGCCGTGTGCTTCCCTGCCAACCAGTTGACTATTATTGACTATAACCGGGTGGTGAAGGACTTGAACGGCATGACTCCCGAAGAGTTCCTGGCCGCTGTGGGCAAGAATTTCATCGTGGAGGAGAAAGGTGAGGACATCTATAAGCCGTCCGGACTGCATAACTTCTCCCTCTATCTGGACGGAAAGTGGTACAGCCTTACTGCCAAACCGGGTACTTATAATGATAACGACCCCATTGGTGTACTGGATGTAACCATCTCCTCCAATCTGATACTGGATGAAGTGCTTGGCATCAAAGACCTCCGTTCCGACAAGCGTATCGACTTTGTAGGTGGCATCCGTGGTTTGGAAGAGTTGAAGAAGCGGGTGGACAGCGGTGAGATGAAAGTGGCATTGGCCCTCTATCCCGTTTCCATGAAGCAGCTGATGGACATCGCCGATACGGGCAACATCATGCCTCCCAAGACAACTTGGTTTGAGCCGAAGTTGCGTTCGGGGTTGGTGATTCATAAACTGGACTAAATGAATTGATATAAACTGAAACGGGGATGTCTTCCACT
>ULZX01042757.1_pt1 | contig 13994 bp, 10 predicted proteins | sample 1963441 | NCBI WGS metagenome assembly ULZX01 (sample SAMEA4835898, study PRJEB28245) | human gut metagenome | biome: gut microbiome; material: fecal sample | place: Denmark | collected 2008
CGATCTCAGCCATCTTCGCCTCATTCAGGCGGGTATCTCCATGGACACGGCTGTAGGAAAGATATCCGTTCATACGGTCGATCTTGGTCAGATTTCTGGAACCGCAGACAGGGCATACATCCATCTCCAGTTCCTCATGACCACAATCGTCACAGTATGCAAGAGAAAGGTTCACTCCCTCATAATATCCCAGATCCATGGCTCTGCGGATCAGTGTACGGATAGCTTCCTTATTGTAGCCGATCGGATAACGTACATACTGAATCTTACCTCCATTGCAGAGTTCCCAGAAACGTCCCTCCAGATCCTGTTTCTCGATCGGAGTTACATCCTCTGTTACATGGCAGTGGAAGCTGTTGCTCACATATGGTCTGTCAGAAACGCCCTCAATGATTCCATACATCTTACGGAACTGCTCTACCTGCAGGCCACAAAGACTCTCTGCCGGTGTTCCGTAGATCGCATAAAGATAACCATCTTCCTTCTTGTACTGATTTACCTTGTCATTGATATATTTCAGGACCTCCAGAGCAAACGCCCCATCCTCGGCAATGGATTTGCCATTGTAAAGTTCCTGAAGCTCATTTAACGCTGTGATACCGAAGGAAGCTGTCATAGGCTTCAGGATCTTGCCAATCTTTTCATTCGGTTTCAGATGTCCGCCGTAGAAACCGCCTTCACAATATGCAAGCGGGTTGGTGGATGCACGCATCTGTCCCAGATATTCGTAAGTGCGGATGTGCAGGTTACGGATCATTTCCAGATAGAAATCCAGAACCTCATAAAAATCTCTGCTCTCCGCTCTGGCCTTTGCAAGGATCATCGGAAGATGAAGGCTTACCGCACCAATGTTAAAACGTCCCACAAAAACAGGCGTATCATTCTCATCCGCCGGCTCCATACCGCCACGCTCATACCACGGACTTAAGAAAGCACGGCATCCCATCGGGCTGATGACCTTCTTGTATTTCCTGTACATACTGGAAATATAGCCTGCGCCGGACATAGACAGCCAGTCCGGATACATGGTTTTGGAGGAACACTCCACACCAGCCTCAAAAATATCCTCACAGCACTTTCCTGGACCATGGATCTCTTTGTCATAAAGGAATACGATCTTCGGGAAAAGTACCGGTTTCTTGTGTCCGGCCTTACCCTGTCCTCCCTGATGGACCTCAAGAAGGGAAATCGTACACATCTTCTCAAACTGCTCGGTTCCGAGACCAAGTGTCACCGTAACAAACGGATAATCACCTCTGGAAGAACCGACGGTATTCAGCTTGTACTCAATTCCCTGCCAGCCCTGGTCATAATCCCTGCGGACCTTATCAAGAGCATACTCAATAGCTCTCTCCTCACGGCCACTCCAGCTCTCGTCCGAGTATTTCATAAATTCGGAAATATATTTATCATAGCTCTTCTTTGCATACGGTGCCAGGATCTTATCAACCTCCGGCACTGTAAAGCCACCATACTGCTGTGCTGCTGTACTGAGAATGATATCCCCCATAACATCAAAGGCTGTATCCAGAGTCTTCGGCTCGTTATACCAGACATTACCCATCTCAAAACCGCCACTTAAAACAGCTGCCACATCGAACAGACAGCAATTCATGGTATCCAGACGTGCAGACTGGTCATGAATATAAATGTAGCCGTCCTTACATGCCTGAAGCTCATTACGGTTCATAAAAAACTTCCGATAGAGTTCCTTGTTCAGCTCATTAAAGATCAGGCTTCGTTTCGTGGCAACAAGGGCGCTGTCTGTATTGGCATTACTTTTATCACCGATATAACGGATCGCCTGACTCTTGGTATAGACATCATCCATCATATGGATAAAATCCAGCTTGTAATTCCGATAATCACGGTAGCTCTTGGCAACTGCCGGATTCACACGCTCCAGAGCCCCCTCCACGATATTGTGCATCTCCTGGATCTCAATCTCATTCTTTCCAAGGGAATCCGCATGCTCCTGGGCAAAACGGCAGATAAAATCCTTCTCCTCGTCTGAAAAAGTATAAAGAATACGCTCTGCGGATTTGTTCACGGCAGCCACGATCTTCTGCGGATTAAACTCCTCTCTTGTCCCGTCTTTCTTGATCACATATAACATTGCTCATCCCTCCCTGTGCTATATATAAGTCGCTGTGCAAAATACTATATATAGTACCTATATCTTCTATATATTGTTTTTCATCTATATGTTGTGCTAGGCATGAGTATAACACAGCTGAGGAGAAAAGAAAAGGGATATTTCTGTATACACGAAAATACAGACACTTAGCACTGCCTGATCTCACTGCAGAAATATTCTCACAAATTTGTTCCGATCCAGTCTGCAAGAAAATCCCATAATTTCGGAAGCAGAATGGCCAGTGTCACTATAAACCATATGATCCAGCCTGCCCCGCTGCTTTTCTGATCTAAAACTTCTGCACGATTTCTGCCCACCGTTGTTTTATTCCTGGTATTAACTGCCGCTGCAGTCTTACGTCCGGCTGCTGCGCCTGTATTCCGGCTTCTGGTTAGATTCCGATTCAAATCGGTATTGCGGCTTGCATTCGTATTCCGATTTATATTTGTATTCCGGTTTGCGTTCGTATTCCGGTTTACGTTTCCGTTATGTTGTGTTGTTTGATCAGCATCCTGTCCATACTGCCGCATCATATCCCGCACTTTGGCGGAAACATGTTTATAATGTATCTCCCGGGGCTCATTCAAATGATATAACACCTCATCATTTCTGTAAGGCATCCCACATAATAAACACCTGCCATTTACAACCTTACCCCCACAAACCTGACACCTTTGACCTGCCATAAGCTCCCTCCATTCTATCCGTCAAAACGGATATTTATATTTCCGTCGTAAACATAAGCATTCTTTTTTCAGTATATCACACCAGGCATTTAATACCCAGCATTTTTCTACGATACCCCAAAAGACTTCCCCTCTCATTATATTGCCACTCCACCCATTTTCTGCTATAATACCCCACAGAGCAATAAGCCTAAAAATCATCAGGAGGAGCCGATAATGAATACAATCACAATCCCCGCAACCTATCATGCAGACCTGAACCTCCATGACACACAGATTGCGATCAAAACAGTAAAAGATTTCTTCCAGCAGACACTCTCACAGAAGCTGAACCTTCTTCGAGTATCCGCTCCAACATTTGTAGCACCGGAATCCGGCCTTAACGACAACCTTAATGGTGTAGAGCGCCCGGTAAGCTTTGATATCAAGGCTATCGAAGGAAGCAACGCCGAGATCGTACACTCCCTTGCCAAATGGAAACGCTACGCACTGAAAAAATACGGATTTTCTCACGGAGAGGGTCTTTACACAGATATGGTAGCCATCCGCCGGGATGAAGATCTGGACAATATCCACTCTGTTTACGTAGACCAGTGGGACTGGGAAAAGATCATCTCCAAAGAAGAGCGTTCCATAGAGACTCTCAAGGAAACCGTACGCACCATTTACAGTGTCCTTCGTAAAACTGAGAAATACATGGCTGTACAGTATGACTACATCGAGGAGATCCTTCCGAAGGATATCTTCTTTATCACAACTCAGGAGCTTCTTGACATGTATCCGGACTGCACACCGAAGGAACGTGAATATCGGATCACCCGTGAAAAGGGCGCTGTCTTCCTTATGAAAGTCGGCAAAACCCTCACCAACGGCGAACGCCACGACGGACGTGCCCCGGACTACGATGACTGGGAACTGAACGGTGATATCCTCGTATACTATCCGGTACTTGACATTGCCCTTGAGCTTTCCTCAATGGGAATCCGTGTTGACGAGGACGCACTTGACCGTCAGCTTACCGAAGCAGGCTGTGATGACCGAAGAGAGCTTCCATTCCAGAAAGCAATCCTGAACAAAGAGCTTCCGTACACCATCGGTGGTGGTATCGGACAGTCCAGGATCTGTATGTTCTTCCTTCGTAAAGCACACATCGGAGAAGTACATGTCTCTCTCTGGCCGAAGGAGATCACAGATGCTGCAGAGACACACGGACTTCAGCTTCTCTAAAACAGCCTACAGATTTATTTATAATTTTCGCGGAAATGAGGTAATAACGTGAACATTCTGTTTTTTCTGATTCCCAAAAGCGAAGTAGCCTACATCTTTGAGGATGAAACTCTTCGCCAGACCCTCGAAAAAATGGAGCACCGCAAGTACTCCTGCATTCCTATCCTCACCATGGACGGCAAATATCTCGGCACCATCTCAGAGGGAGATCTCCTCTGGGGCATGCGCCGTGCAGATATCCACGACATCAAGGAAACAGAGGGAATCCCAATCATGGCGATTCCACGCCGTGCCACCTACAAACCGGTCCATGCAGATTCCAATATGGAAGATCTCCTGGATCGCGCCATTAATCAGAACTTCGTACCGGTGGTAGATGACCAGGGCTCCTTCATCGGAATCATAACCAGAAAATCTATCATCAAATACTGTTACAACGAAATAAAAGCCGCACAAAAAACTGCCGGTGAAGAAATCCACTGAGCAGCAGAAAGAAAAAGGATGGCTTCCGTTCCTGCACAGGTAGGAATCGGAAGCCATCCTTTTTTGATCCGGCAGTTGTATTCCGGATTTTTATTTTATTTTTTCGCGGATCATACTCAGTGCATCTTCATCTGCCACAACCGTGAGATCCGGGTGAAGCTGCAGGATAGATGCCGGAACCTTCGGTGTGATCGGTCCGTACAGGGAATTATACAGGGCTTCTGCCTTGGATGTTCCCGTTGCCACAAGAAGGATCTTTTTTGCAGCCATGATATTCCCGATTCCCATAGTGTAGGCCTGTTTCGGGACCTCATCCATGCTTTCAAAAAACCTTGAATTGGCTCTGATGGTACTTTCTGTCAGATCCACACAATGGGTTTCTTTTTCAAAGGCATCTCCTGGTTCATTAAAGCCGATGTGTCCGTTCCCGCCGATACCAAGCAGCTGCATATCCACACCTCCGGTTTGCCGGATGATTTCGTTATACTGTGCACATGCCTTATCGCTATCCTCTTCCAGTCCGTCAGGCACAAAGGTCCGTGCTTTGTCAATATTTACATGGTCAAAGAGATTATGATCCATAAAATAGCGGTAGCTCTGGTCATTGTCGCCGGAAAGTCCCTTGTACTCATCCAGATTCACACTTGTCACCCTGGAAAAATCCAGATCCCCTTTTTTGTACCATTCTACCAGTTGTGCATACATGCCCACAGGCGTGGAACCGGTAGCCAGTCCAAGAACTGCATCCGGTTTCATGATAATCTGTGCAGACATGATATTGGCTGCTTTTCTGCTTACATCCTGATAATCTTTTCCTGCGTAAATAATCATAGTTTTTTCCTCAGCTCTTATTCTGCGATCAGTTTATCCAGAAGCTCCTTGGCCATACGGATATCTTTTTTCTGTTCCTCACCGGAGATCTCACGCTCAATGGTAATATCTCCCTGATAACCGATCTCTTTCAGCTTTGCAATAAATGCAGAATAATTTACTTTACCCTGGCCAAGGGGAACCTCATCACCCAGATGATGTCCATCTGTTGGATATTTTCCATCTTTTCCGTGAATTCCCATGACATACTCACCGAAAACCTCCAGAGCATCTACCGGATTTGCCTTTCCGTACATGATCAGGTTTGCAGGATCAAGGTTAATTCCCACATTTCCTTTTCCGACAGCTTTCTCAATATCCTGGATCGCACGCTTTAATGTTACAGGAGTCTCCTGTCCTGTTTCAAACAGGAAGTTCTGACCATTTTCCTTACATTTTTCCACAATAGCCTTACATGCAACCAATACTTCCTCGTATTTCGGGTCGTATGGATTTTCCGGCATATAGCCAACGTGTGTTGCCAGGTCTGTCACATGGATCTTTTTCGCAAAGTCAGAACCTTCCATAAGCATCTTCAGTCTCTCAACTCTGTAATCAGACGGAATCAGGCCAAGTGTCAGCTGTCCTTCATAGAAATCCCATACTCTGCGGCCTTCCCATCCGCACCAGAATGCGGTTGCGTGGATCCCGTATTTCTCCAGACCTTTATTAATAGCCTCTGCCATAGCATCGTCCTGAAGTGTTGGACGATCCCAACATACCAGCTGGCAGCTATCCACACCCATTTCCTTCAGCTCAGCAAATTTTGCATCAATATCTGTATTGCTTGTAAATTCGATCAAAACTCCAACTTTCATAGGTTCTGTTCTCCTTCCAGTATTATCTCATATTATACTACTTATACCACCAAGATCAGCCTTTTACCGCGCCGGCAGTAATACCACCTACAATATGCTTCTGCATCACAACAAAGAAGATAAGACTCGGTATCATGGACATTACGATTCCGGGAAGTGCATGCTCCCAGTCTGCTGTCTGTGCGGAAAACTGCATGTACAGTGCATTCTGGATATTCATTGCCACTGTGTTTCCGCCAACGATCAGCTGGTTGGTGATGATATCATTCCAGGTTGCCAGTGCATCCAAAACAACGACCGTCGTGAGGATCGGTTTCAGAAGCGGAAGTACAATGCTGAAATAGGTGCGGATCTTACCTGCGCCGTCAATACATGCACACTCTTCCAGATCGATAGGAACATTTTTTACAAATCCATGGATCATGTATACTGCCAGAGGCATACATAAGCCCACACTTACCAAAATATATCCGGTTCTTGTTCCAGTCAGTTTCACGTTGGAAACCAGTCTTGTCAAGGTGATCATGTAAGACTGGAACGGAACCATCATCGGCATGATGATCAGAACAAAGCATATTTTGCTAAGTCTGCTTTTTGTTCTTGCGAGCTTATAGGCTGCCATCGGCGCCATAAGCACTACCAGGATGACAGTGCAGAATGTATAAAGCAATGTATTAAAGATCAGAGACGGGAAACCGAATTTCGTCCAGGTCTCCATATACATCTTCAGGCTCCATGACTTGGGCAGAGCCAGAAAGTCCTGCAGCATATCATTATAGGGTTTAAATGAGTTTATAAAGATCAATACCAGCGGCATCAGCCAGAAGATCGCACATACAAAAATAATGATCGTCAGTGCATTCACCTGCCGCAGGTTCTTTGGTTTCTTCTTCATTATGCCTCAACCTCCTTACTCTTGGTAATCTTCATCTGAATTGCTGTAATGATCAGAACAAATACTACAAATACAAGAGATTTGGCAGTAGCAAGACCATATTTGCTGTTAACAAAAGCTTCCTTATAAATATTATACGCAACGGAAACAGTTGAATTCGCAGGTCCGCCCTTTGTAAATACCATAATAATATCGAATAACTTAAACGCAAATGTCATTGATGTCAGCATACAGATCGAGATCGCAGGCATGATCATCGGAATTGTGATCTTGCGGAATACCTGGAAAGAGGTTGCTCCGTCGATTCTTGCCGCTTCCAGAAGCTCTCCCGGAACTGCAATGATTCCTGCGATATAATTGACCATGTAAAAACCAAGATTCTGCCATACTGCCATGACAACAACCACATAAAAAGCAAGCTTCGGTGTTCCAAGCCAGCTCCAGTTAAAGAATTCCCATCCTGTAACACTGTAAAGAGCCTCAAAGCCAGGTCCCAGGATAAATTTCCAGATCAGACTGATCGCTGTCAGACTGATGATATAAGGAATATAATAAAAAGCACGACCAAGACTGTTCACTTTGTTCTCACGTGCCATTACGATAGCGACTGTGAGAGAAACAATGTTTACGATAACAACATAAAATACTGCAAATTTAAGAGTAAATCTGACACCTTTCCAGAAAAGCGGGTCAGCAGTAAAGATCTTCACATAGTTGGCAAGTCCTACAAATTCCATGTTCTTGCCGATTCCATTCCAATTAAATACCGAATAGTACAGATTCATTACAAATGGAATATCTGTGGCAAACAGTACAAAAACGACTGCCGGAAAGACAAACAATGCAAAAATTGCCAGATCCTTTGTTTTTTTGTTTTTCAATCCTATCCCCTCCAGAAATTCATTTTTTCTTTGGTTTATATTTGGGAAACAGGCAAAGCTGCTGCCTGTCTCCCTCTTTTGTCAGTTACATTCCGTCAGCCCAAAATCAACAAATCTGTTTCTCTTCGGCTCCTGGAGTTCCTTGTTACTCTGCTGATGTCCAGAAATCCTGGAAGAGCTGTGTTACTTCATCTGCGCTCATGTCTCCAAGCATGTAAGACTGGATATACGGACCACACTCATCTGCGTAGCTGCCAGGAGCAATCGTGTGGATCCAGCCGTTTGTCTTTCCAGCGTCGATATAGGTCTTGGCATCATTTGCAAGAGCGCCGGTCACTTCCATATCAGACTTTGCACCAGGAACAGCTCCTACACCTTCTGCCATCCATTTCTGGCCTTCTTCGGATGTAAGGATAAACTCACAATACTCTTTTGCAAGATCCAGATTCTTGGAATCTTTATTTACAATATAAGTCCAGTTACAGGAGGATAATACAGTTGCATCATCTTCACCGGCGCCTACCGGAAATGGAAGAAATGCAAGATTTGCATCCGGATTAAAGGAATCCAGTGTAGACTGGCACCAATCACCCATATGGATCATAGCTGCTTCGCCGTTTGCAAGCATATTCTCTGATGTCTCCCAGTCAACCTCAAGCGGCTTGTCCGGACCATACTCTACAGCAAGATCAAGGAATTTGTAAAGGTTCTCCCAGTTAGGCATATCTGCAAATGCTGTCTCACCGGATTTGATCGCATCTACTGTCTCAGCAGCTGTTTTGTCTTTGTCGATCATGAAATGTGTTGCAACCTGTCCTAATACCCATGTTTCCTTTGCAGCAAGTGCAAACGGAGTGATGCCTGCATCCTTCAGCTTCTTGCATGCCTCTTCCAGCTCATCCATGTTTGTCGGAAGCTTGTCGATACCAGCTTTCTCAAAGCAGTCCTTGTTGTAGATCAGGCCCATGTTCTCATAGGTCCATGGAAGAGATTTTACATTTCCCTCGTCATCTTTTCCAAGGTTTACAGCGTCCTCATTGAACTTGTCCAGAACTTCTGTATCATTGCTCCAGTCGTAAGCGTAATCATAATACATTTTCGCTTTTGTTCCGGCCTCAGCATCAAATACGTCTGGTATATCACCGGAGTTTACTCTGGACTGAAGCAGTGTGTCGTAATCGTTGGCTGCATGCTGTACATCAACAGTCACACCCGGATGTGATTCCTCGAAGGCTTTTACCATCTCGTCGTACTCATCCAGACCATAAGCATGTGCATCAAATACATTCAGTGTTACATTTTCCTCAGCATGTGCAGTTACCCCTCCTGCAACTACCATTGATGAGATCATTGCTGTTGATAACAGAATAGAAATCACTCTTTTTTTCATTTGCATATCCTCCTTTTGAATAGCTTTTTTATTTTTTCTCACTGCCTTCAGTGAAAATTTCATTATTTACTTTCGTGTGCGTTTACATACTCTTTTGCCGCATTCCACTCTTTAATCCCAAGCTGTACGGATCTTACTCCTTCGATCAGAGGAGCAACCTCTACAGGTTTATCTTCTCTGACGCATTCCTGGAAATATTTGATCTCTGTATAATATGGTCCCAGATTGGAGACATTGATTCCCGCCACATCACTCTCGCCTTCATATTCAGCTTTGAGCTCTGGCGTCTCCACAGTTCCGTCTTTCTTATATACTGTCAGGCTCGGTGACTGAGCACCGTTAAATTCTATCGTAGCATCCTCAAAATGTGCACGGAACGCTGCATGGAACTTCATTGCCGATGACTCATCCCAAATACCCTCTGCTGTAGCAAAAACATCTCCGAATTCATACTCCGTGATGATATGATTGATCATGCCACTTTCAAATCTGCTGGCTTTTACCTGGAAGCTGTCCGGCTCACCCAGCATATAACGCAGAAAATCAAGATCATGTACGTGAAGATCCAGCACAACGGAACCACTCTTTTCTTCATTATGGAACCAGTCCTCAAATCCCCATTTCACATCTCCGCTGATACGCTCCATAGTAATGGATTTCAGCTTTCCGAATTTTTCTGTGTCGTAAGCTTCCTTCAGATATTTATATTCCTCAAAGGAACGTACTACCTGGCCTACCATAACCTTCTTCCCGGATCTTTTTTCTGCTTCAAGAAGCATCTGGCAATCCTCTTCGGTCAGACATACCGGTTTTTCCACCAGTACATTCATCCCTTTTTCCAGTGCCCTCACTGCATGTTCTGCATGCAGATAGCTTGGAAGACAGATATGTACAATATCCAGCTGCTCCTTTTCGATCAGTTCCATTCCGTATTCATATGTGGCAGCTTCCGGAAAATATGATGCCGCTTTGTCCAGAAATTCTTTTCTGCAGTCAGACAGGGCAACTACCTCAACATCATCCTCTTTTTCTGATAAGACTTTCAGGGATAAGTAATGAGTCGTTCCCATTCCGCCGCATCCAATCACGCCTATTCTCATCTCTCTACCTCTCTTTATTTGTCCAGTGGCCTAACTAATATTCCAAAAAATAAAAGCTTTTTGCAAAAATGTCTGTGTTTCTTGCTACAAGCTCTCTTTTTTGCTGCTCTTAGCTTGGATTTAGGATAGCATCCTTTGCCGTATCTGTCAATATTCTTTCCCGTTTTTCCGTCTTTCAATGTGCATTTCTTGTATAATAAACAATATTTCAAGTATTTTTTTGTGTATTTTGCGCATTTGTAATCAATTATTCCTGTCACTGTACTATTTATCTCCATTTTTTTACCAGTCTTCCAAAAAAATGCCTGTGTTATATTGCTCTTCATTTTAGAATTGTCGTATTTTTACATTTTTTCTTCTATGATAGTCAATATTTTCTTTGTACAGCCACATATTGATTATTTTCTGTATCTATGATAGGATATATTTAGTGCGGAGACTTTACTAATATTTTTCGGTACCGTTTATTTTTAAAGGATTGGAGATGAAAAGAAACTATGAAACTTGTTAATCAGCAGGTTATTAAGAACACGAATATGAAACGGCTCTATACTTCCATCTATTCCAGTCCCGGAATATCCAGAGCACACCTTGCCAAGCAGACGAAGCTCAGCAAAACAACCGTATCTACTCTTGTAGATGAACTGATCGAACGGGGATTCATTGTGGACAGCGGTATCGGAGAATCCGACAGCATCGGACGTAAGCCGAACTGCCTTCAGGTCCGGATGAACAGCTACTACGTTGTTGTCATGAACTGGCATGAAAATGCTGTCGAAGCTTATCTTGTGGACATTGCCGGTACTTCCGTCTTTCATGAATCACGGAAGCTTTCCGAAGACGAAAATCATGTCGCATGCTCCGGCTCCTGTTTCCAGGAATCCATTCTGGAACACTGTGCTCCTGACCGTATCCTTGGCATCTGCATAGTAATGTCCGCCATGATCGACGCCTCCAGCAATGAAGTATATTCCACGACCCTGAATCTGCCTTCCATGGAAAGCACTCAGATCATTAAATCTCTGAAGACTGCATTCCCGGGATACCCGGTTGATCTTCTCAATGATACCGCCTGCTATTCCTACGCGGAAAAGGTCTATGGCAATATAAAAGAGAAAAATTTTGCTTTTCTCAATTTCGGCCGCGGCATCGGTGCCACCCTTTTCACAGAAGGAAGCATGCTTGGAACTGCCAGTGGTTCCTCTACCCAGTTCGGCCATTATTCCATCGATCCTCACGGTCCGGAATGTATCTGCGGAAATCACGGATGTCTGGAAGTTATGATCTCGGAGCAGGCTCTGAAAAACAGGATCCCGGAATTCGGACAGATTCCATCCTTAAGCGCACTTTCAGAAATCACCTTCTCAGATCTGGGAAAGGCTGCCACCTTCCGCGATCCAACCGCTCTTGCTATGGTAAAGGAGATGGCATGGGAGCTGTCCATCGCCCTGAGTAATCTGATCAGTACCGTAAATCCATCTCTGATCGTTCTTGGCGGAAAGATTCCGGATCTTGGCGAATATTTTCTCAATGAAGTACGGGAAGACCTGAAAAAAACCGGGTTCCGCAGGATGGTAGATAACGTGACTGTCCGTTACTCCCAGCTCCAGAGTGATTCGTTCCTGAACGGAGCCATGAAATACTTTTTTGATATCCACTATTCTTTTACAAATCAGGATCCGACGAATTTTTTTATCGGATGATATAAGGAGGAAGCCATGAAAAAACTGAAAGCTGCTATTGTAGGCTGCGGCCGTATTTCCGTCTCTTATGCGGATGCATTCCATCGTCTCAGCGATGAAGTAGAATTAGCATATGCCGTTGACAAAGATCCAGCTCTTGCCAAAGCCTTTGCAGAGGAATTTAACTGTTCCTGGACTACGGACTTTGATGAGATCCTGGATAAGGATATTGATGTGGTACATCTCTGTCTGCCGCATTTCCTGCACCCGGTCATGGCCATCAAAGCCATGAAAGCCGGCATTAACGTCCTTACCGAAAAGCCCATTGCCACCTGTCTTCAGGATGCAGACAGAATGATCCGTACCGCCGAAGAAACTCATGTAAAGCTGGGCGTTATCTTCCAGACCCGTTACACAAAAAGTGTAGAAAAGCTCCGCGAAATGATCCAGCGGGGTGATTTCGGAAAAATCCTTACCGCACGTTCCTATCTGACCTGGAACCGTCCGCTCGACTATTACAGCGGAAGTGACTGGAAGGGAACATGGGACAAAGAGGGCGGCGGTGTTCTCATCGACCAGGCGATCCACAGCATTGATCGTGTTCGATATATGCTGGATTCCGATGTGGAATGGATCGACGGAAGTGTTCATAATTATGTTCATCATTTTGTAAAAGTGGAGGATGCCGCAGACGCTGCTATCATGTTTAAAAACGGCTGTCTTTACAATCTCTATGCCTGCAACATTTACGGAGCCGATTCCCCGATCAATATTGAACTGATCGGAGAAAAAGGACGCCTGGGTCTTAAGCAGGACATGGGCTATTACGAGCTGGACGGCACCTATGCCGAGATCCGAAACACTTATGAGACCACAAATGTGGGCCCTGATTACTGGGGAAGCAGCCATCACCTGCAGATCCGTGACTTCTACCGTTCTGTCCGTGAGGATCTTCCTGTTGCCATCGACGGACTGGAAGGCAGAAAAACCCTTGAAATGGTAAAGGGCATCTACCTTTCCTCTGCCAGAAGAGAACGCATCTCTCTCCCCTTTGAGGATGTAACCTACAGTGATCTGAACCAGCCGGTGAAATAACTACGTCACTATTCTGTAACTATAAAAAACGGATGCTTTATCTCCTGCAGCATTTCCACAGGAGGATAAAGCATCCGTTTTTAATATTCTTATATTTATAATGTCTTTGAAAGAAACTCTCGAAGTCTCTTATTCTTTGGATTTGCAAAGAATTCCTTAGGAGAATTTTCTTCCTGGATCTTTCCTTCATCAATGAAGAGGACTCTGGTTGCCACCTCGCGGGCAAAGCCCATCTCATGAGTTACCACAACCATGGTCATGCCGGATCTTGCAAGCTCCTGCATCAGTTCCAGGACCTCTCCTACCATCTCCGGATCAAGAGCAGATGTAGGCTCATCAAACAGCATCACGTCCGGGTTCATGGCAAGAGATCTTGCAATGGCGATACGCTGCTTCTGACCGCCGGAAAGCATGTCCGGATAGGAATCTGCCTTATCCGGAAGACCTACTCGCTCCAGAAGCTCCAGTGCCGTTTTTTCAGCCTCTTCCTTACTCATAAGATTCAGAGTCACAGGTGCGAGCATAATGTTCTCTTTTACTGTCTTATGTGGAAAAAGATTAAACTGCTGGAATACCATTCCGATCTTCTGACGATGACGGTTGATATCCACCTTGGAATCTGTGATGTCGGTTCCCTCAAAGAGGATTTTTCCCCCGGTCGGCTCCTCAAGGAGATTCAGGGAACGGAGGAATGTAGATTTACCACAGCCGGATGGTCCGATAATGGCTA
>ULZX01018549.1_pt1 | contig 13708 bp, 9 predicted proteins | sample 1963441 | NCBI WGS metagenome assembly ULZX01 (sample SAMEA4835898, study PRJEB28245) | human gut metagenome | biome: gut microbiome; material: fecal sample | place: Denmark | collected 2008
CAAAATATAGTATATGACCATATATATAGTTGGTTATCTACACACTTCTCTGTCTGACAGCTTCGTATGTAAGAATTGTACATGCTATTGCCGCGTTAAGAGATTCAACCTCTCCCTGCATCGGAATTCTTATAAGTGTATCTGCCTGCTTAGTGATATCATCTGTAAGTCCATTCCCCTCATTGCCTATTAGAAATGCGGTTCCTTCCCTGTAATCTTCACCAAGATATGTATTCTTTCCGTCAAGATGTGCAGCATATACCTTAATTCCGGAATTCTGACACTGTGAAACTGCATCGCTAAAATCCTGCACATATACAAATGGCACTCTGAATATAGAACCCATTGTTGACCTTATTGTCTTAGGATTATATATATCCACAGTATTAGAGCTCATAATAACTCCGGTAACGCCTGCACCTTCACCCATCCTTAATATAGTTCCCAGATTACCCGGATCCTGAAGATTCTCAACAAGAATCAGCAACGGATTGTCGGTAAGCATATCTGAAATACTGCTGTCCTTCATTCTTACAACCGCCATAATCCCCTGTGGTGTCTGTGTCTGTGACATTCTGTCAAATACATTATCAGCGACAATCTCAATACTGTCAGAAGAAATCCCCTGCTTCTTAACCAGCTCATGCACATACTCAGGATTGTTACTATGAAATCTTTCAGACATATATATCTTCACCAGCAAATCTGCCGGCACCTCAGATACCATGCGGACTCCCTCTACAACATATTCTTTATTCTTCTTTCTTTCCCTGGCCTTAGAAAGCAATGATATAACATGCTTTACCTGTGAACTGCTCGTACTGGTTATCATTATGAGGTTACCTTTCTGCCATGCATTACTTAGAAAGTAACGCACTTATATTAAATTCATAATCATTAATATCCTTAGTCATGGCAAGTGCTTCATCAATATCATAATCAACAAACTTACCATCCTTGTATGCTACAAGTCTGTTGCTCTTTCCTTCAGCAAGAAGGTCAACAGCATAAGCACCCATAATAGACGCATACATTCTGTCCTTACATGTTGGTGAACCACCACGCTGCATGTATCCTAAAATAGTAGCTCTTGTCTCAATACCTGTTGCAGCTTCAATTCTTCTTGCCATTCCTGTAGAATGTCCGATACCTTCAGCATTAATAATAAGGTGGTGTTTCTTGCCCTTCTTTCTTCCTTCTATAATATGATTAATAAGAGCCTGCTCATCATTATCATATCTTTCCGGAAGGAGGATATCCTCTGCACCATTGGCAATACCACACCACAATGCTATATATCCTGCATTTCTTCCCATAACCTCGATAATACTGCATCTTTCATGTGATGTAGATGTATCTCTTATCTTATCAATAGCTTCCATTGCTGTATTAACAGCAGTATCAAATCCAATAGTATAATCTGTACATGCAATATCAAGATCAATTGTTCCCGGAAGCCCGATAGTATTAATTCCCTGTGCTGCAAGCTTCTGTGCACCTCTGAAAGAACCATCTCCACCGATTACAACTATACCGTCAATTCCATGCTTTCTGCATACTTCAGCACCTCTCTTCTGACCTTCTTCAGTCATGAATTCCATGCATCGTGCTGTATAGAGGACTGTTCCACCACGCTGGATAATATCAGCAACGCTTCGCTTGTCCATATCAATTATCTCATCATTAAGAAGTCCGTTATAGCCCTTCTGAATACCCTTGACCTTAAGTCCCTTATTCAAAGCAGTTCTTACAACTGCACGGATAGCAGCATTCATGCCTGGAGCATCTCCACCACTTGTTAATACGCCGATTGTTTTAATTTCCTTTGCCATAACTTCCCCTTTCTTATCTCTTAATATTATTTTCTGCTTTATGTTACCACATTATAAAAGAAAAATCTTCTTTTTTTGATAATTTTTTACCAATGTTAATTAAAATTTATGTTGTAGCAACATTTTTCTCACCATATTTACTCTTAAGAATATAAAGCAGGTCTGATGTTACCTTCACGCACTGACTCTGTGGAAGCGCTATTCTCTGTTTTTCTGCCACACAATATATTGTAACTGTGTCTTTACCGTCCGATTCTTTGAAAATATCAGCAAGCTCATCCCTGTGTGTCTCATACTCAGCAAGACTGTCAAACCTGAGCCACAATCTTCTTGGAACACTGTCAAAGCTCACAACACTGTCTGCCGTAAGTCTCGCTGGTTTGTCGGCATCTGCCTGTATTCTTCCCGTAACAAATACTTTGTTGGTCGTATCAAAAAGTCTTTTATATTTTTGATAATTTCTTGAAAACATAATTACCTCAACACTTCCAACAAAATCTTCTATTGTAAGGTATGCCATCTGCTGCCCTGAACCGGTAGTAATGACCTTAATATTACTTATAAGGCCACCTATCGTCTGCTTTGAACCGTTCATAAGCTTTGCCTGTCCAGTTTCCTCATCAATAAGAAAATCTGTACTTCTCGCAGAAATATGCTTCTCCCACATACCAGTATATTCATCCAGCGGATGTCCTGTTACATATACACCGAGAACTTCTTTTTCACGTTCAAGCAGATCCTCCTTTTCAAACTCCTGAATATCAGGCACTTTCATTTCAAGGCTCTGTTTATCCTCTTCACTTACGAAATCGAATAGTGACATTTGTCCTGAAATAGCATCTTTATTCTGCTTAACAGCACTATCAATCATTCTCTCATAGACATTCATCATGCCCCGTCTTGTATTACCAAATGTGTCAAATGCACCTGCAAGTATAAGATGTTCCACTGTTCTCTTATTAATTACCCCTGCCATCCTTGTAATAAAATCCTGCATGGAGTGAAAATCGCCATTATTGGTTCTTTCTTCAATGATCGCAGTAATTGTAGGTCTTCCCATACTCTTTACCGCATTAAATCCAAACCTTATGTTCTTACCTTCAACACCGAACTCAGCAACTGATTTATTGACATCAACAGGAAGAATACTAATTCCCATCTCTCTAGCTGCAAGAATATATTCTGCGACCTTACTTGTTTTATCAGTTACACTTGATATCAGCCATGCCATATACTGTACAGGAAAATGTACTTTCAGATATGCTGTCTGATATGCCACAACCGCATAGCATGCCGCATGTGATTTGTTAAATGCGTATTTTGCAAAGTCCTTCATCTCATCATATATCTTATTGGCAGTCTGTTCACTTATGCCATTCTTAATACAGCCTGGTACTCCGTTAGATTCATTACCGTATACGAAATTCTGACGTTCCTGCTCCATTACATCAAGCTTTTTCTTAGCCATTGCTCTTCGCACATTATCACTACCGCCCCACGAATATCCGGCAAGGTCACGGACAATCTGCATAACCTGCTCCTGATAAACCATACAGCCATATGTCGGCTCTAAGATTGACTCTAACTGCGGGCATTCATAGGTTATGTTTCCCGCGTTCTCTTTTCCTTTAATATACTGTGGTATGAAATCCATTGGTCCCGGTCTGTAAAGCGATATACCGGCAATTAAATCCTCTAAACAATCCGGTTTTAACTCTTTCATGAAGTTTTTCATTCCGCCACTCTCTAACTGGAATATACCTGCACATTTGCCCTGACTTATACATTCAAATACAGCCTTATCGTTATATGGTATATTATCCACCGAAAATGCAGGGTCAATCTGCTGTTCACATTTTTCAGTCTGTTGGATTACAGTTAAGTTTCTAAGACCTAAAAAGTCGAATTTTAACAGTCCCAAATGTTCCAGAGTAGGACCTTCAAACTGCGTAACCTTAACATTATCTGCTCCAACTGCAACCGGAACATACTCTCCAACATCCTTCTGACTGATAAGAACACCTGAGGCATGAACTGAAGCATGCCTTGGCAGTCCTTCAAGTCTCTTTGCTTTATCTATAAGATCTCTCACTGTCTCATCAGCTTCATACAATGCCTTAAACTCAGCATTTGGCTTAATGTCCCTGTCTGCGTCACCATTCATTGCACTGTCAATCGTAACACCAACCTTCTGTGGTATCATCTTCGCAATGTTATCAACCATCGCATATGGAAGATCCATAACCCTTCCGACATCTTTAATAACGGCTCTTGCTGCCATAGTTCCAAATGTGATTATCTGGCACACACATTCTTTACCATATTTTTCTATAACATAATCAATAACCTTCTGTCTGCCTTCTGGTGCAAAGTCCACGTCAATATCGGGCATGGACACACGCTCAGGATTCAGGAATCGTTCGAATACAAGATTGTATTTAACAGGGTCAAGCGTTGTTATTCCAAGACAGTATGACACAAGACTTCCTGCCGCCGAGCCTCGTCCGGGTCCAACCGGAATATCATGTGTCTTGGCATAATTAATGTAATCCCACACAATCAGGAAATAATCGACATATCCCATTGAATAGATAACTGACAACTCGTAAGAAAGTCTCTGGAATATATCATTCGAATCCTCTGCCCTTTTTATAACAACATCTTTTCTGTCTGCAACTATTGATGCTTTTGCCTGCTCTATAATATCTTCAACGCATACATCTGCGGTCTTGTCCGGATATCTCTTCTTTAATCCCTCATAACATAAAGCATTAAGATACACCCATGAATTCTTTCCATATTCTTCAGGCACATCAAATGCTGGTAGCTTTGTAACTCCGAATTCTATCTCAACATTACATCTTTCTGCTATCTTATGAGTGTTCTCAACTGCTTCCGGTACGTATTTGAACAATTCCGCCATCTCTTCCTCTGACTTTAAATAGAACTGTCCACCCTCATATCGCATCCTGTTTTCATCAGAAAGCTTCTTGCCTGTCTGTATACACAATAATATATCATGTGCATCTACATCATCTGCATAGGTATAATGAACATCATTCGTACATACCAGTTCAATTCCGGTCTCATTATGCATACGCATAAGCTGTGGATTGACATAGTGCTGTTCTGCTATTCCGTGATCCTGTAATTCAAGAAAGAAATTTCCCTTTCCGAATATATCCTGAAGTTCAAGGGCAGCGTCTCTTGCAGTCTCATACATGCCTCTTGACAGATATCTCTGCACCTCACCTGCAAGACACGCACTCGTAGCAATAATTCCCTCGTGATATTCTCTTAAGACTTCCTTGTCTACTCTCGGCTTATAGTAAAAGCCTTCTGTAAACCCCTTTGAGACTATCTTCATAAGATTCTGATATCCGGTGTTATTCTCTGCCAGCAATACAAGGTGATTATATTTATCCTCACTCTGTCCTGCGCCTTTATCAAACCTTGACCCCGGAGCTACATACACCTCACAGCCAAGAACAGGCTTGATTCCTGCCTTCTTAGCCGCCTCGTAAAATTCAATAACACCATACATCACACCATGGTCAGTTATTGCAAGGCTGTCCATGCCAAGTTCCTTTGCCCGTTTAGTAATCTCTTTTATCTTACTGGAGCCATCCAGCAATGAATATTCAGTATGCACATGCAAATGTGTAAAACTCATAGCATCTCCTCCCTATGTAAAAAAATATAACATATTTTCGTTTATTAATCAGCAATTTTATGATATTCTATATTTAATTATTAATGTAAGGGAGTTGTATTATGTTAATATCTGCTATTCCCGTAGGCGGGCCAATTTCAATTGAAATATCCATAGATAATGTCAGCTACGAGATGCCTTCCTCTGTTGTTGCATCCAAGAATGGCTACATTCTCATAGCGCCTTTTACATCAAAAGGTGCTATAATAGATTTTTCTTCTTATAAGGATATTTTATTTAATCTTTATACCATAGACCCAGCAACAAAGAACCGTGTAGTCTGGAAGAATATTAACATAGAAACTATCACTTATAAATCAACCGGTTTCGCATCTGCTTACTACAAAATCTCGACCAATGTTTTTGCCAGCATTGCCTCTGAATGCGACAGAAGATTTAATCAGCGCATTTCAACTGAGGCTTCGGGACATATCTCATCAGATACCACAGAAGCTGATATTCCGGTAACGTTAATTGATGTCAGTGATAAAGGACTTTCATTTTCAACCAGCAACGAACTATTATATAACTATAATAATACATATATAACGTTTTCAGATCAGGCAAACGGAAAGCAGTTTAACTTTCATTTTAAATGTTTTATCATACGCAGCCAGTTGTATGGAGAACGCTACATTTATGGATGTATTATCCCAACTCCGTCCCGCGAATATCTTACATATGTTTTTCTTAAAAAAATTGAATCCAGAATCAGTTCTGCTAAAGAACAGTCTGAACAGACCGCTCTTAAAGATGCTGCTGACGTTGCTTCACAATCTATTGAAAGCACTTCGTCAGGATATCATTCACACATATCTGAAAAGAATAAGCGTTGATATAAGGGGCATATCACAATGTGATATGCCCCTTTATTATTAATCATCTTCTTTTTCTTTAGCTGTATCATCAGATTCATTATCGTCTGAATGACTGCCAATATTCTTCCATATATCGCTTTCCGGCTCACCACTAACTGTCGATGAATAGCTTCCATCTTCATTAAATGTTACGCTTTCTGCCACTTTCTCTGATGTTGAGAATAATGAAGTATCAACCGGTTCAGGTATTCCCTTTGCCTCTCTGAATATCTTCATGAATTCCTTGCCTGTGATAGTCTCATGGTCATACAGATATCTTGCAAGCTGATCCATTACTTCTCTGTTCTCTCTTATAATCTGCTTAGCCTCTTCATAACATGACGCAATAAGCTTCTTTACCTCGTCATCAACTTCAGCCTCTGTTGCCTGTGCACAGTTCATAGATGCTCTTCCGCTAAGATACTCATCTTCGACTGTTGATAATGCAACAAGTCCGAATCTGTCTGACATACCGTATCTTGTAATCATTGTCTTGGCAAGGTTAGTTGCTTTCTTGATATCATCATAAGCACCATTAGTAACTGAACCAAATACAACTTCTTCTGCAGCACGTCCACCAACAAGTGATATAAGGTCTGTCATAAGTTCATCCTTAGTCTCAAGATGCTTCTCTTCCTCTGGGAAGTTAAGCACATAACCAAGTGAACCATTAGTATGAGGTATAATAGTAATCTTCTGGACCGGATCAGAATTATTCTTGATAGCTCTTATAAGGGCATGTCCAATCTCATGGTAAGCAACAACCTGCTTTTCCTTCTTGCTAAGAACTCTTTCCTTCTTCTCCTTACCTGCTACAACTGTATCAAAAGCACCAAGAAGGTCCTTCTGGGTAACAACGTTTCTTCCATTCTTAACTGCCGCAATAGCAGCTTCATTAATGATATTAGCAAGGTCTGAACCAACAAGACCGCTTGTTGCCATTGCAATCTCATCAAAATCAACTGTATCGTCCATAAGCACATCCTTAGAATGTACCTTAAGAGTCTCAATTCTTCCCTTCTTATCAGGTCTGTCAACGGTAATTCTTCTGTCGAGACGACCTGGTCTAAGTAAAGCCTTATCAAGTACTTCCGGTCTGTTAGTTGCTGCCAGAATGAATATTCCCTTAGAGGAATCAAAACCATCCATCTCTGCAAGTAACTGGTTCAATGTCTGCTCACGCTCGTCATTGCCACCGCCATACTTGGAATCTCTGCTCTTACCAATAGCATCAATCTCATCAATAAATATAATACATGGAGCCTGCTTAGTTGCTTCCTTGAACAAATCTCTTACTCGTGATGCACCAACGCCAACGAACATCTCTACAAAATCAGAACCTGCAAGTGAGAAGAAAGGTACATCTGCCTCACCGGCTACAGCCTTGGCAAGAAGCGTCTTACCTGTTCCAGGAGGTCCTACTAAAAGTGCACCCTTAGGAAGCTTTGCACCAATCTTGGCATATTTCTCAGGGTAATGTAAGAAATCAACAATCTCTGTAAGTGATTCCTTAGCTTCATCCTGACCTGCAACATCCTTGAATGTAACACCTGTCTTTTTCTGGACATATACTTTGGCGTTGCTCTTTCCAACGCCCATTCCGCCCATCATTCCACCATTCTTAGCAATTCTTCTATATACAAATGCAAAGATTATATATATGAATAAAAATGGCAGTACATATGCAAGCAGAAATTCTACAATTGAAGAACTCGAATCCGGAATATATCCTTCAAACTCAATACCCTTTCTCTTAAGAAGTGGTACAAGAGTATCATCATTAACATACCCTGTATAATATGTGTATGAAACTCCTGCTATGCCAGACTGTTTCTCCTCTTCAACAGGTGTAATAAGAATTCTGTCCTGCTCTAATGCTACTTTCTTTACCTTATCTTCATCAATCATCTGCATGAACTGGTCGTAGCTTATCTCCTTGTAAGTTGCATTCCTAAACATATTGCTAAGAAGCGTAAGTCCGATAAATGTTACAACTGCCGCTATAATAATGAATATTATAAGGTTAACATTCTTTGGCTTCTTGTTATTATTGTTGTTATTACGATTATTGTTGCGGTTATCGTTATTATTATAACCATTGTCATAACCGTTGTTGTTATAATTATCCATACTCTTCTCCTGATATGATACTGTACTTATCTTAAGCATTTCCAAATAAGTCTGTTTTCATTATAAAGAAGGAAAAAATATAAATCAACCAAAATCTAAGTGTTTAATAAGATGTTTATATTTACTTTATATTCTTAGTTTTTTTCTTTAAACTATGGAAATTTATAATACAGGGCTGTATAATATTGCATATTTTTTTGATTACACATTCAGATTGGAGGAAAAGATGGCTGTTAAATATGTATTTGTAACAGGTGGTGTTGTTTCCGGTTTAGGAAAAGGTATCACTGCCGCATCTTTAGGCAGATTGCTTAAAGCCCGTGGTTTTTCTGTAACCATGCAGAAGTTTGACCCTTATATTAATATTGATCCAGGTACTATGAACCCTATCCAGCACGGAGAAGTTTTCGTAACTGACGATGGTGCTGAGACAGACCTTGACCTTGGTCACTATGAAAGATTTATTGATGAGAGCCTTAATAAGAATTCTAATGTAACTACCGGTAAAGTATACTGGTCTGTATTACAGAAGGAACGACGTGGAGATTTCGGTGGAGGCACAGTCCAGGTAATCCCTCATATTACTAATGAAATAAAGAGCCGTTTTTTCAGAGATTATTCAACTGATGAAACTAAGATTGCAATTATAGAAGTAGGTGGTACTGTCGGAGATATCGAGAGTCAGCCTTTCCTTGAAGCAATCAGACAATTCCAGCATGAAGTCGGACATGAGAACGCAATTCTTATTCATGTAACACTTATTCCTTATCTTAAAGCATCTGGTGAGATGAAGACTAAGCCAACTCAGGCAAGTGTTAAGGAACTTCAGGGAATGGGAATCCGTCCAGATATTCTTGTGTGCCGTACCGAACATCCACTTGAGGCTGGTATCAAAGACAAGATAGCACTTTTCTGTAATGTACCTAAGTCTCATGTACTTCAGAACTTAGATGTTGAGATTCTTTATGATGCACCTCTTGCGATGGAAGAAGAACATCTTGCACAGGTAGCATGTGAATGTTTACACCTTGACTGTCCAGAACCAGACCTTGATGAATGGAGAGCAATGTGCAAGGCCTGGAAGAATCCTACTAAGAAGGTAACTGTTGCATTAGTTGGTAAATATATCCAGCTTCATGATGCTTATATCAGTGTTGTAGAAGCATTAAAGCATGGTGGTGTATATAATTCATGTGATGTAACTATCAAATGGATTGATTCAGAAACTGTAACTCCTGAAACTGCTGATGAGCTTCTCTCTGACGTATCTGGCATATTAGTTCCAGGTGGATTCGGTGACAGAGGTACAGAAGGAAAGATTGAAGCTATCCGTTATGCCAGAGAACATAATATTCCATTCTTAGGATTGTGCCTGGGAATGCAGCTTTCAATTGTTGAATTTGCAAGAAATGTTATAGGATATGACGACGCACACAGTGTTGAACTTAATCCTAACACAACTCACCCTGTTATACATCTTATGCCAGACCAGGAAGGCATTGATGATATCGGCGGTACATTAAGACTTGGTTCTTATCCTTGTGTACTTGATAAAACAAGCAAGGCTTATGAACTCTATGGCGAAGAGCTTATACATGAACGTCACAGACACAGATATGAAGTTAATAATGATTACAGAAAAGTTCTTACTGAGAATGGTATGATGCTTTCAGGAATATCTCCTGACGGAAGAATTGTTGAGATGATAGAATTAAAGAATCACCCATGGTTTATTGCCACACAGGCTCATCCAGAGTTAAAGTCAAGACCTAATCGTCCACATCCATTATTCAGAGGCTTCATAACAGCAGCACTTGAATATCAGAATAAAAACCATTAATTATTAATTATATTATATATGCATAACAAAAAACATCACCTGACGAATCCGACTTTCGTATCAGGTGATGTTTTTTATTGCTTTTGCTTATAAAATTATTATTTATTAAGACCATTAAGAATCTTCTTAATTCTCTTAACTTCATCGTCTTCTAACTTCTGTGATTCACAAATAGAAGCAACCATATCAACAGCCTTTCCGTTGAACCAGAAATCAGCTTCTTCCTTTAAAAGCTGTCTTCTATATTCTTCTTCTGAACGAAGTGGATGAATGAAAGCTGCCTTTCCTTTACGGTATGTATCAACAAATCTCTTGTCCTTCAACTTACCTACGAAAGTAACAACTGTTGTTCTTGCGTAATCCTTACCATAATCGTCTCTTAACTGATCAATAAGTTCCTGTACAGGAATATCCTGTGGTGCTTCCCATATAAGCTTCATAATTAATGCTTCACATGGACTTAATTCATTAAAATGATTTCTGCTCATAAACCCTCCTTAGGCTCTTCCATAGATATACATATTCTATATTATACTGCCATTATTAATATTTTTCAACTGTATAATGAATAGTCGGATATGGATTTCACAATTGTATTACCGATAAACTGAATCCATCAAATTCCTTTTCTACAATAGTGAAATTCTGGGGAAGTCCGCACATATATGCTTTCATTTTCCCTTTCTCTAATCTATAAACTATTTTGTCCAAAATGTCAAGCACACCTTGACCTGTAGCCTTGCCATAAGCCTCTTTTAATGTCCATATTCTGAAGAATCTTTGATCACTATCGCACTCTTTAATCCATTCTGCTTCAGATATGTCAAAGAAGCGTTTTGCCAGATTCTGTCTACCTTTGCGGGCTTTTTCAATATCAATTCCTACCGGTCTGTCGCCTATCACGCACGCTACATAATTAGACGAATGTGAAATATTGAAAAAAATTTCACGATTTGACAAAAAATAAGGTTTTCCTTGCGAATTATATGCTATTTCATAATCAAAGTACGGATTATTCGCTTCAATCAAAGAAATAATATCCACCTTCTCATATAGATTTTCATCTGTTTTATAATCTCTTTCTTCTGTTTTTATAGACCATTTTCCTACCGCATAATTAAGAAGTAGGCCTGCCGTCACGGTTTGCAGCTTATTTTCACGCATTTTCATCTTATCAGCCTTAGTTTTCCTGTATTCCGGAATAAGCGAATAGGCCTTTTCATATAACTTTTCATCAGTTAATGAATCTGTCGTTGTCACAAATATCATCATAATCATTCACCATCTATACACTTATTGTCTGTGCATCTGCCATATAACGCTTTGAGAACACGAATACTATATCACCTGATTTAATCAAAGTATCACCATTTCTTAACACTGCTGCAAGAATAAGTCCTCTTGGAAGACTAAGCTCGCATACCTTCTTTTCATTCCAGTTGTGGTCCTTAGTTATAATAAGCTTAATAAACTTAAGTTCCTTCTCCATAAGGTAATCTGTAGACTTCTTAATAAGGCTGTACTGCTCAACGAAACCTGCAGATAAGATACCTGTTGGAATAGCGACCATTCCGACGCCAAGAAATGTAATGATAATACTGAACATTTTTCCAAGCACTGTCACAGGATAGATATCGCCGTAACCTACTGTAAGAAGTGTTGATACCGACCACCATATTCCTGAAAATGCATTCTTAAACACTTCCGGCTGTGCCTCATGCTCCAGACTGTACATGCACAGTGATGATGCTATGATAAGCATCACAATGATGAATACAGAGGATAATATCTGGTCCCTTTTTCGCCTTATTACCTCTGTTATAACATTTAACGCATCATAATATGAATTGACACGGAATATCCTTAGGATTCTTATAACCCTGAACATACGGAAAGCAACTGCTCCTGCCGGGAAGAATACAGGCAGATAATTTGGCAGGAACGATAAAAGGTCAACAATACCGCTTCCTGAGAAGATGTATTTTATTCTCGCAATACCTGTACATTTATTAGGATACAGATATTCTGCCGTCCATACACGCAGTATGTATTCAATTGTAAAGCCGATAACTGTAATCCACTCTATAACATCTAACACAGGCTGGTACGGAATTGACTGTTCAAATGTATCAAATATCGCAATGAACAGGTTGATTATAATTGCAGCAGTTATCGCAATATCAAATGTACGGCTTGCAACATCACCCACATATCCAATCTGGATAATGTCAAATATACGTTTTTTCTTATTATTCACCGTATCCCATCCTCCTACTTAAGCATATACCACGGAAGCAGCAATGCTCTTATATATTTTGCAAATGGCACATATGCCGTTATGTTAATGAATACCGGACATAATATAAGACACGCTATAAGAAGCACCGGTATTATTGAAATCATTGCATTGGCTCTCCTTACAGGTATTGCCACAAGCCATGCAAATAAAGTAACCGCTATTACATACACAACCATATGAAGTATATCTGCTGCCCCCTTAAGTTGTCCTGCCACCGCAAGTGTTAACATTGCTGATACTGCAAAAAGTACACATGATATGAATGCATACAACGGCTTTCCTGCCACACGGTACATACGAGGCAGTGTTATAAATGTTCCGGAATTCTTATCAAGATAATATTCCACGATTCCAAAAAGTCCGCCTATATATACAAGAATTATAAGTAATGCCCTTAACGGAAACTCTCCTGTCTTATCTTCAAGCTGTGTCCCATTATCCTGTACACCATCTAGCACCTTAAAATCAATTCTGAATGTGTCATCTCCGGATATGTATTTCTCGTACCCTTTTCTTATCTCTTCCTCTGCCTTTTCTGAATGCTTTTTAAATATGTCTACAGAATTAACATAATTAACTGCAACCTCAGGCGAATATGCCTTAAACATAGCAGAAAAGAATATCTCATCAGTCATTGAGCTGACAAAATCTGACCTGCATATGATAAGCTCTATAATGTCTCTGTAGCTGCCACTGTCAAGCTTATCCTTAAGCCCGGTACCAACCACATAGCCACACTCTGTGTATTTATTCATTATATCCTGTTCAAGCTTTTCCTGCGATTCTGCTTCGTAAAATTGAACTGAATAATCGCCATTTACAAGATAATCTCTTGTCATTATGGCAATCTTATCGTCATCTTCAAGCACTATTCCAACCCTTACAGGCTCTGTCTCCTTAAGAGACGCTGTATTCGTAATTATTAACGCTGCAACAGGCATTGCAATAAGCACCACGACAATCACAGGATTCTTTAACTGCCTTTTAACAAGCAGATACAGCCAGTATAACAATCTCTTCATTATCTGTCTCTCCTTA
>ULZX01028200.1_pt1 | contig 13645 bp, 4 predicted proteins | sample 1963441 | NCBI WGS metagenome assembly ULZX01 (sample SAMEA4835898, study PRJEB28245) | human gut metagenome | biome: gut microbiome; material: fecal sample | place: Denmark | collected 2008
ATCGTCATAGAGGTGATTTACTTTCGTTTTAAGCGACTTTTATCTTTACTCGATTAATTCTACATACAGCTAAAACTGATGCGTCCTGTGTCAAGCAAAGTGGTAAATTCGGGCTGTTGTGCTATTGGCAAACGGCTAGTCAATTCAGCCATATTCAGCACTATATCATCATCAACACTACTAAACATATCAAGTCCATCATTAAGATTATCATTATTATAATTATAATCTTGACTGTTATCTTCATTAGGATTTTCAGTTTGTTCTGTACTAGCAGTTTCTTCTTCAAACTGAAAAGTTCCTTGAATAGCTTCTTGATTACTTTCTTTAGGCATTTTTTTAATAGCTTTATAAGCATCTCTAGCAGCAGCTAATAAACTATCTTCATTAATCTTAATGCCTAACATATCAGCAATAATTTCAAGAAGTTTACTAAATAAAGTCTTACGTTTATTAACTTTTCTATTATCATATTTAATTTCATTAAGTACAGTCATAAGAGCATTACTAGTAATACTTTCAACTAGAAATTCTTCAAGAGCTTCACTTGTATTAAAGTTCTCAAACAGATAAGGTTTAAGTCTTTCTTTAGTATTATCATCTTGAGTATCAAGCCAAGCTTTAAATTTATCATATATAGGTTTAACTAAAGCAAGAGCTTGTTCAGTATTATATTTAGTATAAAGTTGTCTATGTAAACTTTCATGAAGTATAATATTAACAACTCGATAAACTCTTTGACCAGCAATAGCAGAACTATTAAGTTCAATAGTATCTGTATCACGATGATAAACAGCATTAACTTGATTACCATTATTATCAGTAATACTATCTACAACTTGAATATTCTTAGGCAATATACCAATCTTTTGAAGAGCATTAATATAATCAATAGCAGTTTGGTCATTAGCAAAATACTTTTTAAGTCCACGAGTTAAATTCTTAGCAGTTATAGCAGATTCAAAAGCATTAAAATTAATAGCATTAAGAGTATCATCTAACATGAACTCTGATAGCTGTTCAGGTATTGCTACATCCTCCACGGGGGGTCTACCCTCAAGTTCATAAGTAATATCGAGTTTAGAATGAATATCTATTTGCCAATTACCAGCAGTTTCATTAGTATTAGTATTAGCTAATTTAGTTCTAACTAAACCATTACTAATAATAAAATCTTGATAACTATTATAACTATAAGTTTTACCATCAATATTTATAATAGTTTTACCATTTTCGCGATAAATATATTTATTAGTTTTATCATTAGTTTTTGTACTATCATTAATAAAATCTTTACTAATAGCAAATTGAGCATAGTTAAACATTTCATCAATAACAGGACGAAGAGCATTATCTAATTCATCAATAGTACTAGCATTAATTCCATAACTTTTACCTATTTTAAAAGCACTATTAACAACATAAGGAGAATTAATAATAATATTACGTTTATAATTACCAGCATCAGAATTAATAGTAAAAGCATAATCCTTACCATTAAAATGTGCACCTTTAACATAAAAACCTATATTAGTAGGATTAATACTAATTTGAAGTCCAGTATTTCTATCTCCGTTAATAAGTTTATTATTTCCAAATATATCTTCAAGACTTTGTTTAAGTTCGCCAAAACTTATTTTACCACTAATATAATCTCTACAAATATTATTAACTTCATTCTTAATAGAATTAATAATACGTCGAGCATCACCTTTAAGTAGATTACTATTTAATGGAACTTGTTTACAAAAAGCATATAAAAAAGTACCGTCACTACTTGGAATACTAATAACAGGCATACCATTAGTAGTAAGATTTTCAATAATAGTAGGTTTGCTTTCTCCATTAAGATATAATTGACCTTGTACAACTACACCAAGTTTGTTAATATTTTCATCATAACCAACTACTGTTTCTTGTACATCATTCCATTCACCATTAGCATCATCAATAGTATTAAGAACTCCATATTTAACATTAACAGCTTTAACTTTACCTTTAAAGTCACCTTTAATTATTGTAATAGCTTGGTCATAACTATTAAGAAGATTATTAAACCAACGATTAATACTAGCTTCATGACTATTTTCATAAGGCTGATTAAATATGTATTTAGTAAGATTAACAAGATGCCCAGCTAAATCAAAACTTGCAACAGGAGTAGTAAAATCTCTAACTATATCAGGATATTTAGTTTCAAATTCTTTAAATAGATTAACAAGTTCTTCTTGTGTAACTTCTTCTTTAACAGCAAGTTCATATAAATGACCAATAAATTCTTCGTTAAATCTATCGCCATCAAGAATACTAATTAAAGCATCTTTAAGCGGAGAAACAACTTGACCATTTTCAGCATGAATATTATATTTCCAACCTTGATTAACCATATCATAATTACCAAACTTATCAATATTTGGAACTCCTATATAACCAATAATTGTACCATTAGCAAGTATATTAATACGTCTAAGCTTACTATCATATTCAGTTTCTAGATAATCACCTTGTTTAATAGAAGTAAATGCTTTAACATTTTCATTCTCTACTATATACTTAAGATTAACATTATTAGTATGTTCAACTTGAAGTCTTTCAAGACGTTCTTTAGCAATACCATCTACATATTGAACAAATTGTCTAGCATTAAGTTTTTTAATAGTTGATTCATCAGTAGCACGATATTTACCTTGATTATTAGTGCTGGCGTAAAGATAGTTTTTTATTTGATTAAACAAGTAATTTTTAATAATTTTATTACCCGTAACACTATCTATATATTCAACTAATTGACCAATACTAAGATAGACTTTACCATTAACAATTTTACCTCTAGTATTACCTTCACTATCAACACTATTAGCAAAATCATCCATAATAGCTTCTATATTACGTTCATTACCTGTAACAGTAGCATAAGTAGCATTAAGTAATAAACGTCTAGTACTATCATCTTGAACAGAACTATATAAACTACCTCCTGTAAGACCATCAATAATATTATTAACTATATCAGCAGCTTCTGTTTGTTCAAATCCAGCTTGACTAAGTTTATCAATAAAAGACTGTCTAGCATTAAGTAAATCACTACTAGTAGATTCATGTCCTAAAGAATCTTCTAAATCAGCAATACTTTCATAAACTAAATCAGTACCTATTTGACCACGTTCGAAATCATCATCTGGAAGAGTATTATTAACTTCAGGCTTAGGAGTACTAATAGGTTCTTGAGAAACTGGTTGTTCAGTTTGAGATTGAGGTTGTTCAGTATTAGTAGGCTCACTAGGAACCGCTTCGCTTCGCTCCGCTATACTCCCCGTGGAGGATGGAGATGAGTTAGTATCATCTACATCAGTTTCATTAACTTCATTAACATCAGGATTAACAGGAGCAACTTCTTCCTCTTTAGGAGTATTATTAACATCGTTTTCAATCTCAGCAATCTCAGCTAATTGTTCTATTGTATTTTTAAGATGTTCATTACCTTTAGAACTTAAATCAAGTGCAGCATAAGCATCTCTAATAACTTTATCTATATTAGGTTTATCACCATTATTAGCATCTTTAATAACAGAATTGACATATTCTTTACCATATTGTTTATAAGCATTACGTAAATCGTCCATAGCTTTATTAACAATCTTTTTACGACTATTATCAAAGAAGTTATTAAGATAAGTTATACGAGATTTAATATTATCATCAGATAAATTAAGTTGGTTTTTATTAACCTCAACATTAATCTCAGCATTAACAACTTCTGCTAAATCTTTAAATACTTCATTATATTGTTTTTGAAGTTGAATAGCTGATTGAATATCATTTTTATTTTCAATATCGATAGGAGTATAAAGTTTATTAATAGCATCTAATCGTTCATTTAATTGAGCAATACGTTCTTGTTTAACAGAATTATTAATTGCAGCATTATCTTGAATAGTTTTAATATCTCTTTGAATACTATTAATAATATGTTGATAAATACCATTCTTAGCAGAATTAATATCAATATCTTCAATATGATTATTTGTAATATCTTGATTTAAAACATCATTAGCCCAATTAAGAAGATTATTATAATTTTCTTGGCGATTACGAGCATGAACCATTTGGGTAGCTATAATACGACCAACTTCAAATCCGCCACCAAGTCTATTAACTTTATTTAAAGTAGTATTATATTCATTTTTAAGATTATTAATTTCAGTTTTAAATCTATTAATAAGTTCATTACTATCTTGTTGTTGTAATCCAAGTTTATTAGTAATACTATCATTAAATTCTTTACTATTAATAGAACTTTCAAGAAGTCCTAAATTACCAGCGTTCATAGAATTAATAATAATATTATCCATATATTCTTTTTCAGCTATACTACGAAGTTCTTCTTCAGTACCAACTACAATATCAGGATTAATTTGATTACCATTTTCATCAACAGTAATTATAAATGGATTTTTACCATTAGCAATACTATTAAGTCTTTCTTGATATGCTTGAAAAGTAGCAGTACGACCAAGAATTTCGTTTTCTCTTTGTTTTTCAGCAGAAGTCCAATCTTTATCAAGACGTTTATTAATAAACTCTCCAGCTTTATTCATAACACTACTAAAAGTAACACCACCAAGAGCACCCCAAAATGCTTGCTCCCATAACATTGGGTCTTGAAGATAATCTTTAATAGTTTGTTGAGGAATATCTTTATCAAATACTTTTTTACCATTATATAAACCATCTTGACTAGCTATATAATTAATAGCTTCTTCAACTCCTTCTGTCCATTCAGCTCTAACACCATGAAGAATATCATTACCCACATCTTTTAATGTACTAGTAATTGCTTGTTTAGTAGTTTTATTACTTAAAGCATTAGTAATTGCGGCAGCATCATCAATATTACTATTAAATGCAGTATTTAAATTTCTAAGTCTAGAACTAGTTGTATTACCACTTAAAGCATTTTTCCATAAGTTTTTTAAACTATAAACTTGCCATACATCAAAAAGAACATTAGCCCAATCTTCAGTAAAAGTAACATCAGCACTATTTTTAGCAATATCTTTAGCTACTTCTTCATCAGACATATCTCTATATTTAGGATTATTATTATAAAACTCTTCTCTTTGTTTATCATTCATATTAGCAAGTTGAGTTTTAGAATAATCTTCAATATCATTATAAGTTTGTCTAGCTTCTTGATAATTTTCAAGATAACGAGAAGGAACTCCAATAGCAGTAGCTTCTGCTATTCTACCAGTAATGGCTCTACTCTTTTGAGTCATATTAATAGCATTAGCCATTTTATTAGCTAATTTATTAAACTTTATACCTTTACCTAATAAAGAAACACCTTTAGCAAGACCAGTACTAGGAACCATAAGAGTTAACGAACTAGCTATACTAGGAGCATTACTAGCCCACCAAGCAAAATCTCCAATATCAAATGCAGCATTAGGATTTTCTCGATATATAGCTAATCTTTCATTAATAGATTCTTTTAAAGATTCAAGTCTAGAACTTATTTCAGATTGATAATCATTAGGACTATCACTAACCATATTATAGAAAGCATCAGCTAAATCTGCAAAACCAATAGCTGTACCAACAGTAATCTCATTACCAATCTGTCCAATCATTCTTAATCCTTGTTCCCAATTACTTTGATTAACAGCACGTTCTTTATCAAGTTTTTCTTGGTCATCAACAGGATTAACATAAACATCATAAGGAGCATATTTATCTATATCATATTGATTAAGATTATATGATTGTTCAGCAATACGACTAAATAAATGACCACGACCCCGGTCACTAATAGAAGTGCCGGGGTTGTAATCAACTAAAGTAGGAGGCTGTATAGCCCCCTTTTTAGTTTTAGGATTATATTTAGGATTAGGTGTTTGATTACCACCTTGTAGAAACTTTAATACATCCATATTAATATAGATTATTAGTTAATTCATCATAGTAATATTGAATAACATAAGGGCTTGAACTGCCACTAAGTTGAGCAAGTTTAGTAGCAACATTTTGTTGAATAGCTTTAACAGCATTTTCATCTACTGCCATACCAGCTTTAACAGCAGTTACAGTTTGTTCCCATTGAGATAAATTATCTACAATATCAACAGCATTTTCTTTACTTACTAAACCAATAGTTTGATTATTAGTAGAATTAATTAAATTAAAACCTCCACCATTGGGTACTAATTTAAATTTATCAATTCCAGTAAATGCAGCATTATTAGTAAGAGAAATAGGTCTATTAGCATTATAGTAATTTTCTACTTTACCAGCAGCTCTCCAACTAGTATCTTGATTCCAAGATTGAATAATAGAACTATCAATAGCACCACTACCTACAAGTAAAGTAATAGGTTCTCTTTTAAGTTTACCTTCTGTATCGTAATAACCAGCAATATTAATTTGAACTCCAACATCACCAGTTTTTGGGTCACGAACAATAGTAGGAGTAATTTCGTTTTCTTTAGCACTTCTAAGATAAGCTGTATAAGCTTTTCTATCTTCAGAAGTCATAGGTTCAAATACTCCATTTTCACTAGTAATATAAGCTTCACCTTGAGTTAAATCAATACCACTACGAATAGCCATCATAGCTTGTTCTTCTTTATTCTTTTTATAAGCTGAAAGTTTACTAGCTTCTTCAGGATTAGCGTTCATCATAAAATTAATTTCAGCTAATTCTGGAGTTAAAGCACTAATACCAATAGTAGAAGAAGTTATTTGACCACCATCAAGAACAGCATCATTTTTAGATTTAAGAGAATCAACATAATCAATTAAACCAATATAAGGTTCTTTATTACCTGTTGGCAATCCAGCATGATGTTCTTCACCATTAGAATCAACTCTAACAAATTTATCACCATATCCAAAGAATCTAGTTTTAGCAGAATTAAGAAAAGCATTTAAAGGATTTCTAGTATCTTCAGCTTCTTTAACAGCTTTACCAAAACTATAAATAGATTTATGATAATCTTTAGGTAATTCAGCATATCTATAACCATTACCATCAGAACCAAATCTTACTCCAAGACTAGCAGCTTTTTTCTCTCCACCAATAGCATTAATAAATGAATTATATACATCATCATTATTAAAGTATTGTCTAATAGCAGAACTATCTCCAAATATTTGATTAACATATTTACTATATCTATCTGAATATTTATTATTAGGCAAATCACTTAAACTAATAATAGAATTATATGTATCAAACCCATCGATACTATCTTGAGATTTACCAACTTTAAGACTATTAATATATTCTTGATTATCAATAATATCATTAAGATAACTAAGAGCATAGGCTCTATCAGATGGATTAGTAATATTAGTCATAATACTAGTTCTAATATCATCTGGTTTAGCAGTACTTAAATTAATATTAATATCAGGATTATATTTACTAAGCAATCCAGCTATTGATTGTCTATTGCTAGTAATTTCAGCTTGAGCTTGAGCAGGCATAAAATTATCAATACGAACAGGAGTACCTTTATAAGTCAAATTATCAATAGCTTGTTTTCTTTGAGCACTACTTCCAGAACCAACTTGTTTAGATAAAGCTAATTGAGCTTTCCATGCTTCACCATAAGTAGTATTACTACTTTGATTATAAAAAGTTGCAGCATTATAGAAAGGGTCAATACGTTTAGCAAGATATTGTTCAGGAGTAAGTAAAATACCATTTTTATCTGTTATATCGGGATTACTACCATTTTGGTCATATTTCCATTTAGCAATCTTATAATCTTGTTCAAGACTAGCTTTAGCTCCAGGAGTATTTTCAATAACAGCTTTAACAGCTTCAGCAAGTTTAGCTTTACTTAATCTTTGCCAATCACCTTTAGTATGAGAATAAATCTCTCCTGTAACAGATTTAGTAATATCATCAGTAACTTTTCCATTAGCATCAAGCCATCTTGTTTGACTACCACCGCCTTGTTCTTTAGCAGCCCATTGAAGTGCTTGATTAAGTATTTGATTCATAGGAATTTCAGAAACTTCTTTATCAATAGGAGTCCATTTACTTCCGCCAATAACATTACCATTCTTATCAGTTATATCTTGATAATTATATTTATTAACTGTACGATAATAATTCTTATAATCTTCAGATAAATCAGTACGTTTATCAAGATTATTCATATATGCTTTATAATCTTGTTGAGCACGTAAACGACCAATCATTCCGGGACTTGAAGTTATATCTCCATAAGTTCCAACTATATTATCAAGACTAGAATAAGCATTACCATATTGCATATTTTCGGTAAGTGCATTACGAACTTTATTAAGTTGTTCTTGACGCCAAGCATCTTCAGCTTCATTTAAATCTAATTGAGCAAGTTGAGCATCAATTTGAGATTTAGTTTGAATAGCTTGTTGATGACCTTGTTCAAGAGTATTATAAGTTCTAGCTAAGACATTTAAGTCAATAGGATTAACTTGTTGTCTAAAAGTAGGAGTATAAAAGTTTATCGGCATGATTGTTTTCCTCCAAGTTTTCTACGTTTACGAATAATAAATTCATCATAATCAACTCCAGCATCTCTCATAATTCTATCATCTACATTAGGAGCAGATGCTCTCATAGCACCAATAGTATTATTTAAAGCTTTACGATTTTCATATCTACTAATCATATCTTGAATACCAGCATTAATACCACTAAATAAATTATTAATATTAGTTACTTTAGCTTCTCTAATACCATTATCAAATGCTGTTTTTCTATCAATATATTGATTATATTGTTGAGCATTAAATTGACGAACACTTTGTTGATTACGTCTATCTTGATTAATAAGATTAGTTTCTATATTTTCTTTATTACCATAAAGTTCATTAGCAGCTTGACCAGCAGCATTACGAACTCGTTGTTTACGAGCTAAACTTACACGACTACTAGCAGTATTAGAATCAATATCACGATAAGCTTCAAATTTATCTTCTCTAATTCTATCAAGTTGAGGATTAATATTATATTTAGTTTTAAGTTTATTAGCACTAATAAGAGTAGGTTGACCTGGACCTCTCATTTTATTAATAGCTCTTCTACTAGCAAAATAGCTAGCTAAACTACCAGCTACATTACTACCTAGTCCAATCCAATCAGCAGTAGTAAGATTTTTAAATTTACCTTGACCTTTACCATCGGAAGATGTAGTTCCTTTAGCAGGTGTACTAGTAGAAACAGGTAAAGTAGTAGGAATACTAGCTTCTATTTTAGGTAGATTACGATTATAAACAGCAGTTGGAGGTGTTTTAGTAGGAATAGATTGAGTTGATTGACTTGACTTACTTCGTCCTCCACGGGGGGTCTTCCCAATAGATTTAGTTTTAGATAAACTTGGAATATTAGTATTATTTATACTAATACCTTTATTATTTCCATGACTCCAACCAGCTCTAACTAAACCGCTAGTAATTCCAGCACCATCTTCAAATAAAGGAAGTCTACGTTCTGCATAATATTGAGGACGACGATTTTCATTATCAATATTAGATTTATTAGTATTAGTATTTACATTATTATTTGTAGTATTATTTTTAGACCATCTTCCATTTCTAAAAGTATAATCACTACCAACAATAGTTTCTCCTCTAGCGGATTTATTAATAGGATAAATAGAAGTTCTATTAATAATTCTATTAGTTATAGGAACATAAGCTCCAAGTTTTTCATCATATTCCCAAGTTCTTCCATGACGATTAATACGATTTCCACCAACAGCAAATTTATCGCGTAGACCCCCCGTAGAGGATGGAGAATGAATTAATCCATTCTTAACATTACCATTAATACTAACAACTAATCCAACATTACCTTTCTTTCTAAGTTCTGGATATTTATTATAAACTTTAGCTTTAACATCGCTACGCCCATGTAATCCCGCAAGTCTTAAAGCGTCAACAGCATCTGCTTTTGTAGGAATAGGATAACTTCTATGTCCACCAGCAAAATCTTTTTTAGCTACACTAGGATAAGGTTTCTTTTTAGAACCATAATCTTTATCTCTGCTTAAACCACCCATAGCTTTTATAGTACCATCATCATTAATTTTATTTCTATCTTTAAAATCTTCTTGAGCTTTAAATACTTTATTAGGATTAGCTCCACCCATAACTAATTTAGCAGGACTAACACCATTAATAATAGGTTGTGCAGAATAAACTTTAAGTTCATTACCATTAGTTTCAACTACTTCACCACCTTCTACTTCAATACCAGTTTTATCACTAGGACCAATATCAATACCACCTTGACTATGCTTTCTTCCACTCATATAAAAGAAATTATTACCAAGAGGTTGAGCAATACCACCAGCAACTACATTTGGTATTTTGCCACCAACAGCATATTGTTTTTGAGGAAGCTTTTTTCCATTACTTCTAGGAGTTTGAATAATATTAAATGGAAATGTTGGTCCAAGTTCATCATCACTAGGAAAAGATTCTTTATTAAAATCTTTAACATAATTAATAAGTCTACCAGCAGTATTATTCATTAATTTTTCTCTATTATCTTTAGACACTAAATTGTTTACACCATTATAGAGAAATTCATTACCAAGTCTTATTAAACCAGTAGATTTAGCAACTTTATCATAAGCTCCACCAAGTGGAGGAATACCATTTTGAATAAATCTTCCATTACGAGTAACATTACCTCTAAATGTACTAGGCAAATTACTTATATGAATAACTTTATCTTTTCTAGGCATTTTATATAATATAATGAGAAATTGTAATTTGATTGATTTTAAGGCTCTCTGCTGAACGATAGCCTATTAGCCGATTAATAGTTCATACCTATATATAATAATTCAACAGAGAGCAAAAGACTAGCGTCTATGACCGCCACAGCGATATACATTTAGCCTATCTCGATATACTGATTGAGGCATAACAGGTTGTTGAACAGTACCATTAGTAATCCATTCAGGACGTTCAAGACCAGTTTTAGGAGCACTATAACTAGCTTGGTCAGCTTGTTTAACTTGAATTGGTTGTTGTCCTTTATTTCCAAACATACCACCAATTAAACTTCCAGCAGCACCAATAGCAGCACCAATCCATGCTTTTCTACGTCCACCACATTTATATTTATTAATAAAACTAGAACGTTGATACATAGTCATTGGATTAGTCATTTTATCAGAAGTAATATTAAGTTGCTGTTGACCAGCTTGAAGTTGTTTACGCTGTTCAGCTTCTTGAGCAATACGTTTATTTTCATTAATTTGTTGATTAGCAGAAATACCTTGACCTATTGCAGTACCTAATTCACCAAGTCCTTGAACTCCTGTAATAGAACTAGCAAGATTACCTAAACCGGGAAGAGCATCAGCAAATTCAGTACCGAAACCAGCTTTACGTCGAACTCTACCGCCACATTTAAGAGTAAGCTTATCATTATATTGACCAACATAATCTTGATTAGCATAAGCACTAGTTAAAGCTTGAGCATTTTGTAAAGCATCTTTATGGTCTTGTGCAGCTTGAGCTTCAGCTTGGGCTTTTTCTTGAGCTTTCTTTTGTTTATTACCTTTAATTATACCACCAGCAATACTAGCAGCTGCACCAATAATAGCACCAATAAAAGCTTTTTGTCTTTGTCTATCTCTATACTGTATCATAATTTTCTAAATTGAGTTTGAGCACATTCAAGACTTTCAAATTCAATGCGCTTATTATCTGAATTATTAAATATAAAACGAACTACAAAATAATTACCATATACTCTACGAAGTTTATCACTTACTGTATTAGGATGTTCTTTAATTGCATTACGGAAATAATTAAAGTTATATTGAGTAAGTTCATACCAAGGCTTTTTATACTTATTAAATTCATTAAGTTTATCAATATTAATATCTATATCATCAGTATCATTATCTTCATTAAATATACGAAGTATATCTCCAGCATAAGGATGTTCTCTTAAATCAACAGGATTATTAATATTATCACTATAAATAGGAATATATATCTTACGTACTTTATATTTAATAAATTCAAGAAATTTAATAAGTTCATAAGATTCATTAACCATAATATCAATATAACTATTATGAACTAATATAGGCTCATCACCAACTTCTTGTTTAGATACTAAATATAGACTTCTACTATCATCACCCATGTGAGTATTAAATCTACCATAATTATATTCATTAGTAAATATATGAAGAGGGCAGTTAAGTCTATCATCGTTATGTTCAGTTTGAAAATAACATTTAGTTTTAGTAGACCAAGCATTATTAAAATAATAATCATGTAAACTAATAAAACTACCTATTTTATAATTAAAACTAATAACTTCATTATGTGATTCTATAATAGATTCTTTAGTATTAGGATTAATATTATCATAAGTATAATCAAATTTAATTAGAATACGATTATTAAATTTATCATGAGCAAATCTAACTTTATTAGGATGATATTTATCTAGCCATAATTTAATATCTTCATCCATTATTTTAAGTTGACCATCATCAAATTGATAAAGTTTATGAAAATCATCATTATAAAAAATATAACCAAATTCTCCGACTATATATGCTAAATCATCTTGCAGCCCACCATAACCTTTATCACTAGTAAAAACTTCTTTATAATCAACTTCAAAAGCATCAGGTTGATATAATTGAACATTTTCATCTCTAGTTTTAAGTGCAGCACTTATATCAAACATAAACATACTATGTTGAGTATGAACTAAAAGATAATATCCAATTCCAACTAAATTAGTTATACTTCCTTTATTTTCAGTAATATTTTTATAACCTTCAATAGGAAATATTCGCCAAGCATTAACTTCACTTTCATCTTGAATAACATTACTACGTCTTATAGTTTTATCAAAACGAGTAATATTAATAATATCATTACGATATTGAGTTAACAATTTAGGAACATATTGGTCAACATTTCCAATAGGATCTTTAAATAAATCAACACTATTCTTAGGTTCTACAAATGTACCAAAAGCAACACTTTTCTTGTCAGTATCTTCTTTAATACTAAAAGCTATCTTACTAGGTTCATTATTAAAACGTTTACTTTCAAAGAACTTATCACTATATAAAGGAAACTGAATATAAACATTGAATGGAATATCAAACCAACATGGTTCATCACCACTATAATAATATTGATTATTAGTAGGAGTATATAATTTATAATTACCTTCGTTCATTATAACTCCATTATCATTATAAATAAGAACACCATCATAAGTCATTCTACCATTATATCCATGTTCAATAGAATAAGTTCCACCATTATAGCAAACATCGTTAAGTCTTACAAGTTCTTTTTCTTTACTAGTATAAATATTTTTAGTACAATTAAGAACTGTTGCAAGAAACATAGTTTCAGCATCAAGTAGTAATTCCTTATAATCATCCATTTCAAGAGCAGTTCCTTTTCCAGCTCTACTATCAGTAACACTATCAGCAACTACTAATTTATAATTATTAATAGGTTTATATTCATTTCTACTAATTACACCTATAACTGGCATATTATAACTATAAGGATAAGTAGTATTAACTACCATATCAACAACATCATGTTTTTCTTTATAAGGTTCGAATTTACATTTACCATCAAT
>ULZX01041490.1_pt1 | contig 13332 bp, 5 predicted proteins | sample 1963441 | NCBI WGS metagenome assembly ULZX01 (sample SAMEA4835898, study PRJEB28245) | human gut metagenome | biome: gut microbiome; material: fecal sample | place: Denmark | collected 2008
ACTACCATCATCATGCGCACCTCCGAAGGTGACATCAAAATCAACCTGTTCGACGACGAAACCCCGGAAACCGTGGCCAATTTCCTCGGCCTTGCCACCGGCGAGAAGGAATGGATCGATCCGATGACCGGCCAGCCTTCCCATGAGCCGTTCTACAACGGTCTAACCTTCCACCGCATCATCAAGGATTTCATGATTCAGGGTGGCTGCCCGCTGGGCAACGGCACCGGCGGCCCGGGCTACGACTTCGACGATGAAATCGTTCCTGATCTGAAGTTCGACCACCCGTACCTGCTGGCCATGGCGAACGCCGGCCTGCGTCGTGGCATGGACGGCAAGATCCACGGCACCAACGGTTCCCAGTTCTTCATCACCACCGTGCCGACCCCGTGGCTCGACGGCCACCACACCATCTTCGGCGAGGTTGCGGATGACGATTCCAAGGCAGTGGTCGACAAGCTCGAAGCCGTGAACACCGATCGCATGGACCGTCCGACCGAGCCGGTCGGCATCGTGTCCGTGGAAGTGCTCAAGTAAGCGTTTCCCGCACAGCCGTACAATATAGGAAAGCCCCTCGATTGAGGGGCTTTCTTCATTTTATTTATAGAGGCGTTTGCTTGCAATCACCGGCTTATGTGATTCGTCAACATCACATTTTGCGCAGTCGCGGTTCCGCGGAATCCTTCGCGCCGGTGATGCGGTACACGTCGAACACGCCTTCGATTTTACGCACGGCGGCGAGCAGGGTGTTCAGATGCTGCGGATCGGCCATTTCGAAGCTGAATTGGCTGGTGGCCACACGGTCGGTGCCGGTGGAAATCGAGCCGGAGATGATATTCACGCCGTGATCGGACAGCACGCGTGTCACATCGCTCAGCAGATGCGGACGGTCAAGCGCCTCGACCTGGATCTTGACCATGAACACGCCCTTGGTGCTGGTCCACTGCACATCCACCACACGTTCGGGCTGGCGTTTCTCCAGTTCGAGCATGTTCTGGCAGTCCACGCGATGCACGGACACGCCTTGGTTGCGGGTGATGAAGCCGATGATCTTGTCTCCAGGAACCGGCATGCAGCATCGGGCCAGCTTGACCCAGATGTCCCCCACGCCCTTGACGGAGATACCCAACGAGCTGGTGGTCTTCTTGGTACGCTCCACCTGCTTGAGCGGCAACGCCTCCTGCTCGACTTCCTCATCCACCTCGTCGCTGCCCGCGTCACGGACCAGATGCGAGATGACGTTCTGCGTGGAGATCTGGCCATCACCAATCGCCACGAACACGGCTTCCGCGTTGGCAAGGTTCAACTCGTCGGCGACACCCACCAATGCTTCCGGAGTCAGCAGCGTGGTGATTGGCAGGTTGCGCTTGCGCATGGCGCGCGTCAGCTCGTCACGGCCTTCCTCGACGGCTTCGGTACGGCGTTCCTTGCTGAACCATTGACGAATCTTGTTGCGTGCCTTCGGGCTCTTGGCGAAGCTCAGCCAATCACGCGACGGACCTGCGGATTCGGACTTGGATGTCAATATTTCAACGGTATCGCCATTCTCGAGCTTGGTATCAAGCGGCACCAATCGTCCGTTCACGCGCGCACCCATGGTACGGTGACCGACTTCGGTGTGCACCGCATAAGCGAAATCAATCGGAGTGGCTTCGGCGGGAAGCGAGACGATCTTGCCTTTCGGCGTGAACACGTAGACCTCTGCCGCGCCCAAATCCTCTTTGAGGGAGCCAAGGAATTCGTCGGAATCCGGCGTTTCGCTCGTCCAGTCGGCAAGTTGCTGAATCCATTTGAGGTTGTCGGCCTCGCTCAGCTCCTGGTTTTCGCCACGCTTGCGGTCGGACTTGTCAGGCGAGCTCAACGCGCGTCCGGCTTGGCCGTTCTCCTTGTACTTCCAATGCGCAGCGATGCCGAATTCCGCGCGGCGGTGCATGTCCCACGTGCGGATCTGAATCTCCACCGGCTTGCCGCCGGGGCCGACCACCGTGGTGTGCAGGCTCTGGTACATGTTGAGCTTCGGCATGGCGATATAGTCTTTGAAACGGCCGGGAACAGGGTTCCACCGCGCATGCACGGCACCCAACGCCGCATAGCAGTCCTGAATCGTGTCGACGATGATACGCACGCCCACCAAATCATAAATGTTGGCGAAATCGTGCCCGCGCACGATCATCTTCTGGTAAATGGAGAAGTAGTCCTTCGGACGGCCCGTCACATAGGCTTTGATGTGTTGTTCGTCGAGATCCTCATTGATTTCGGCGAGAATCTGCTTCAGGTACACGTCGCGTTGTCCGGCGCGACGGGCCACCAATACCACAATCTCGTTGTAGATCTTCGGATACAGAACCTTGAAGCTGAGTTCTTCCAACTCAGTTTTGATGGCGTTCATGCCAAGACGGTTGGCGAGCGGCGCATACACATCCAGCGTTTCACGTGCCTTTTTCTGCGCGTTCGACTGCTTGACGTAACGCCATGTACGGGCGTTGTGCACACGGTCGGCGAGCTTGACCACCAGCACGCGCACGTCGCGGCTCATCGCCACCACCATTTTGCGGATGGTCTCGGCCTGGGCGGAATCGCCGTATTCCATTTTGGAAAGCTTCGTGACGCCGTCCACCAGGCCGGTCACCGTGTCGCCGAATTCGGCGCGGCATTCGTCGAGCGTGTAGTCGGTGTCCTCCACCGTGTCGTGCAGAAGGCCCGCTGCCACAACCAGCGGCCCCATGCCAAGATCGGCGAGGATCTGCGCCACTGCAAGCGGATGGATGATGTACGGCTCGCCGGATTTACGCCGTTGCGACGAATGCTGGTTGACGGCGCGCCGGTAGGCTCTCGCGAGAATGCTCATGTCCTCGTCGGGATGGTGGTATTCGCACATCTTGAGGATTGGTTCAAGCGGGTCAAGCGGATTCGTGCTGATCTCGCAGCCCAACATTCTGGCCGAACGAACCTCATGATCCATGTCGCTCATTTCGCTCCTCCTCGCTTGGAATGTACCCTATAGTACCCGCGCATCACCATATGACGGATGTATCCGGCCGCGTGTTGCACGGCCGGATACATCCTCGGTCTTTGTGTATTGCAGTCCCGTCAGGACGCAACGCCGGTTGATCCGAAGCCACGTTCCGCGCGGTCGGATCCGGGCAGGGTCTGCGCCTCGATGAATTTTGCCTCGACGTAGCGTTGGATGACCAGCTGTGCGATGCGGTCGCCCGGATGGAACGTCACGGCGCGTTCCGGATCGAGGTTGATCAACGGCACCTTGATTTCGCCACGGTACCCAGCGTCGATGGTTCCCGGCGCGTTAAGCACCGTGACGCCCTGCTTGACGGCGAGTCCCGAACGCGGATGCACCAGCGCCACATAGCCGGCAGGCAATGCGATTGCCACTCCCGTGGGCACCAGCGCCCGCTGGAACGGCTTCAACGTCACTTCTTCGGTGGTGCGCAGATCGGCACCGGCATCTCCGGCATGGGCGTAATGCAGCTGAGCCGGCTGCCCGGGATCCAGCGACTTTACCAGAACCTCGACGTTTTCCGGCTCGTTGTATGCCTCGTCGAACGCCATCAGGCCGCACACTCCTTGCATACCGGCTGTCCGTCGTCGGTAGTGTAGGCAAGCTGGCTGCGATGCTTCACCAGGAAGCATTCGGAGCAGATGAACTCGTCGCCCTGCATCGGAATGACGGTCACCGAAGCGTCCTCATTGCTCAAATCGGCGCCCGGCAGCTCGTAGTCTTCGGCAATGGCGTTCTCGTCATCGTCCATATCGTTGGAATTGTTCTGAGAACCCTTGCTCAAAGCCTGGAGCGACTCCTCGTCCTCGTCTTTGTTGCGCGGGGAATCATAATCCTGTGCCATCGAGATTCCTTTCGTCATCTATGGTGCTTATGCGCCATAGAATACATGACTTTTCCCCCGCTAGGATACACGAATTGAAATACTCGTAAAATCCGACACGTGGGGCACAATAGAATTAATAGAAAAATCTAAGGGAAAGTGGTGTGTTGTGCCTGAGAATGCGCTCGAAGATGCACGGTTCGATCATGTGAGTGAAACCGGTGAGCTCGTCTTTGTTTCAGGTGCCGGCAAATTCGCCGTCAAGGTCGATGAAGCGCTTGAAAGAGCCATTTTGGAGGCAAAACAGATTCGCACCGAAACCCAAGAGGAGCGTCAGCAGCAAGCGCCTTCCACGCTGCCGATCTCCCAAATCCAATCCTTGATTCGAGCCGGAGCCAATCCGACCCGCGTGGCGGAGCGATATTCGTTGAGCGAAGCGCTTGTTCGGCGTTTCTCGGCGGCGGTGGAAACCGAAAAGCAATATGCGATCGAACAGTTCCTGGCGGTTCCCGCGCCGAAGGAAAGCCGTGTGCGCACGCTTTCCGAACTGATCGAACGCACTTTCGCCGCAGCCCACGTACGGTTGGAGGACGTGCGGTGGAAGGCCACCAGACGCGGTTTGGAACCGTGGAAGATTACCGCGGAGTTCGATTCCGCAGGTCATGCCGCCCGTGCGGAATGGTCTTGGAACATGCATGACAACGCGGTCAACTGTCTGAACGCAACGGCACGCAAGCTCATCGGCGAGCAAGACACGCCGACGGAAGGACACACCGAGAAGCAGGTCGACCAGAATTTTCTCGCATCATTGAATTTGCCGGGCGATTCCGCACGTTCCGCACGTATCGAACAGACGGTGTCCGCTTGGAATGCTCCGGAACCGGTTGCACCACAAGCCACGAATATCAAGACCACCGTTGAGACTCAGTCATCGGCGACCGTTCCGCTGCCGAACCGTCCGGAAATCGCGACGACGCAGTCCCCCGCCCCTTCAACGACGGAACCTGCCCAAAACTCGCAAAACACGCAATCCGCCGGCGAGAAGCAGTCCGATAAGTCCAAGACGGCATCATCCGATCCTCATAGTCAGAGCACCACCAAATCGAAGCGCCGTGCAGGACGCTCCGCAGTGCCGAGTTGGGATGAAATTCTGTTCGGTGACTGATTAACGTTCCCTAACATCCCACGGCAACATCCGTTCAGACGTTCGGATCATTCGATCAAGCCACGTCAATCAGGCATGGAATATCAGATTCCATGTAGGTCAGCGACCCGTGCACGCTGGGCAGATGCATCGCCTTCTCCGCCTGTGTGCGGGAATCGACAATGGTGGTAGAGCCCGCAGCGGAGACGACCACATCGCCGATCATCGACTTGACGCGTTCATCGACTGGTCCGTAGACGCCTTCCTCGATTGCCTGCCGGCGGGTGCGCACCTGGGCGCGCTCCCCCAGCACGTCACGCCAACGAGCGGCGATGTCCTCCGGATTCTCGCCATCCTCGCCATAAAGCATGACACAGCGTGGTTCACCACCGACATTCGCGACGCCCCGCATCAGCTGGGGTTCGGACGCTATGTCGATGCAGGCTTCCGGGTCGGCGGTTATCATGCCATGATCCGCCACGATGACGATCAGCGTGTTCTTCGGCACACTTCGACGCAGCAAAGACAACTGGGCGTCGACACGCTCATATGTGCCGATCCACTTGTCGGAGTCCCAGCCGTAATTGTGTCCGATCTTGTCCGCGTCGCGCAGGTACACGTATGTCAGTCCGGGCGTGTTCGCCGCTTTCGCCGCGGTCATGATACGTCGGCGTGGATCGTCATTGGAGATGTAGTCGCTGCCACGTAACGCCGCCTGAGTCAACGCGGAGAACGCGAATTTCGGCAGTCCCGAACTGGTGACGCGAACGTCCTGTTCCGCCAATCGTTCGAATATGGTCGGCTGCTGTTGCAGTTTCAGCGGTGCGGGCGCGTTTTTGAAAGAGATGAGCTGGCAGATTTCGCCATTGTCGGGATTGAGCTGCGTATACCCCGTCATGCCGGTTAATCCGGGGCATGTGCCGGTACCGAACGTGGACATTGCGGCCACGGTGGTGCTGGGCATGCATGTGGCGATTGGCCGCTGGTTAACGCCATCCGCCATCAGCGACCGTAGATAGGGTGAATGCCCCAATCTCATATTGATGTTCCAATATCCGAGACCGTCCACCAGGACCACGACTGCCGAACGCGCGTCCGGCAGGCCAAGTGCCTCTTGGAGTCGTTTCGGATCGGCATGGATGGCCGTTGGAATCGGATGCCCGATGGCGCTGGAAATGGCGGGAAGTACCGAGGATAGGTGGAGAGCACCGCCGCGGCTGCCCTCATCCGGCAGTTCGTCGCCATATCGTGCCGGACTGGTCATGGCTAGCAGCTGGTCGATTTCGGGCACTTCAACACTCATGGTTCCCATTCAAGCACCGCGGCAGTACCAGCTGGTAATATTGCTAGGTTGATTACCATAACCTTTCCGTGAGGAGAACCACCGCATGGTGTCGCACCGCAAACCGGCAAAACCAGCCTTTGACCCGCGTACGGTCAAGGAGAACATCGTCGAAACGCCGTTGAACGAGGAAATGAGCAAGTCGTTCCTCGAATACGCGTATTCGGTGATTTACGCCCGAGCGCTGCCTGATGCCAGGGATGGTCTCAAGCCGGTGCAACGACGCATCATCTATCAGATGGGTCAGATGAACCTGAATCCGGACCGGCCGTATATGAAGTCGGCGCGTGTGGTTGGCGAAGTGATGGGCAAGCTCCATCCGCATGGCGATTCCGCGATTTACGAGGCGATGGTACGTTTGGCGCAGCCGTTCGCGATGCGGCTGCCATTGGTGGACGGTCACGGCAATTTCGGTTCTCTCGATGACGGTCCTGCTGCTTCTCGTTATACCGAGGCTCGTATGGCGCCGGCCGCGTTGGGCATGAATGCCGATATCGCCGAAAATACCGTCGATTTCACGCCGAATTACGATAACAAGCTTCAGGAGCCGACTGTGCTGCCTGCCGCGATTCCGAACCTGCTGGTCAATGGTGGTTCCGGCATTGCCGTCGGCATGGCCACGAATATGGCCACGCACAATCTTGGCGAGGTGGTGGCTGCGGCCAAGCATCTTATGCGCCATCCCGACGCGACGTTAGAGGAGTTGATGCGCTACGTGCCGGGTCCGGATTGGCCGGGCGGCGGCGTGATTGTGGGCCGCAAGGGCATCCGCGAGGCGTACGAGACGGGTCGTGGCGCGTTGACCACGCGTTCCGTGACGCATATCGAAAACGTGACGGCTCGCAAAAAGGCCATCGTCGTGACGGAACTGCCGTTCATGGTGGGTCCGGAACGTGTGTTGGAACGTATTTCCGAAGGTGTGAAGAACCGTAAGCTGGACGGCATTTCCGGTGCCATCGATCTGACTGACCGGCATAACGGCACGCGCCTCGTCATCGAAATCAAAACCGGGTTCGATCCGAACGCGGTGTTGGCGCAGCTGTTCAAGCACACGCCGTTGCAGGACAATTTCACCATCAACAATGTGGCGTTGGTCAATGGCCGTCCGCACACCATGGGATTGAAGGAAATGCTTCAGGTGTGGGTGGACCATCGTCGTGTGGTGATCCGCCGACGCAGTGAATTCCGCAGGAAGAAGGCGCTTGAGCGGCTGCACTTGGTGGAGGGCTTGCTGCTCGCCATGGTGGACATCGATGAAGTCATTCAGGTGATTCGCTCTTCTGATGATGCCGAGGCCGCGAAAACAAAGCTTATCGCCGTATTCGATCTGGACGAGATTCAGGCACAGTACATTCTTGACTTGCGGCTGCGCCGTCTGACCAAGATGAGTCGTATCGAGCTTGAGGCGGAACGCGACGATCTGAAGCGGCGTATCGAAGAGCTTGAACGCATTCTTGCTTCCGATGAGGCGCTTGACGGCGTGGTCATTGACGAAATGGATGACGCCGTGGCCAAATACGGCACTCCCCGGCGCACGGTGCTGCTGGATGAGGATGAGGAAGGCAATTTGACGCCTGTTGTGGCGCATGGCGATGATGGCGTCTCTGCAAACGCGATGGCTGCCGCGCGCGCCGCCGCGACCGTATCCTCCGCAGCAGCCGATGTCGCCGCAGCCGCAAAGGCCGCAAAGAAGGCCGGCGATGAGAATGCCACCGCATCGGCTCTGCAGATTGATGACGAGCCGTGCGCGGTGATGCTGTCCGCCACGGGCCTGATCGCACGCACTTCCGAGGATGCGGTGGAACGTTGGGAGAATCGTTCGGCTTCCGGCGGACGCGCCAAGGATGATCAGATCGTTTCGATGTTCCGCACGTCCACACGTTCCTCATACGGCTTGGTTACTTCAGCGGGTCGTCTGGTGCTGGCCCATGTGGTCGAATTGCCGAAGGTTTCCGCGGATGGGCCGCTCAGTGTCACGGGTGGTGTGAAGGCCGAGGAACTGCTGGGCATGACGGAGAACACCGATCCGATCCGCGGCGAACGGGTGATTGCTGCGATTGATATGCCGTCCACGGATGACGACGGTCAGCTTGTTCCTTTGGCGTTGGGCACCCGCAACGGCGTGGTCAAGCGTTGGAACCGTGAATCTCCGACCACAATGGATTCGTGGAGCGTCATCGATTTGAAGGATGATGACGAAGTGCTTGCCGCTGCCGAAGCCCGTGATGAGGATCGTCTGGTGTTTGTGTCCACCGATTCCTCGTTGTTGACGTTCGAAGCGAAGAATGTGCGTCCGCAGGGCCGTACCGCTGGCGGCATGGCGGGCATTCGTCTGGCTGAGGGGTGTTCGGTGGCCGCGTTCGCGGTGGTGCCTGACGGCAAGGTGACATGGAATTACGAAGAAGGCGAGAATGGACTGTTCTCTGCTTCCGGAGCCGTGGTGTTGACGGTTGCCGGCGATTCCGAAGCGTTGCCTGGCACTGAAAACGGTGCCGCGAAGGTCACGCCGTTGGAGATGTATCCGACGAAGGGCCGTGGTACGGGTGGCGTGCGTTCGCAGCGATTCCTCAAGGGGCAGGATACGTTGATTCTCGCGTTCGTGGGCGCGTATCCGTTGCATGCTTCCACGCAAAGTGGCGCTCCTGTGGAATTGCCGAAGCCTGATATGCGACGCGATGGTTCCGGTACGGATCTGTCGGCGCCGATTGCGGTGGTCGGCTGATTCGACGAAATCGATTGGCGGGGCTCTGGACTGGTTCTTCTTCTTCCGGTTCAGGGCCTTCCCGTTTTGCGCACTTGGGCTGCCAGGTTGAATGAGCAGGCTGGGTGAAAGTGCCTCCGGCTTGGTTCAGCCATATAGTTTCATGCCTTGTGGGCTGTCCACGAACCCGGCAGCATGCAGCAAACGTCTGTATTCGTTGCGTTCCTTCAATGATTCACCGTTCATTTCGGCGAAGCTGACGCTGCCCTTGGACTGATGTTGCAATGCATAGGCAAGTTCCGTACATGCCGGCTGCAATATTCGCTCGTCATCGGTGAAGCTGACGATTCTGTGGCTTTTCGGCACGGCGAACAGCACCGGCATGCCGTGGTCGAGCACGATGACCGATTCCGCTCTGCGCGCCGGTTTCATATGGTGTTGTTCGGGCCATGTGATCGCGGAGCCTGTCAGGTTGGCCGGGTCGGTCACGTCGAGCGCCACGCAGGATTGGCTGCGCGCCTCGTCGTCGCCGCGCAAGGCGTCCACTGTGTCACGTCCGGCGAATTGGGCCGCTCCGAATCCTTTGACGAACATGCCTCTGACCAGATTGCCGTGTTCCTCCATACGTTTGAGTACCGGGTATAGTCCGGAGAATCCGCCTGCGACCTGCTCCTTGTCGATTAGCGGAGCGGCGATCACGCCATATCGGTCGAGCAGCGATTCGATCAATGCGATGTCGTATTCCTCGATGCCGGCTGTTGGTTTGCCGGCGGTATCGTCCGTTTGATCCGGTATCGCCATTGGACTGGTCCGGGACGAGTCGACCGCGGACCATAATCCACCGAGCGTCGCCGGTGTCGAGGCGTGGATCCGTACGCGTCTGCGTGCGGCAGTGCGTGGCGCGCGCACTGAAACCGTGCCTTGAGCCAAGGCCCGAACGGGAGCGAATGAACTGTTCGTCACTTTGCCTTGCCATACCAAGGACCACAAGGCTTCCTCGAACTGGCTTTCGCCCCATGCGGGAAGGATGATTTCCCCTGTTTCAGGATTCACGTTGACTTCCGCATGTTCCTGCCAGATGGCTTTGGCGGCCGTGGAAAGCTGCCACGCATGGAAGGCTCCCCCATTCGATAATGCGGCAAGTATCGTCTCCGGCACGGTCATGGTTCCGGCACTATAGGCATTGTTCTGCGATTGTTCGCCGGGTTTCACCAGCAGCCGTGAATCAGCTGGATGGAATGCGATTCCGCCGGCTTCCTTGGCGTTGGAACCATTGATTTTGGAGCCGACCCATACCACGTCTCCGGATGCGAGCAATTCGTCCAACATACTCGGTTGGTAGTCGCGAACGCGTGCGGGGAAGACCGAGGATTCCCAAACGGAGGCGTTGAGGTATATGCCTTCAAGCTGTTCGATCACACGCATCAGCCCGTCGACGCCTTCATATCGGGCGCCACCCACAGGTCCGACACCTTGTCTGTCCAACAGGAACGCCTGATAGACGGCCGGTTCCACCGGCTTGATGGCTTTGCGTGCCTTGGCAAGCGAAAGCGCGCGGATACGCCGAAACACGTCTTTGTGGAGCCATTGCTGGGGCGTTTGCCGAGGTGACCGTTCCGATGCTGAATCATCGGAACCATTGGCGTCCGCTCCGGCCGCATCATCGACGAAATGGCCTTTCAGCAGTTCGCCTTTGGCATGTAATTCATCCAACATGCGTACGCCTTGGACAGCGTCCAATCCCAGTTCGGCGATCATCTGATCCGCGGTGAATGGGCCATGCGTTTTGGCATATCGCGCCACACGGCCGGCAATGTCGGTCTCGTCCAAATCGTTCCAGAACGTCCGTCCGGCAAGCTCCTTCCCAACCTGCGCGATGACGTCGGCATCCAACAGCGAAGCCATGTCCGTGGCTCCCAGAAGACGTTCCAGCACTTCCGGGTCCATGGACAGCAGTTGCGTACTGCGTTCGGCTTGCGGCACGTCGTATTGGTACATGACCGCGCCCACGTATCCGAACAGCATGTTTTCCGCGAACGGCGACGGCGTTTCCGTGACGGTCTCGCTCAAAGAGATGACTCCGGAGCGTAATCCGGACATCACATGTTTCAGCGCGGGCAGATCGTACACGTCCTGTAGGCATTCGCGTGCGGTTTCCAACAGCAACGGGAAGTTCTTCCGAGTTCGGGCGGCGTTGAGCAGTTGCGCCGCGCGCAGCCGCTGCTGCCATAAGGGGACGCGTCTGCCGGGGTTGGCGCGTGGCAGGAACAGCGATCGCGCCGCGCATTCTCGGAATCGTGCGGCATACAGCACGCTTTCGCCGACTTGTGTTTCGATGATGCGTTGCAGCTCTTCCGTGTCGAACAGCAGCAGCTCGCGGATCGGCAGGTTGCTGTCGCCGTCCGGGAGGCGGATGATGATGCCGTCGTCGGCCGCGTATACCTGCCCATCGAACCCGTATCGTTGTTTGATACGTGTGGTGATGGCCATGGCCCATGGTTCGTGCACGCGTCTGCCGTATGGCGAGTGGACGATCACACGCCAATCGCCTTCTTCATCCTGGCAGCGTTCGACGACCAGCTCACGGTCGTTGGGAATCGTTCCCGTGGCGGCGCGCTGTTCGGCAAGCAGGTCGGCAAGATTGCCGATGGCGTTGCCATCCAATCCGTCACGACGTAGACGTGCGATTGTTGTCGTGTCGAATCGGCTGGTTTTGTCTCCTGCGATGCCGTCCGAGACTTCCGCGCGTAGTCCTTGCGCCATATCGCGTATGAATCGGCCTTGGGACCGTCCGAATGCCGCGTCCCGCCCGTCGCCTTCGCCATGCCAGAACGGCAGTCGGGCGGTACGTCCTGGAGCAGGAACCACCACCACACGGTCCCGGGTGATTTCCTGGATCTGCCAGGTCGATGTGCCGAGGGTGATGACGTCTCCAACCCGGGATTCGTACACCATTTCCTCATCCAGCTCCCCCACTTTGCGTGGGCCCGGTCCGGAGCCTTCTTCGGGAAGCACCACGGTGTAGGTTCCTCGGTCGGGTATGGTGCCTCCGCTGGTCACGGCCAGTCGTTGAGCGCCAGGGCGCGCGGAGATGAGACCCGCCTCTTCGTTGTATTGCAATGGAGGTCGGAAGGCGGAGAAATCCTCGCCGTTGTAGGCACCGGTCATCATGCCCATCACAGCATCGAACATGGTTCTGTCGAGATCTTCGAATGGCGCGGCCTTGCGCACGGTCACGTACCAGTCGTCTGGTTTCAGATCATCCATCGCCGCGGCGGCGACGGTTTGCTGGGCAAGCACGTCCAAGGGGGTGCATGGAATGGTCAGTGTTTCGATGTCTCCGGAGCGCATGCATTCGATGCTTGCGGCCGTGCCGATGATTTGTTCTCGGGTGATTGGGTAGAACAGCGCATGCGAGACTCCCCCGACCTTGTGGTCGGCGCGCCCCACCCGCTGCAATCCCGAGGACACGGACAATGGCGGTGCGATCTGGATGACCAGATCCACTGAACCCATGTCGATGCCGAGTTCAAGGCTCGATGTGGCGACCACGCAACGCAATTGGCCGCGTTTGAGCTGCTCTTCGATCTGTTTGCGCCGGTCTTTGGAAACGGAACCATGATGCGCCATGGCGATCGCGTCGGCGTCCGCATGCGAGGAGACCAGCATGGTGGTGGATCCGACCACGGAATCGTAGTGTTTGGCGAAGCCTTCACGGCCTTCCGGGGAGCCCAGATCCGGATACGGCTGGGTGGAATCACTGGCTGTGGACTCCGGCTGGGATGCGTTGTCCGACACACTCAAGTCCGTTCGGCCAAGCCTACGGTCGGACAGCGCATCCCGCCCTGCGTCCGCTTTGACGGCGGTTTCAGACCCAGTTTTCCGGGATGTGCGCAATTGCGCATACAGGTCGTTGAGCCGTGCGGTGAGTTTTTCCGCAAGGCCACGGGAGTTGACGAACACGAGGGTGGTGTGGTGTTTCAGCACTTCGTCAAGCACGCTGCGTTCGATGGCCGGCCATACCGAACCTCCGGTCGAAACCCGTGAGGTATGTTCGTTTCCCCCGCCCGAAGTCAGTCCTTTACGTTCCGCCAATGCCTCCATGGCAGGACTCACCCCGGAGATATGCGTGGTATGGCGGTTCGGAAGTTTCACGGCGCCTGTCCTCCGCCCTGCGTCGTCGGAGACGGGATCGCGCATGGCCGAAAGCGGTTCCACCACTTTCAGATCCATGTCGGGGTGCGATTCGGGTCTGATGACGCGTACCGGCCGCGTGCCGCCAAGGAAACGTGCGGCTTCGGCCGGC
>ULZX01059342.1_pt1 | contig 13216 bp, 10 predicted proteins | sample 1963441 | NCBI WGS metagenome assembly ULZX01 (sample SAMEA4835898, study PRJEB28245) | human gut metagenome | biome: gut microbiome; material: fecal sample | place: Denmark | collected 2008
CAGGTCAATTGAAAGTATGGAACATCTTAACTCTGCTGATATAAAGCCACGCTTATCTGACTCTATTCGTGACAGAAAGAACTTTATGATCATACTAAATACAATCTGCCGTAAAGCTGCACAGACTGCATATATACATCCAGTACATCTAGATGAAATATCGCGCAAATTTGCAATTAAAATTGAAGACTGCACATCAATCGCACAGCTTGAAGTATTAGAAAATGAAATGACAAGAAAATATTGTCTTCTTGTCCAGTCATACTCATTACGGGCATATAGCAAGCCTATACAGAATATAATCAACTATATATCCTTTAATCTCACAGCTGATTTAAGCCTTAACGCTTTATCAGAAGAGTTTATGTTAAACAGTAGTTATTTATCAACGCTCTTTAAAAAAGAAACGGGAGTAACTCTGACAAACTTCGTAAACAATAAAAGAATCGAGCATGCAATATATCTGCTCAACACAACACAGTCAGCTATCCAGGATGTTGCCGCACAATGTGGCATCAACGATGTGAACTACTTTACCAAGCTTTTTAAAAAGCTTAAAAACATGACTCCTACGCAATACCGCGAAATGATACAACACAAATAAGCTATAAATCAAAAAAGACTGCCGTAAGGATAATATGATGTAAGTGGCAAAATTCACTTTTGACACTCACATCATAATATATTACGTCAGTTTTTTTCAAAATATTCTGGATATATTCCCTTAAGCTTATCAAGCTCATTAAATATTCTGCTTATATGTGCCTTTATAACACGAAGATACATTCTCTTATCTTTATTTTTTATTGCTTCTATAAGCATTTCATGTTCATCATTGGTCTTTGCGCTTATGCTTTTATTTAATTCCGCAAGATACCTTATCCTGTTATAATGGCTCATCTGTGTCTGGATTATATTCATGGCAAGCTTTTCACCGGAACATTCGTATATCAACTTATGAAATTCATTATCTATCTCTATTCTTGGAATATTTTCCACTTCTTCTTTATAGTTAATAAGACGGTTATTAAGCTGTGTCATCTTATCAAGCATATCATCGCTGGCATTTTCAAATATTGCATCCACCATTCCAATCTCAAGACTTTTTCTGACAAACCATTCCTGCTCCGAACGCTTACAGTTAATACAGGCTACATATGTTCCAGACTGTGGTATGATTTTTAAAAGTCCCTCTTTTTCAAGATTAACTATTGCCTCTCTTGCAGGTGTTCTTGATACATCATATCTTAAAGCAATCTTCTGGGCACTTATGGAATCTCCCGGAAGCAGCTTAAAATTCATTATATCGTATTTTAATTTTTCATATGTTTCTTCGTTTAATGATTTCTCCATAGCTGTACAACCTTTCTGTATATTGATAAATGGTTCCTTTTTCAGAAAATAATCCTTATGATGATATGTATAGCTACAGATATAGCTGTTTTTTACATCATATAACAAAATACCGCCCAGGGCTTGTATAACAAATAAGTTCCAAGCTCTGAACGGCAATGTATTTATATAAATTAAAGATACTTCTTAAGTGTTTCTCTTACTGCACCTTTTCCTGATATTTCTTCTACAAATATCTCTTCAACCTTATCACCGATTCCTGCTTCGTATAAATTTATACCAAATATATTAACATTTGACAACAAATTCTTCAACTGACCTGTGTAAGATGATGGCTCACCCCATATAATACCTTTAATCTGATCTTTTAATTCATCAGCCATAGGATCTGGTGATAACTCAAAAGCAGCGCCATCATCATCCACTCCAAGAAGATATCTGCACCAGCCGGCAATTGCAAGTGGAATAGCTGTAAGCGACTTTGCACTTCCATCTTTAGCTACATATGCCTTGATTGTTTCTCCATATCTTATCCCGACCTTCTGTGATGTGTCTGTTGCTATTCTTTGTGGTGTATCCGGCATAAATGGATTAGGTATACGGACATTAATAACCTCATCCGCAAACTTAACAGGATCTATAATTCCTGGATTAGTAACAACTGGCATTCCCTCAACCAGTCCTATTCTTCTTACAAGCTCTGAAAGTTCTTTATCCTTCATCTCATCAGCTATCAGGTCATAGCCTAATACACAGCCATATACTGCAAGTGCTGTGTGTAACGGATTAAGACATGTAGTAACCTTCATTCTTTCTACCTTGTTAACAGTATCCCTGTCTGTCATATAAACCCCCGCCTTTTCAAGCTGTGGTCTTCCATTAGGGAATCTGTCCTCTATAACAAGATACTGTGGTCCCTCTGCATTTACAAAAGGAGCTATATAAGTCCTCTTAGATGTAATAACTGGTGCCATAGCTTCAACGCCAGCATCCTCCAATGCCTTTGCAACTGAATCTGCTGGTCTTGGAGTAATCTTATCTATCATAGACCATGGGAATGATATCGTATTCTCATCGTTGACATATTTAACAAAATCTTCCCCAACAAAGCCTTTCTTTGCCCATTCACTTACCATTTCTGTTACTGAGTTTCTTAACTTTTCGCCATTGTGTGAGCAGTTATCCATAGATACAACAGCTAAAGGTGCCTTGCATGTATTAAATCTTTCTAATAAAAGAGCAGCTACAACTGCCATAGCAGATGATGCCTTATCAGGTCCATTATCAATATCACTCTTGATGAATGGGAAAAACTCTCCATTTGCATCATGAAGCGCATATCCCTTTTCTGTTATTGTAAATGAAACCATCTGAAGCTGCGGACTTGCAAATATTGTCTTTAATCTTGACCAGTCTTCTTCTACTGCTGACTGTGCCTTAACAGCCTCTGTAAGAGAACCTAGCACCTTCTTATCTGTACTTCCATCTTCCTTTAATGTAACAGCCATAACAAGATTGTCAAATGGTGTGTATATCTTATCAACCACATCATAATCAAATGTTTCAACACAAGTGATTCCTTTATCTGATAATCCCTGCTCAAGCAGCGAATCTGCTATCCCACCTATAAAAATCCTGAAAATATTACCTATTCCAAAATGAACCCATACAGGTGCTTCCTTTGTTGCTGTGGCAACTTTCTCAACATCATATGATGGAAGCTTTATCCCTGCCTTTTCCCATTCTTTTTTATCCTTAATACCTTCTATTGAAAGCTTCATAATAATCCTCCATTCTTGCCCTGCTTATGGACATAAATTAATCAATTGATATATGTCTGAAACGATTTATCTTTCTGACTTAACAATAGCCTCCCATAAGCCATTAAGATATGTTGCGCCTAATGCTCTGTCATAAAGACCATAGCCTGGCATAGCTACCTCATCCCATATCATTCTTCCGTGATCTGGTCTGATCACACCATCAAAACCTGTATCATGTAAGGTCTTCATGATCTTATACATATCCATAGAGCCATCTGTTGATAAATGTGCAGCCTCTTCAAAATCTCTTGGAGAATTATACTTAAGATTTCTTACATGTGCGAAAGGTATTCTTCCTCTGCAGGCTTTAATAATCTCACAGATGTCGTTATTCTGGTTAGAACCAAATGAGCCTGTACAAAGTGTGATGCCATTATAAGGCTTATCAACTGCATCAAGAAGCTTTGTAACAGAATCCTTACCTGTCATGATTCTTGGAAGTCCGAATATAGGCCATGCTGGATCATCCGGATGGATACCCATCTTTATATCATACTTCTCACATACAGGTCCGATAGCTTCAAGGAAATATACAAGATTGTTAAAAAGCTTATCAGCATCTACATCCTTATACATCTCAAAAAGCTCTTTAAGATGATCAAGTCTTTCTGGCTCCCAGCCTGGCATAACGAAACCGTTAGACATCTTTGCCACTGATTCCTTCATGTGTTCTGGATCAATCATATCTACTGTATCCTGATTATAAGCAAGAACTGTTGAACCATCCTCTCTTACTCTTGCAAGCTCAGAACGTGTCCAGTCAAATACTGGCATGAAATTATAACATACCATATGAATATCTGCTTCACCAAGTGCCTGTAATGTCTTGATGTAATTATCAATATGCTCATCTCTCTTAGCTGTACCAATCTTAATGTCATCTGAAACATTAACTGACTCTATACCTGCTATTCCTAAGCCTTCCGCTTCAACCACTCTCTTAAGCTCTGCTATCTCTTCTGGCAGCCATAACTCCCCTGCCTGCTTGCCGAAAAGTGTTGTAATAACATTCTTAACCCCCGGAATCTGTCTTATCTGCTTAAGTGTTACACTGTCATATCCTGGTCCATACCATCTTAATGTCATATCCATAATAAAAAATCCTCCTTAAATAAAAAATGATCATCCACCTTTTATGTTACCCATTAACTGTGGCAGCCATAACAATTATATTATTACTGTTACAGCATTTCTTTATTGATAACATACTAACATGTTAGTTCTAACATGTCAATATATTTATTTGATTTATTTTATATTCTTATATGTTTTTTAAAAAGCAGGAGCTTTTGATGTTCTTATCAAAAGCCCCTGCTTTCATGCCTGCGGATTATTCTTTTATTTATCTGTCGTTGTTCATTCTCCAGTCTATACATCTTTGCAGATATTCAACGTATTCAGGATTCTTACACATACCCTTGCCAGGGTTATCTGATATCTTAGCAACATCCATTCCGTTACACTTTGTCGTTTTCATAACGATATTAAGTGCTGGAACCTTCGTATCATTACTGATATACGTTCCTATTCCAAATGCTACCTTTGCCCTGCCATTAAAATATCTATACAGTTTGTCAGCCCTGTCAAAATCAAGACTGTCACTAAATAACAGAGTTTTATTTCTTGCATCTATTCCAAGACTCTCATAATGCTTAAGCATTTTCTCACCCCATGCATAAGGATCGCCGCTGTCATGTCTTACGCCACCAAAAAGTGTTGCATATGTGAGCTGGAAATCCTTTAAGAAGCAGTCTGTTGTTATTGCATCTGTAAGTGCTATACCATTAAGTATGCCATATTCCCTTACCCATGCATCAAGTGCATACCAGTTAGAATATGCCGGATTGTGCTTGTGATTGCCCTGTCCCGTACACATAATCCACTCATGTGCCATAGTACCTACTGGTGTGAGATTATATTTCTTTGCAAGATAAACATTACTTGTTCCTACAAATAATGAATTGCCTTTATAGTCAGCCTCTGACAAAGCCTTAACGGCAAGCTCCTGTGCCTCAGCTGATAATCGTCTTCTAAGTCCGAACTCGCTAAAGCTTCCTAATCTGTATACAGTTTCTTTTCCTTCTGTTTCAACAGCGGCATCTGCTTCAAGTGCTGCCATTTTAGCCGATAATCTCTCCTTAAAGCTGTCAAGAAGTTCATCATAATCGTAAGCCATTCTGAAGTACACTTCATTTACGATAGCAAGTGTTGGTATCTCGTACATTGATGTGTTAAGCCATGTACCAAACGTTTCGATACTAAGTCCACATTCTGCATCCGTGGTTATCTTAAAATCTGCATATCTTGCCTGCCATAATCTTAAAAAGTCCACATAACTGCCCTTCATCCACTTTACATTTTCAAGGTAATCAAGCTCATCCTCTGTAAATCTCAATGTACAAAAATGCTTTATCTGCTCTCTTATCTCTTCAACCATTTCCTCTGTGAAATGCACGTCCTTATTACGGCACTTGAATGTCCATGTTGTCTTATAATCTGAGAACTGATGATATATCGCCTGTCCCATACTGAACTTATACATATCTGTTTCTAATAAACTTGTTATTATTGGATGTAATCTCATAATTTTCCTCTTTTCTGCGCACAACCCTCTCTTACAATGTATGTGGTGCGCCTAATCCTTTTCATTTTAGTCAGGAACATACTCATACAACTCCGAAGCCTTGTTGCCAGTTATGGAAACGCCCTTTCTGTTTAGTGATTTTATTTTATTATCAACATTTCTTTTAAAATTCGTCTTATAAAGCTTTCTGCCAAGTATAATCTCATATACTCTCTGAAGGTCTGGAAGCGTGAATTCCTGTGGCATAAGATTAAATACTATGTCAGAATACTCTGTCTTATTTCTTAATCTCATAAGTCCTTCAAGAACAATCTGTGCATGGTCGAAAGCAAGTGCTTCCTCACTGATAAGCTCAGGAATATAATTCTTAACCTTTAATCTTCCGTTATTAAATATCTTTTCCTTAAGTGAATAGGCTATGTTAATATTCTTCTCACTGTTACTGAAAGTAAGCAGCTTATTATCAAATGTTATATCAAACCATAATGCTTCACTGGCATCATCCCCTGCCTGCGGCTTCATTGTATCTACAGGTATAAGTGTCATATACGCAATATCTATAACCCTCATTCTTGGATCCCTGTCAGGCTGGCTCATAGTATATAACTGCTCCATATATATATCCTTAAGCCCGGTTTCTTCCTCTAACTCCCTGCATGCCGCTGTATATGCTGACTCCTTTATACCAACGAAACCTCCTGGAAGTGCATAGCAGCCGATATACGGATGATTGTTTCTCTTTATGAGAAGCAGCTTAAGTCCCTTAAGGTCACTGCTCATGCCAAAAAGCAGCATATCCACTGTAACACTTGGTCTTTCATAATGTCCAGGATTATACTGTGCCAGGAACTCTTTCTCCGTAAGACCGTCTTTATTCTTTCTTAACTCTCCCGGAATATACTTATTATCCGACATATTTTCACCGCCTTTGTAAAAGTAGCTTTTTGATACTTTTATATATACTACTTTTTACAATATATGTAAAGTATTTTTCACAAAAAAACTTTCACAAAAAAACAGGAAGACACATCCTTAAATCTAAGACATGTCTTCCCACTTTTTATGATAACAAATTATAAAATAATGCGGATGACAGGAATCGAACCTGCACATCGTACGATACTAGAACCTAAATCTAGCGCGTCTGCCAGTTCCGCCACATCCGCATGTATATATCAGTATATCATATTATCATAGCCGCGTCAAACCCTATTTTATAAACATTTCCATCTTTTCAGAACTTTTTTCGTTAAGAACATATTTCGTGACATTTAATCATCTGATTTACAATATTCCCTGATTCATAAGACTATATGTAACATTCTCCCATGTATGCTCCATCCTGCATAACTCATATGCATTGTCTGCAATACTCTGCAGAGCTGTGTCATCCATAAGCAATTCCCTGACCCGCTTTATCATTGGTTCTATAACCTTATAATCATATCCTGACATTTCATAATCTTTTAACATATTTAAATCATAAAACAATATATCTTTGCCATCTGTAAATATTTCATCAAGATATGAAGATGAGTCTGTAAGACACACTGCACCGTTAAGACAGCTGTTAAATACCCTGTCATGTGCCCCTTTCTTAAACCAAGGCATAACATTTAATGAAATCTTAGCCTGGCTTATATTATCCAGGCACTGCTGGGAATTCGCACTTCCATGCTGTATGATATTTTCAGGATGCTCACATACTATATAGTTATATCCTTCTCCATATGTGTTGACCTTAAGTCCGGAATCCACCAGTGCCCTTATGGCAAGCTCTCTGTAGTGGAACCGTACATTAAGGTCAGCATACATCATACCCGGCATACAATTGCACAGCTGCTCATCTGTCAGATCAATGAATTCTTCTCTTAAATGTTTCTCGGCAGCCTCATCTATCGTCATATCTGGATGATTTATAATATCTGATAACACTTTCTCATAGAAATCTATATAATCCTGTTCAAGATTATCTATCTGCTTTCTTAATATATGCTTTGGTGTATAATTTCCTGTAAATATAATATCCATCGGTCTGTCTTTAACAGGTATATATACACCCTTTTCATATGCTTTTCTGTCTTTATTAACCTCTGTTCCCGCAGATGCCATAAACAGAGTTTTAACATCCGGATAGAACCTGTTCATATATTCCATATGAACTTTATCAATATCTATCTGCACATAATTCTTTGGTCTGCCTGCAAGATATTTGTGGTAATACAGCGGATGATCTACAACTATATTAACAACCTTTATTCCTGAATAATCCCAGAAATTCCAGTTAAGCTTCTGATACAGTCCTGTTTCTCCCTCAAGTCCCTCAAAATTAAATGTAAGTACAACAAACTCTTCATCTTTATGTGCATTATAAATTTCAAGCAAATGGACAAAACTGCTTTCAGACATAAAAAGGTCATACCAGAACACATCATATTCATCCTCTGGCAGATATCTGGATATCTCTACTGAAAAAAATTCAAGTGTTTCTACTCCACCTTTAAACATAATCACATGCTTCATATTAACCCTCATTTCTGACTGCAATTTTACCAATATCTATGCTTTCCACTTATAATTCAGGCTGTTTTTTACTTTTCATCTAATGCAGACTGAATTACATGATCAACAGTTTTTAATAGCTTCAAACACACCATCAAGTGCAGCTGTATCAAGTTCCTCTGCCCTGCCCGCATCAATGTGCTTAGCAACCTCTGGGTCTATAGGCATCTTTGCAACTGTCTTAATTCCAAGCTCCCTGGCAGTTTCATCTATATTGCTCTTACCATAAATATAGTGTATATTGCCGCAGTCAGGGCACTTGAAATATGACATATTTTCTACTATTCCAAGTACTGGGATATCCATCATCTTTGCCATATTAACTGCCTTTTCTACTATCATGGATACAAGATCCTGAGGCGATGTTACAACAATAATTCCATCTACAGGAAGTGTCTGGAATACTGTAAGTGGTACATCTCCTGTTCCTGGAGGACAGTCTATAAACATACAGTCTATATCCTCCCAATCAACATCTTCCCAGAACTGCTTTACAGCACTTGCTATAACTGGTCCTCTCCATATAACCGGATCTGTTTCATTATCAAGAAGATAATTAAGAGACATCGTCTTGATTCCTGTTTTAGTTTCTGGTGGATAGATTACTGTTCCTGTTTCATTGCAGGTAGCCTTACCTGAAAGTCCGAACGACTTAGGTATAGAAGGTCCTGTTATATCAGCATCAAGTACTGCTGTTTTAAGTCCCTCCCTGCGTGACTTAACCGCAAGCATTGAAGTGACAAGTGACTTACCAACTCCACCTTTACCGCTGACAACAGCTATAACCTTCTTTATATTTTTATTATTATCATTTCTTGTATTCTGTGGCACTTCTCTTTCTGCGCAATCTGAACCACAGCTTGAACAATCATGTGAACATGCTTCGCTCATCATATACCTCCCTGATTTCTTATTTTATTCAATGATAAAATGATGTGACTATCGTTGTATATTTTACCATATATTTATTTTAAGTCAAAGTTATACGACATATTCGTCTGACTAATAATTTTATTATTATGATGTAACCATTGCAAATCACAAGGCAACGTATCAATCTAACATACAAATTTTCATCTAATCTATTATATACATTTTCATCTTGACATTATAAATTACATGTAATATATTTAATGTACTAACTGTACTACTTAAGATAATACAGTTAGTACAATCAATGCATTTGATAAAACTACATAAGGAGGATTGATAGCACTATGTTCGTTATAGATGTCATGTCGCGAGTGCCTGTATATGAACAGCTTATTAATCAGGTTGAAGAACAGATACTGACTGGTCTTTTAAACGGCGGCGATAAGATGCCGTCAGTAAGAAGCCTGTCGGTAAGTCTTTCCATCAACCCCAACACAATCCAGAAAGCCTATACAGAGCTTGACAGAAGGAAGCTTATCGTAACAGTACCTGGAAAAGGCTCTTTCGTATCTTCTGAAGCACTTAATATTCTTGGAACCAGTTCAAGGGAAAAGATGCCGGAATTCAAGCAGGTTATCAAGGAACTGGCTCTTGCCGGAATAACTAAATCTGAGATTATGGAAGCTGTTGATGAAGTATTTAAGAACCTATAATTCCAAAACAAAATGAAAATATAATAATTAAGAGGAGGTTTTTCAATGATAAAAGCAGAAGGTATTCACAAAACATTCGAGGATTTTACCGCTCTCGATAACATAACCTGCAGCATAAGCGATGGATGCATATATGGCATGGTCGGCTCCAACGGTGCTGGTAAATCAACATTTTTAAGAGTATTGTCTGGCATATATAAACCAGATAAAGGATGTGCATACATTGATAATGCACCTATATATGAAAATCCAAAAGTAAAAGAAAACATTGTATTTGTTGCAGATGAATTATTTTTTCTGCCAGGTGCAACTATTAACAAAATGGCTGATCTATACAGTTCAATATACAACAGCTTTGACTGGGATCGATATCTAAAGCCAACTGAACTTTTTGAGCTTAATCCAAAGAAACCAATAGCCAATTTTTCCAAAGGTATGAAAAGGCAGGCAGCTATTATTCTTGCACTTTCAACAAGAGCTAAATATATGTTTTTTGATGAAACCTTTGATGGACTTGATCCAGTTATGCGTAACCTAGTTAAGAAGCTTATATGCAACGATGTAGCAGAATATAATGCCACTGTTATAGTGACCTCACACTCTCTTCGTGAACTTGAAGACATATGTGATCATCTTGCACTTCTTCACAAGGGCGGGCTTGTACTTGACAGCGATGTACTTGAGCTTAAAACATCACAATTCAAAGTACAGATTGCATTTAAGAACATATTCGGAAAGTCAAAGTTTGAAGGACTTAACATAACAAGATACCGTCAGCAGGGTTCGGTTGCAAACATGATTGTTAATGGTGACCGTGAAGAAACTATACATTACCTTCGTGGCATGAATCCTGTTATATTGGATGTACTACCACTCACTCTTGAAGAAGTATTCACATATGAGATGGAATCTCTTGGTTATGAATTCAATGATGCTCTTGAAGTAGAAATAAACAACAAATAAATAAAATCAATATCCCAGCTTATATTAATGTGATTTATATTACACATAGAAATGGAGGTTATAATGAATAACAAACTTAATAACAGAAATATATTCAGTGTCAAACTATTCTGGCAGTCATTCCTGCAGCTTAAAATAATAGGTATTATATCAACAGCTATTATGATCTGCATAACTGCCCTTCCTATAATCATGGATGGTATCTACATAAAGAACATGATTAAGGCAAATAAAAATGCTGTGGCTTCAGGCGTAGCTATAGCAAATAACAGCTTTGACTACACATCTATCGTATCACCTGTATCATCGGCATCCTATCTGCTTATTGTCATTGCACTTATCACACCTGTACTCTGCCTTTATGCATGGTTTTTTCTAAACAAAAGAAGTACAAGTGATTTCTACCATTCATTATCATATAAAAGGCAGAATCTTTTTCTTTCAAGATTCGCTGCTATAACAGCATGGCAGATTATAATAATGCTTTCAACATATGTAACTGGTTTTATATGTTATCACATATTCAGTAAATATTTTATTGTAGATTATTCTACAACCTTTCACGTATATGCAGCAGAATTCCTCTGTGCACTTTTATGCTCTGCTGCTATTGCACTTGCCTGCTCTGTCACAGGAAATATATTCAGTAATATATGTCTGTCGGGAATTATTATATTCCTGCCAAGATTCATACTTATTCTTGTGAATTCAACAGTCAGCAACATATATGCAGCTGCATCATCAACTCATTTTATGCCTTTGCTTGACAACTCATACAACATGCTGACTGGACAGTTCCTGTCAATATTTGAACCTGTGAATTTTTTATCAGACTACTTATCTAACATGTTGCTTTCTGGTGTATCAAACACATATACTCTTATACTTGCAATCATATATGCTGTCATAGCATGTGCATTATTTACTATAAGAAAAAGTGAAACTGCTGGAAAGCCTGCCCTTAGCTGGAAGCTGCAGTTTGCCATACGATGTGTAATAGGCTTTACTATAAGTGTTTTCGGAACATTTGTGTACGTGCAGATGTCAAAAGAGGATTACTCATATGGCACCTCACCTTATATGTATACAATAATTGCATTTATAATAGCTGCCATAGTCGTCATAGTATACGAACTCATATCAAGCAAAAAGCTTCATCGTGTATTAAACGCAGTCCCATCTATAATCGTTGCTTATGTGCTCGCTATTATATGTGGATTTCTATTAAATGCCGGAATCAACAACATGACTTCCTACCGTGCTAACGCAGATAACATAGATTACATCACATTATCTGTCGAGAACCGGTATTACAGGTCTGAATATACGGATTATTTTGAAAATGTTATTAAAAACATAAAAATAAACGACAAAAACACTATAAAGCTTATAGCTGATATATACAACGATAACGCTGACCAGCTTGATAATTTTAATGAACTTCCTTATTATAAACGTTCTTCTGTGAACTATGTAACATATGAAGTATACTTTAAAGATGGAATTTTAGGCAGATACCGCAAGGTATTTCTAAAGGAAAGTGATGTTACTAAGCTTGCCAGTGCACTCACTAAAAACGAGGATTTCTGTTCAGAATATAAGAATCTTCCTTCATACGAGGATGCTAATATCACCTTTTCAGATTATATATCTGAAGATAAAACACGCGATATATATAATATAATGTTAAAAGAAATAAAAAGCATGCCATTTTCAGACTGGTACCAGCTAGTAAGCCAGACCTCTAACCATAGCGGTGGTGACGTATCATATGTCACAGCAGTATTTTCACGAAATGGAACAACGTATTCAGCAAGCTTCTGCCTGTCAAGTCTAATGCCTGAAGCTGTAAATGCATACTACAACGCTGCCAATAAGACATGTGCAGACAATAATCCACAAACCTTTAACCGGATGAAAAATGCACTCACAAATATAATAAATGATAGTAATGAAGCATCAAATGTATCTTCAAAAGCACATTTAAATACAGCTTCAAATGCAGCTTCAAGCGCACTTTCAAATACATCTTCAAACGCAGCTTATTCAATGTATGTAAGTGTATATTCTCTTGATTCTACAGAATATAGTTCTTTAATTTATAATAATTTCAATAATAAAGAACTTGCTAAGGCTATACTTAAAGAGCTAGAGAATCCTTTTGAGAAGAATTTCGATTCAACTAAACCAGTTATTGAAATAAGATATTATGATGACGATAACAGTGGAAGCTATTCATACTATGTCCAGCCAGCCGGATATGAGCATATGTCGGACTATCCTGAGTATGAAGAAAACCAGCAATATTGATGTTTAATTGAATATTAGTTGGTGACGAACGGACG
>ULZX01013229.1_pt1 | contig 12619 bp, 10 predicted proteins | sample 1963441 | NCBI WGS metagenome assembly ULZX01 (sample SAMEA4835898, study PRJEB28245) | human gut metagenome | biome: gut microbiome; material: fecal sample | place: Denmark | collected 2008
CTTTGTCTTTGTAACTGGCTCGATTCGGGTAATTCTCATCATATGTTTTATTCTTCCTCATCCATCACTTCTTCAGCATCTGCCGGAGCAGCCTGTGCCGGTTCTTCTGCTTCCTGCCCTTCTGCACCGATTCCGTAATGCGCACGGACTTTTTCTTCAATCTCTTCCATAATCTCCGGATGTGCTGTCAGATAAGACTTTGCATTCTCACGTCCCTGACCGATCTTTTCTCCGTTGTATGCATACCATGCACCACTCTTATTGACCAGATCAATCTTCGTCGCAAGATCCAGAATATCTCCTTCTCTGGAAATTCCTTTTCCGAACATGATATCAAATTCTGCTTCCTTGAACGGAGGTGCAATTTTATTCTTCACGATCTTCACGCGGACATGGTTACCAACCATCTCTCCGCCCTGCTTCAGAGTCTCAGTTCTGCGGACATCCATACGGACAGATGAATAGAACTTCAGTGCCCGTCCACCCGTTGTTGTCTCCGGATTACCGAACATAACGCCAACCTTCTCACGCAGCTGGTTGATAAAGATTACAACACAGTTTGATTTACTGATAACCGGTGTCAGCTTTCTGAGTGCCTGTGACATCAGTCTTGCCTGCAGACCTACATGTGTATCACCCATATCACCCTCAATCTCCTGCTTCGGAACAAGTGCTGCAACAGAATCGACTACGATAATGTCAATCGCACCGGAACGTACCATTGTCTCAGTGATCTCCAATGCCTGATCTCCGCTGTCTGGCTGTGAAATGTAAAGTTCATCAATATCTACACCGATATTCTTCGCATATACCGGATCCAGTGCATGCTCTGCATCGATAAATCCCGCAATGCCGCCTCTTTTCTGTACTTCTGCGATCATATGTAATGCAACTGTCGTCTTACCACTTGATTCAGGTCCATAAATTTCAATAATACGTCCTTTCGGAACGCCGCCAACACCAAGTGCCAGATCCAGACTCAGAGAACCGGTCGGAACCGTCTCAACATGCACCTGTGCCGCCGGATCACCCAGCTTCATAACTGCTCCCTTACCAAAATCTTTCTCAAGCTTTGCAATTGCTGCGTCTAATGCTTTCTTTTTATTCTCATCATTCATTGTATTATTCGCCATCATTAATCTCCTTATCCCAGATTCTTCGCCCACGCTCTCCATCGAACGAATGTTTGTTCTGGTTCTATATTAGTACATATGTTCTGGTTTGTCAACTACATTTTTAAATCAGATCCACACGTCTCACCTTCCTCGGAGAAGAAACCGAACCCCTCCAGAAAATCTTTCTCGCCCAGATCCTCAAAGCTTCTGACTCCCCCATCATACCACATCTCCCCCTTCCCCCACAACCAGAACACTTCTTCTCGGAAGCCATTGCTGACATAATTTTCGCATTCGGAGGCTCATCGGAATGCCCTGCACAACTAAATCTGTCCGGTTTATTTTATTAAAAGCGCGTCCGTCTTCTATTTTCCCGCAGACCGCCCGTCCTGCAATCTAAAGCTCAAACACCTCAAGATCATCCGGTACAAACAACTTCCCGTGATAGTACTCCCGTCCTTCTCGCGTATAAAGCTCTTTCCTCTCCTTAAGATGCATCTCTTCCGTATGATACAGGATCAGATGCGGAATCTGAAGCTCCTCGGCAAGCTGACATGCTTCTTTCACAGTACTGTGGTGCTTTTCATAAGGCTTGAACTTATCTGCTTCTCCATACAGGCAGAACGCCTCATGGGTCAGCCAGTCGCTGCCTTTCACAAATTCATAATCTTTCTCATTGTACGGTTCGTCACCGCAGCAGGTAAACTTCACTCCGTCCGGAAGCAGCATCGTAAATCCGAACTGCTTTGCCTTCGTGGAAAAAATATCGAAAAAGGTGACCGGACAGCCAAGGATTTCCTTTGTCTCTCCGTGATGCACCGGCACAAAAAGAATCCGGTCATCAAAATATTTCGTCACCTTTTTCTGGATTGTAAGCTCTGCGATCATGCGGATTGATCTTGCCAGCTCTTCATGGCAGTAGATCCGCAGATTCCCCTCATATTTTCCCTGGCCGATCTTCTTCTGCCCGATCATCCGTATCAGCCAGATCACGCCCAGAAGATGATCGATATGTTCATGGGTAATAAAAATATCGTGAATGTCTTCCAGCTGGATCCCGGTGTCTTTTAACACCTTTAAAATACGGTTTCCGCCGCCGGTATCCACCAGAAAATGCCTGTTTCCATCCGAGAGGGCAAAACATGTATTATAGCATTCCGTTACTGTTGCATTTCCCGTTCCAAGTATTGTAAGCTTCATCCGACATTACTCCTGTCTCATTTCAACTACTTCACCTGCACATTTGTAAATACTTCCTCCCGGCACAAATCCTCTCACCGAAGAAAGTGGATAAATATTGGTATGCGGTCCTACTACACTTCCCGGGTTCAGAATGGTTCCACATCCAACTTCTACATGGTCACCCAGCATCGCGCCGAACTTTTTCATACCGGTCTCGATATTTCCTTCCGGCGTCTTTACAACCACCAGTTTTTTATCGGATTTCACATTAGATGTGATAGAACCTGCTCCCATATGTGACTTGTATCCAAGGATTGAATCCCCCACATAATTATAATGTGGAACCTGTACTTTATTGAAGAGGACCACATTTTTCAGTTCGGTAGAATTTCCGACAACTGCACCTTCTCCTACGATCGCATTTCCACGGATAAACGCACAGTGTCTTACCTCTGCGTCCTTTCCGATGATCGCCGGACCGCCGATAAATGCAGTCGGTGCAACCTTTGCGGATCTGGCAACCCACACATTTTCTCCACGTTTTTCATACTCTTCTTCCGGAAGAGACGCACCCAGTTCCAGGATAAAACTGCTGATTTTCGGAAGTACTTCCCACGGGTAGGTCACTCCTTCAAACAAATCCTTTGCGATTGTCTCTTCCAGCGTATACATTTCTTTAACCGTCATTTCTTTCATTCTTTCTTTCCTTTCGATGCTCTGCCTTTGGTTTCTTTTTTATAAAATGCTGCTACCCTGTCATAGCAGCTTCTTAACTGATACTGGTTATTCAGTCCCAGTACTCCGTTGGTTCTGCTGACAATAAAATGATCCAGTTTTGTCATATATTCATCCGATGTAATTTCTCCCTCTGCCACATAGTTAAGCCCCTTTTCCCAGCTTGCCGTCAGCTCCGGATTCAGAAGTGAACGGATAGAATTCAACACCACATCATAGATCATTTCTCCAAGAAGCGTCGGTGTGATCACCTGCGTCTTTTTATTCAGTGCCAGATATTTGATATTGAAGAGCTTTTTCAGGATCTCCGCCCTGGTCGCACTGGTTCCGATCCCGCTTCCTTTGATCTGCGCACGAAGTTCCTCATCCTCGATCAGCTGACCTGCATTTTCCATCGCAAGGATCATGGAACCGGAATTGTATCTCTTCGGCGGTGAAGTTTCTCCCTCTTTAATATCCAGTGATTTCACATCCAGGATATCACCTTTTTTTAACTTCTGGATGGATGCAAAAAATGCGGCATCCAGATCCACATTGTTATCACTTCCATCTCCTTCCGCGTCATTTCCATTTGCATTTTTCTTTGGGACAGGGACCCCTGCCACCTTCAGATATCCTTCTTCCGCAAGTACACGGAAGTTGGAGAAAAACTGTTCTTTTCCGATCTGTGTTATCAACGCCACTTTCTGATAAACTGCCGGAGGATAGAAGATACTCAGAAACCTCCGGACGATCACATCATACACATGATGAGCCGTTGCAGATACCGAATTCAATGCTGAAAGTCCCTGTCCTGTCGGGATGATCGCATAATGATCCGTGATCTGCTTGTCATTGACATAACGCGTCTTTGCCAGATTTTTATATGCTCCATAATGCAGAATATCCTGCATATATGGTGCAGCCATCTGGTATTTACTCAGCCCGTTCAGGTTCTTTGTGATCTCCTTTGATACTGCCGTCGAAAGCACTCTGGCGTCTGTTCTCGGATAGGTGACAAGCTTCTTCTCATAAAGCTCCTGCACAATGCGGAGCGTTTCATCCGGACTGATCTTGAACCGTTTGGAGCATTCGTTCTGAAGTTCTGCAAGGTTAAACAGAAGTGGCGGATTCTTTTTCTCTTTTTTCTTTTCGATGGATACAATCCGGCAGGTAAGAGGGGATGTTCCCTCTTTCAAAACAGCTATCAGCTTTTTGGCCTCCTCTTTCTCTTTAAATCCATTCTCTTTGTAGAGCTTTGGAGACTCAAAATAAGCCGAACCTTTCACTGCACGCCACTCACCGGTAAAAGTATGTCCGTCTACATTTACCGATTCGATCACACGATAGAACGGCGTTTTAACAAATTCACGGATCTCCCGTTCCCGCCTTACGACCATTCCAAGGACACAGGTCATCACACGTCCGACAGATACAACCGTGTATTTATTCCCAAGATAATTTGAAATGCTGTTTCCATATTTCAGTGTCAGAAGTCTGGAAAAGTTGATTCCCATCAGATAATCTTCCTTCGCACGGAGATAAGCCGAAGCTGACAGATTATCGTATTCTGACAGATCCTTCGCCTCACGGATTCCTCTGAGGATCTCTTCCTCCGTCTGGGAATCGATCCACACACGCCGGCGTTCTTTCCCTTTTACGCCTGCCATCTGTTCCACCAGACGGTAAATGTATTCTCCTTCTCTTCCCGAGTCGGTACAGACATAAATCCGATCTACGTCCTTCCTGGTCAGTATTCCTTTTACGATCTCAAACTGCTTCTTTACTCCCGGTATCACCTCATAGAGAAATTCCTGCGGAATGAATGGCAGTGTCTGCAAAGACCATCTCTTATACTTTTCATCATATATTTCCGGATAACTCATCGTGACAAGATGACCAACACACCAGGTTACGATCGCCTCATCTGATTCCAGATATCCGTCTTTTCTTTTCAAATTCAAATGCAGTGCCTTGGCAAATTCCTGTGCCACACTCGGCTTTTCTGCAATATATACCGATTTACCCATATAATAATTTTGTACTCCTGTATTTTCACGCTATAGCAACTCTCACAGCGTTTAAAAAGTGAAGCTGATACCAGCTCCACTTTTTTATCATATCATATTCAGAACATAAAACAAATTATTTTCTTCGAAAAATCTTCCGAATTTTATCAACGAAGCTTTGTTTTGTCCGTCCTTCCGGATGTCTGACGGTGATTGCTTCACGCATAAAATATTCCTGGGAATTGACTTTTGAAGTTCCTTTTTCTTTCATGTAATATTTGCCGTCACTCTTTAATTCCCGCGCTTTTACATTGTCCGCAAGCATGATCTTCAGCATATGTGTCAGCTGTTTCCTGATAGTTTCATCGTAAACCGGACATGCCACTTCCACGCGTTTTTCCGTATTACGCGTCATCATATCTGCGGAACCGATATAGATTTTCTGATCCGCTCCGGTTCCAAAAAGGAAAATACGCGGATGCTCAAGATAACGTCCGACAATACTGGTCACACGGAGATTCTCCGTGTACCCTTTGACTCCCGGAAGAATACAGCAAATCCCACGGACGATCAGATCCACCTTCACCCCTGCATTTGATGCCTCGGAAACCTTCTGGATAAAATCTACATCCGTCACAGAATTCATCTTCATGATGATCCGTCCGTTCGTTCCCTTTTTGATCTCCTCGTCCATCAGCGAAAGCACCTTTGGTTTCAGACTGGTCGGTGAAACAATAATATGCTGATAGCTTCCATTGAGATTGCCAATGGACATATTCTTGAAGAAGACGGCTGCATCCTCTCCGATTCCCTTATCCGCTGTGATCAGCGACACATCCGTATACATCGTCGCTGTCTTTTCATTGTAGTTTCCGGTTCCCACCTGCGTAATGTACTCGATATTGTTGCGGTTCCGGTAAGTGATCAGACAGATCTTGGAATGCACCTTATAACCTTCAAATCCATAAATCACACGGCATCCTGCTTCTTCCAGACGTTCGGACCAGTCAATATTGTTCTGTTCATCGAATCTGGCTCTCAGCTCGATCAAAACCGTAACCTCTTTGCCGTTCTCGGCCGCTGCACATAAGTACTCTACCAGCCGTGCCTTCTTTGCCAGACGGTAGATTGTGATCCTGATCGTAAGAACGGTCGGATCATAAGCCGCTTCCTTGATCATACGCAGAAACGGATCCATACTCTCATACGGATAAGAAAGAAGTATATCTTTTTTCTTTACCTGCGGAATCACTTTTCCATCCGTCAGATAGCGGGACGGCTGCGGAGTAAACGGTTCGTCGATCAGAGAACGTTTCAGCGATGCCGGAACCTTATCCATAATCGAAAAAATATAATCCAGCTTCATCGGCATCTTGGTCCGGTAGATCTGTGCCGGTGTGATCTTAAATTTGTCACAGAAATACTTTTCCAGTTCCTTATCCAGCGGCTCCGCTGTCTCCATGCGGACTACTGCCATTCTGCGGCGCTTGTGAATGGTTTCCTGCATCAGCAGGCGGAAATCATCATTGATCTCCAGTGCCTCATCGTCCGGCGACACATCTGCATTCCTTGTCACGCAGATATAATTCTTGTTCGATACCTCGTATTTGTCGAACACCACATCCAGATATTCCATGATCACCTTTTCCATACGGATATAACGGATATCATGGCCCGGAAGATATAAAATATCTGACACAAACTGTGGAACCGGTACGATTCCAATCATGGAAGTTCCATTCTGCTTCAGACTTGCGATCACATACAGTTCCTTATTGAGCAGATGTGGGAATGGATGATTGGCATCCACGATCTGTGGAGACAGGATCGGTAGGATCTGGTCTTTGAAGTACTTTTTCACATACTTCTTTTCCTGCTGCTCCAGCTCTTTTATCGATAGTCCACAGACACCGTATGGATTCAGCAGCTTCTTGATTTCCGAGTAAGTCTTGTCCCGCTCTTTATACAATGGTGCTACAGCCGCAAAGATTGCATCCAGCTGCTCTTTCGGATTCATCCCCGAACGGCTGTCGATCGTGCTGTTATCCGTAAGCGACATATCATACAGGCTTCCTACGCGGATCATAAAAAATTCATCCAGGTTGCTTGTAAAAATGGATACAAACTTCATTCTTTCAAGAAGGGGTACTGAAGAATCCTTTGCTTCCTCCAGTACCCTCTGATTGAACTTCAGCCAGGACAGTTCTCTGTTCTGTGTATAGTTCTGCATTTCTTTTTTCATATTAGCCCACCTTCACTCTTCCTTTACACTGGTATAATTTCATTCTACCACTGAATCAGAAGAAAGAAAAGTTAACTTCTTTTAAACTTTCCTGCAAAAGCTATTTCTTTGTGATAAAGCCTTTTGCAGTCAGTGTCTCAGCACAGAGAACAGCTCCTCCTGCCGCACCGCGGACTGTATTGTGGGAAAGTCCGATAAATTTATAATCGTAAAGGGAATCTTCTCTGAGTCGTCCGATAGAAATTCCCATTCCGTTCTCATAATCTACATCCAGTTTCACCTGCGGACGGTTGTCTTCTGTCATATAGCGGATGAACTGCTTCGGTGCACTCGGAAGCTCTGCTTCCTGCGGGAAGCCTTTGAAACTTTCCAGTTTTTCGATCAGCTGCTCTTTGGTTGGTTTCTTTTCAAAATTGATAAATACGGCAGCGGTATGTCCGTTAAGAACCGGTACACGTACACACTGGCATGTGATCTTCGGAGAATCTGCTTTTACGATCTGTCCATTTTCAACTCTGCCGAGAACACGAAGCGGTTCCTGCTCGCTCTTTTCTTCTTCTCCACCAATGAATGGAATGATATTTTCTACCATTTCCGGCCAGTCTTTAAAGGTCTTTCCTGCACCTGAAATTGCCTGGTAGGTTGTAACAACCAGTTCTTTTGGTCCGAATTCTTTCCATGCTGCAAGGCAAGGCGCATAGCTCTGGATCGAACAGTTTGGTTTTACTGCGATAAATCCTCTTGTGGTTCCAAGACGCTTTTTCTGGTCTTCGATGACTGCAAAATGTTCCGGGTTTACTTCCGGGATTACCATCGGTACATCCGGTGTCCATCTGTGGGCACTGTTATTAGATACAACCGGTGTCTCTGTCTTTGCGTATGCTTCCTCGATCGCACGAATCTCATCTTTTGACATATCAACTGCACTGAATACAAAGTCAACTGTCTTTGCAACTTCTTCTACCTCGTTGACATTATGTACAACGATCTTCTTGACTGCTTCCGGCATCGGAGTGTCCATTTTCCAGCGGTCTCCGACTGCTTCTTCATATGTCTTTCCTGCGGAACGCGGGCTTGCAGCCAGTGTTACTACCTCAAACCACGGATGATTTTCCAGCAGAGAGATAAATCTCTGTCCTACCATTCCTGTTGCACCAAGAATACCTACTCTTAATTTCTGATCCATTTTTATGTCCTCATTTCCTGTTTTGTCTTTTTGATACGCACATTTGTACGCGTGATTTGTATATCATAGCGCATTTACCGACATTTTTCAACCCTGACAATTGAAAAACTATGTCTACTTATTAACGCTCATGTTACTGTTCCCAGTACCTGTGACCAGCAATGCTCATTTTCCTTATAACGATTAGCACTCTTCCAGATACGCTTCGTGAAGCGCGATCACCTTTTTCATAGCTTCCGGTCCAGGTGCACCGATCGTATTTCTCTTATTGACACAGGTCTCCATGCTGATCGCATCATAAATATCTTCTTCAAATACCGGAGAGATCTCCTTATATTCTTCCAGTGACATATCATCTAACGCAATCTTCTTATCGATGCAATAAAGTACCAGCTTTCCTACGATTCCATGTGCATCACGGAACGGTACCCCGTGATTTACCAGATAGTCAGCTGCATCTGTTGCGTTGGTAAATCCGTGTCTGCAGCTTTCCAGCATACGTTCTTTGTTGAACTTCATGGTTGCGAGCATTCCGGTAAATAAAGCCAGGCATCCTTTCACGGTATCGATGGCATCAAATACCAGCTCTTTGTCCTCCTGCATATCTTTATTGTAAGCAAGCGGAATTCCTTTCATTGTAGTCAGGATCGAAGTCAGTGCACCGTATACACGTCCTGTCTTTCCACGAACAAGTTCCGCAATATCCGGATTCTTCTTCTGTGGCATGATACTGCTTCCGGTGCTGTAGCTGTCATCGATATCGACAAACTGGTATTCATTGGAATTCCAGATGATCACTTCTTCTGAGAAGCGGCTTAAATGCATCATAATCGTAGATAGAGCACTCATCAGCTCGATCAGATAATCACGGTCCGATACCGAATCCATACTGTTCAGTGTCGGTCCGTCAAATCCGAGAAGCTCTGCGGTGTATGCTCTGTCCAGATCATAAGTAGTTCCTGCAAGTGCTCCGGATCCAAGCGGACAGGTATTCATTCTTTTGTAAATATCTTTCAGACGCATATGGTCTCTTTTGAACATTTCAAAATAAGCACCCATATGGTGTGCCAGTGTGATCGGCTGCGCTTTCTGCAGATGAGTAAATCCAGGCATGATCGTCTCGGTGTTGTCCTTCATGATCGCAAGAAGTTCGCGGAGCATATCCACAACCAGTCCCTGCAGTGCGGTGATCTCACTTCTTGTATAAAGCTTCATATCCAGTGCAACCTGGTCATTACGGCTTCTTCCGGTATGCAGCTTCTTTCCTGCATCCCCGATCCGGTCGATCAGATTTGCCTCTACAAAACTGTGGATATCTTCGTATTCCTCTGTAATCTCAAGCTTTCCGCTCTCTACATCCCTGCGGATGCTTTCCAGTCCGTCCAGAATCTGCTGCTTCTCATCGTCTGTCAGGATCCCCTGCTTTGCAAGCATCATAACATGCGCCTTGCTGCCCTGTATATCCTGCTCATAAAATCGTTTATCAAATGAAATGGACGCATTGAAATTATAAACCAGTTTGTCGGTTTCTTTCGTAAAACGTCCTCCCCATAACTGTGCCATAGCTTTCCCTCTTTTCTTCAACGTAATTCTGTGCTTTAGTGTACCATAGAATGTCGGATTCTGTAAAGTTCCCCTCTTAACTTTTCACAGAACTTTCCTCTTCCTCCCGAAGTTTCTTTTCCCGTTCTCTCTGATTTTTGGAATAAATACAGCCACAATAGTCCTGGCGGTAAAGTCCGTAAATCTTTGACAGCTCGGTTGAACGCTTATATCCATTTCTCTTTTTAAAATCCGAAACCAGATAAGCCACTCCATATTCCCCGGCAAGCCGCTCACCAATCTCATTCAGCTTCTGTGCATTTTTCAGCGGACTGATGGAAAGGGTTGTGGTGAAATAATCATATCTGCCTTCTTTTGCAAATCTCGCAGCTTCCCGGAGTCTGAGCTCATAACACCTGAAGCACCGCTCTCCACCTTCCGGAATCATCTCCAGTCCCTTCGCCATCTCGTAAAATTTTTCACTGTCATAATTTCCCGCCTGAAAATGGATCGTATGTTTCGCCGGAAGCTCACGGATCAGCTTCTCCTGTTCGTGGATCCGTTTTTCAAATTCCGCCTCCGGGAAAATATTCGGATTGTAATAAAAAACCGTAATCTCAAAATATTCCGACAGATATTCCAGCACATAACTGCTGCATGGTGCACAACAGCTGTGAAGGAACAGTCGTGGAACCTTCTTTTCCGATACGATCAGTTCTATCTTTTTATCCAGTTCTTTCTGGTAATTCTTTTTCTGCATCTGTTCATCTCTCCTCATATTGCAGATTTGTTTCTTATTATAGTGCAGCTGTTCTCTTCGCACAATATCTTTTCTGCTCTGTTTTTCTTTTTCCGCTCCATTCCAGCCAGATGCACACACGCTTTTTTTTATTTCTCATAAACTGTAAGTAAAAGACTTATGATCGTTTCTGTATCTGGAGGATTATCATGCAATATGCACTGGAACTGAAAAACGTTCATTATGCTTACCATACACTGGAAGGAGAAACCTACGCCCTGAAAGACATCACCTTTTCGGTCCGCGAAGGGGAATTTATTGCTCTGGTCGGTCCCTCCGGGTGCGGAAAATCTACACTGCTCCACCTGATTGCGGGTCTTCTCACCCCGGAAAAAGGTCTCATCAAAATAAACGGCAGCTATCATCCGGACAATACTTCCGGCATCGGATATATGCTGCAAAAGGATGAACTTCTTGAGTGGCGTACCATCTATCAGAACGTTCTTCTCGGTCTCGAGATTCAGCATGCACTGACTGCCCGTTCCCGCGCACTGGCAAGAGTCCTTCTTACACAATACGGCCTGAATGCCTTTGCAAATGCAAAACCATCCGAACTTTCCGGAGGAATGCGCCAGAGAGCCGCGCTGATCCGCACGCTGGTCCTGAAGCCGGATATCATGCTTTTGGATGAACCCTTTTCTGCCTTGGATTATCAGACCCGATTAAATGTCAGTGATGATATCGGGCAGATTATCAAAAAAGAGAAAAAAACAGCGATCCTTGTCACCCATGACCTTGCCGAAGCGATCAGTCTTGCTGACCGGATCCTTGTTCTCACAAGCCGTCCGGCAACCATCGGGCAAACGGTCAATGTTTCCTTTTCTGATCCGGGACTTTCCCCGCTTGCCCGCCGCAATGCCCCGGAATTTAAGACTTATTTCAATCTGATCTGGAAGGAGCTGAACCCGGATGAATGAACTTTCAAAAAACCAGCTACATTACCTGAATATGCGGCGCCGACATAAACGGATCGTTGCCGTTTCCAGAGTCTCCATCCTGCTTGCCTTTCTCTTCCTCTGGGAATTTGCCGCAAATACAGGACTCATCGACTCCTTCATCTTCAGCAGCCCCTCCCGGATTGCCCTGTGTTTTCTGGAAATGACCGGTGACGGCAGTATTTTCCGCCATATCGGAGTAACCCTTTACGAAACTCTGGTCAGTTTTGTTCTGGTAATCTTCTTCAGCCTTTTTGTCACCGTCCTTCTCTGGCTCTTCCGGAAGCTTTCGGAAATCCTGGAGCCTTATCTGGTCGTCCTGAACAGTCTGCCAAAATCTGCGCTTGCTCCGCTTCTCATTGTCTGGCTCGGCGCAAACCGCACAACTATCATCATTGCCGGAATGTCTGTTGCAATCTTCGGGAGCATACTGAACCTCTATTCCGAATTTTCCGAAGTAGACCCAGATAAAATCATGCTCATCTACACTCTTCACGGAAACCGGCTCCATGCTCTCTCCAAGGTAGTGATCCCAAGCTGCATTCCGGCGATCATCAGCACCATGAAGGTCAATATCGGGCTCTGTCTGGTGGGCGTGATCATCGGAGAATTTATCGGCGGCAGGGAAGGACTTGGCTATATGATCATCTACGGCAGTCAGGTCTTCAAGCTCGACTGGCTGCTGATGAGCATCTGCATCCTCTGCGTGATCGCCATGCTGCTCTATGCTCTGATCGGACTGATCGAGAAGTGGTATCTTTGCCGGTGTAAGATTTCCTGATATTTATCAGGAACTTCACAGGGAAAGTCTCTTCTTTCTCCCTCGCTTTTTCAAAAAGGAACCATACTTTTCAGATCATTTCTGGTATGCTCCCCGTCAAGAGGACAATAAAAA
>ULZX01032414.1_pt1 | contig 12568 bp, 9 predicted proteins | sample 1963441 | NCBI WGS metagenome assembly ULZX01 (sample SAMEA4835898, study PRJEB28245) | human gut metagenome | biome: gut microbiome; material: fecal sample | place: Denmark | collected 2008
TGATTTTTTATTTTATCAGAAATGTCGGTTTCTAATTATATTCAAATATATATTCAAAATGTCAAAAAAATGTCGAAAAGAATTATTTTAATTGCAAATATCATGTGAGGGATATATAATTTAATAAATATTTAATAAAAGGACTTATATGTTTATGTATATAAATAGTGTTAAAAAAATTGCAGCATACATTATATCTGCAATAATCATTGTGTCATGTGTATCATATTATGATTGTGTGGCAGCAGCAGATTATAATCTGGTTCTTAGTCTTGAATCAGATTATAACAAGAAAAGTTCTGAGCTTGAAGTAAAGGTTGTTATAAAGGATAATCCGGGAATAGCGGCATTAGTTTTTCAACTGTATTATGATAACAGCAGGGTTGAACTTATAAGTGCTGATACAGGTGATATTATGAAAAATGCCATAGTGAATGACCAGTTGTCTGATAGAGTAGCTTTTTCGTATGCAAGAGCTGCTGAAACAACAGATACAGGAGTTATATTAAAAGCTAAGTTTAAATGTAATAAGGATGCAGCACAGGATGGTGTGCTGGTATCGGTACAGAAGACTGATGCAAGTAACTTTGATGAAAAAAATATTAATGTAACGTTTAGTGGAGGCAATTCTGTAATTCTGACAGAAAACGATACTACAATGAAATTAGATGATAAACAGGAGGAAACATTACCAATATATATAGAAGAGCCTTCTGTCCAGCATGTTACACCATATATGATAATAACAGGTGGAGCTGATGGATTGCCAAAGCACGTTATAACAGATGGAAATACTATACGTGATGATATGGAGACTTCATCAGATAATGAAAAAGAGAGCACAATGACAACTGATACAACAGAAAAAAGCAGCAGGTCAGCTATAGATACAACAGAAAAAAGTGTATCAGGTACAGGTGATAACCAGTTAAATCCAGTATCACATAACAATCATAAAGGAGTTATAATTATTATTGTTGTTTTAGCATTAGTTATTATAGTGGTTGGCGTGATATTGTATTTAAATAAATCAAAAATAAAAATAAGGAGGAAAAAGGATGAAGAATAAACACTCTAGAATCTGGGCAGCCGTTTTTATGAGCATTCTTATTGCAGTATCAACAGTATTAACTGCAGTTGGTCATATTGACAAGGCTCAGGCGGCTGAAAAAGCAGTGCTTCAGGTAAGCACAGTATCAGGCCATAGGGGAGATGAGGTTAGTGTTACTGTGTCATTAACTTCCAATCCAGGTATTGCAGGTTTAGTGTTCAGTCTCACTTTCGACAATAAAGTTCTTAAACTTGTTGATGTTAAAGAACCTGCTAATACAGATGATGAATTTATATTTTATGAGCCTATTATAAAAAATGATGCTATAAATGATACAAGCATCAATTATATTGGTTATGCTTTTGCATCTGGCAAATCAAATATTACAAAGACAGGTATCGTGTATACAGCTACATTTAAAATATTAGATGAAGCTGCTATAGGAACAACACAGTTGAATATTGCAGGCAGAAATGGACAGGATACAGCTGATGTATCTAATATTGATGAAAAAGCAGTTCCAATAGAGGTTACAGCTGGTAGTGTTACTGTAACATGTGAACATAAACATACAGAAACTGTGAAAACAGCTGCAACATGTACTAAAGATGGTTTGGAAGTAGTTACATGTAAGGATTGCAAAGAAGTGATCAGCAGTACAGTTCTTAAGAGTACAGGACATAAGTATGGTGACTGGATTGTAGATAAAGCTGTTACATGTACAGAGGATGGAGAAGAATACCGCGAGTGTTCTGTATGCCATAACAAAATAACACAGAAGATAGAACATAAGGGTCATGTAGCAGGAACCCCTGAGGTTACTAAAGAACCAACATGTACTAAAGAAGGAACACGTATTACAAAGTGTACTGTATGTAGCGAGGTACTTAAGACAGAAACTTTAGCTAAAAAAGAGCATAGCTGGGGAGAATGGAAGACTACAGTTGAACCAACATGCCAGAAAGATGGAAAGAAAGAATCTGTTTGTAGTGTATGCGGTGAAACAAAGTCTGAAGTGATACCAAAGAGTGAAGAATATCACAAATACACAGATTATACAGTTACTAAACAAGCTACATGTAAGGAAGAGGGAACTCTTACAGCATATTGTACAATATGTCATAATCTTATAACAAAGTCTATACCTAAGACGGATAAACATGTGGCAGGAACTCCTACTGTAGAAAAGGAAGCAACATGTACAGAAACTGGTAAAAAGGTAACAAGATGTACAGTATGTGGAGTAGTTCTTGAAGAAGAAGTTATAGAAGCAACAGGACACACATATGATGACGGAGTAGTTACTAAAAAGGCTACATGTACAGAAGCCGGAGTAAAGACATACACATGTACAAAGTGTCATGATACAAAGACAGAAGCTATAGAAGCACTTGGACATGATTATGGTGAAGCTAAGATAACAACAGAACCAACATGTACTAAAGATGGTGTTAAGTCATATATCTGTAAAAGATGTGGTGATGTTAAGACAGAAGTTTTACCAGCAACAGGACACACATATGATGAAGGTAAGATAACTAAAGAGCCTACAGAAACAGAGGAAGGCATGCTTGTTAGAACATGTACAAGATGTGGCGAAACTGAAACTATAGCACTTCCAAAGCTTGATAAGAGCAAAGTTAAGCTTGAAACATTAGAAGGCAGTGAGTTTACTGGTGTTATAACAGCAGGAAAAGACAATAATGTTATATTATCAGTTATTGGTATGAATTATGCCGTTCCTAATGGTGGAGATGTAAGATATGTACCAGTAAGATGGAGCTTTGCAGCAGCAAATCAGGAGATTAAGTGGAATAATATTACAGATAGTAATTATAGTATAAGCTTAAATTCTGCAGAAGCTGGTGATTATAAGCTTGTAGTTGAATACAAGAGAGAAATGTATAAGACACTGGCAGATGGAACAAAGGGATGGGTTGCATCTGATTCTGCATTAGCTGCTTCAACTTATGTTGCTGAGACAACATTAAAGGTGGAAGAAAAACAGTCATCTGATGACACTAAGGAAGATGTTAAGCCAGAGGATACAACAAAGGATGATAACAATAACAATGATAGTGAAGTAACAGAAGGTGTTAAAACTGGTGATATGTCAGTTAACATTGCAGTACTTATGATGATGCTTATGCTTATGTCAGGTACAGCTGTTATATACACTGGAAAGTCAGGAAAGGCTAGATAACAGCTTACATAGCAGACAGGAGGCAATTTTATGATGAATAAAACTTCTAAAGCATTAAAAAAACTGTTATGTGCGGCACTTATTACAGGTATTGTGCTTACAGGGTTTCCAGCAACCCTGTGGCATAGTGCCTATGGTAATATAACACATGCAGAAGCAGCAGAAACAACAGAAGAACAGTGGAAAACAGATATAAAGAATGCTCTGGATAAAGTAACAGCTTTTGATGATGATAAATATGCAGGTAAAAGCATATATCTCGTGGACTTAAGTAAATACAACATACCAAAGGCTGATATAGATATTGTTAATAAATACTTGACAGGACTTAAAGATACAGCTGATTATTACTGGGTTAATAATATTATGGCTGATCCTTATGGCACAGCTTATGTAAAGTATGTGTTTTACAGTGTTAAATCGGAATATATAGATTCAGCTTCAAAGAATATTGATAAAGCAAAAGCAAAAACAGACTATGAAATTTTCCATAAAAGACTTGAGAATGGTGAGCAGTTTGTTATGGTAAAGGAAAGGGTTCAGGCAGCTATAGATAATAAACTTCATATAGAATACTATCAGAATGAAAAGGCATATTACTGGACAGGCTTTTATGTAACAGACCTTAGTATTCCATACAGTAAGATGGGAGAACTACTTGAGTATCTTAATGGTACAGTGCTTAATGATGAGAGCTGTTCATGGTGTACATTTACTTTACAATATGATTCCAACAAGCAGTATATTACATATGTACAGTTAGATGCTAATGAGGCAGTTGTTGATAAGAATTCTATTGAAACAAATGAAACAACAGGTGTTCCTGTCAGAGCAAAGATAGATAAGGCAAAGGTTACGTCTGTTTATAAGGATATAAAGAACAGAATATCTTCGCTTACATATGCAATAACAGACAATATGAGTGATGTTGAAAAGGTCCTTTTAGTGCATGACTGGATAGCAAGAGAGCTGGATTATGATTATGACAATTATCAGAAAAATTCAATACCTGACACAAGCTATTCGGCATATGGAGCACTTACAACAGGTAAAGCAGTGTGCAGTGGATATGCAAGGCTTGCTAATATCCTTCTTAACGGAATAGGTATAAGAACACAGTCTATAACCTCTTCAGCTATGAATCATGAGTGGAATGCAGTATATCTTAATGGACATTATTATCATATGGATATAACATGGGATGACTGGGGTAAAGATGAAAATAATGAAGGAACTGTATATCATGAGTATTTTCTTTACAATGATACTGATTTTAAAAATGTGGGAGATACCAAGCATCATGACTGGATAGGTGTTGTATGTGATGGAACTGACAGCTTTGCTGATATGATATTCAGAAATAATAGCTATATTAACACTATTGCATACAGCTATTATAATAGTTACTGGTACTACATCAATAAAGGAAGCTTGTATAAGTCACATATAGACGGAAGTTCTTTAAGCGTGGTTGAAGATACTGTAAAAGTAACAGATATGTTTGTATATGGCAATAATATATACTACGCAACACATAGCAGTGAAGCTGACAGTGATGTTTCTTCAGCTTTCTCAACAAGAGTATGGAAAGTAAATGCTGATAATGGAACAAAGTCATTATATCTGAACCTGTCTGATAACGCAGATTATCAGGATGGCGTTCAGGAAATGTGTATAAAGAATGGCGTTCTTAAGATAGATGGAAATACGTCATCTGTTAAAAAAGAATTAGTTCTTGTTGAAGAAAGTATAAAATATGGCGATATTAATGGTAACGGTAAGATAGACAGTGCCGATGCAGTCGCTATAAAGAAGTATCTTGCGGGATACAGTGATACTATAAATAAAAAAGCAGCAGATGTGACAGGAGATGGTAAGATAGATGTTAATGATGCAATAAGATTATTAAAATATCTTGCAGGATATGATGTTACACTTGGTGTAGCATAATGCTGATCAGGCTGTGATTCTGGCAAAAGTCAGGATCATGGCCTTTTTTATACAGGTCTTGGAATTTAAACTTATATAAAAGAAAATCATCATGGATGATTACTAAGAATGTGATTGTTATTAGTAAAAAAAGGGTGTATAATGTAGCAACGAATAACAATTAGGAGAAAGAAATATGAATAAGCAGGAAGCAATAAGTATTTTAAAGGAGCATAATCAGGAGCATGTTATTAAAAGATTAGAGGCATTAGGAGATGATGCAGCTAAAAAGCTTATATCACAGGTTGCCATGATTGACTGGAAGGTAGTAGAGAGCATTAATGATAAGGCAGAGGATAAAGGAGATGCTAAGAAGATTGAGCCATTAGCTGCAGTAGAGATTAACGATATAAAGAAAAACAAGGAAAAGTATACTGCAAAAGGTGTAGAGGCTATAAAAAACGGCAAGGTAGCAGCAGTGCTTCTTGCAGGTGGACAGGGAACAAGATTAGGACTTGATAAGCCTAAGGGAACTCTTAATGTAGGGGTTAATAAGGATTTATTCCTTTTTGGACAGCTCATACATAATCTTATGGATGTTGTTAACCAGACAGGAGCATGGGTTCCTCTTTATATCATGACAAGTGATAAGAACAATAAAGATACAGTAGAGTTCTTTGAAGAACATAATTATTTTGGATATGATAAGGATTATGTTAAATTCTTCATACAGAGCATGGTTCCATCAGTTGATTACAATGGAAAGTTATATATGGAGAGCACAGACAGTCTTGCTATGTCGCCAAATGGTAACGGAGGCTGGTTCTTATCATTAATAGCAGCTGGACTTGACAAGGATATGCAGGATAAGGGTATTGAATATGTTAACGTATTTGCAGTTGATAATATATTACAAAGAATAGCTGATCCAGCCTTTATAGGAGCAACTATACTTGCAGGAGCTGAGTGTGGTTCAAAGGTAGTAAGAAAATGTGAGCCGGCAGAAAAGGTTGGTGTTATGTGCAAGGTAAACGGACATCCATCTATAATCGAGTATTATGAGATGTCAGAAGAACTTGCCAGCTTAAGAAGAGAAGATGGAGAGCTTACTTATGGCTTTGGTGTTATTCTTAACTATCTTTTCAGCTTTAAAAAGCTTGTAGAGATATCTAACAGAAATCTTCCTTTACATATAGTAGAGAAGAAGATTCCATATATAGATGAGAACGATAACTATATCAAGCCAGAAACTCCTAACGGATATAAGTTTGAAACACTTGTACTTGATATGGTAGAGATGATGGATGACTGTGTGCCATATGAGGTTGAAAGAAGCTATGAATTCGCACCTATAAAGAATAAGACTGGAAAGGACTCGCTGGAAAGTGCCAGAGAGCTTCTTAAGGTTAATGGAATTGAGTTTTAAGAGCATAAAGATCTAATAATTATAGTATACGGAGGAAAATATGGTAGTTTTATTAGCAGGAGGAGCCGGATATATTGGCTCACATACAGCAGTAGAGCTTATTAATGCAGGACATGAGGTTGTCATCGTAGATGATTATAGTAACAGCTGTCCTGAATCTATAAAGAGAGTTGAAGAAATAACAGGAAAAAGCATAGCATCTTATGAAGCAGATGTTAAGGATAAAGCTGCACTCCGTAAGATATTTGCAGAGAATGATATAGACTGCGTGATACATTTTGCAGGACTTAAGGCAGTTGGAGAGTCTACAAGACTTCCAGCAAAGTATTATCGTAACAACATTGATACTACTCTTTCACTTATAGAGTGTATGAAAGAAGCTGGTGTTACAAAGATAGTATTCTCGTCTTCTGCAACAGTATATGGTGACCAGAAGCCACCTTATGTAGAAACCATGCCTAAGGGAGAATGTTCTAATCCATATGGCTGGACAAAGTCTATGATGGAGCAGATACTTACAGACTGTGCCAAGGCAGATCCAGAGCTCACAGTTGTATTGTTACGTTACTTTAACCCAATCGGAGCACATTCATCTGGCAGGATTGGTGAAGACCCACAGGGTATTCCTAACAATCTTATGCCATATGTATCACAGGTTGCAGCTGGAGTAAGAGAGCAGCTTACTATATTCGGAGGGGATTATCCTACACCGGATGGAACATGCAGAAGGGACTATATACATGTTGTTGATTTAGCATGTGGTCATGTTAAGGCAGTTGAATATGCAGATTCACATAAAGGGGTTGAGATATTTAACTTAGGAACAGGAACACCATATAGTGTACTTGAGATAGTGCATGCTTTTGAGAAGTCTACTGGCGTTAAGTTAAACTACAGGATAGGTGAGAGACGTCCGGGAGACCTTCCTGATTCATGGGCAGATGCTGCTAAGGCTAAGGAGATTCTTGGCTGGGAAGCATCTAAAACACTTGAGGATATGTGCAGGGATTCATGGAACTGGCAGAGTCATAATCCACATGGATACAGAGATTAAAAATTAAAAGAATTCGTTAAGATATTGCAATAAGACTTGTAGTGAACATATAATAAATAATAATTATTGTCTATTATATGTTTGCTGACAAGTCTTTTTAATATTACTTTTTGTTTTGCTGATATATATGTAGTATATTTACTATAATTATGCTATGATGTATAATAACAGGTGGTTATGATTGGTATGGAGGTTTAACATTGAATTCTATTAATCTTTATACATTAACAAGAATTGAAGATAACGACAGATTTGCAGAATATGAATATATCATGTCAGAAAGAAAGGACTTTCAGATGACGAGGATAAGGGAAAAGGAGTCCTTAGTACAGCTTGTAACAAAGCTTATGAAATCAGGTGTACAGATAGAAGATCTGGATAACTTTTTTTATTCATATACGATAGCACATATCAGTAAAGAGTTTGATCTGCTTAAAGTGTCATCAAACAGGAAAAGAATATTGAATATTGAACTTAAAAGTGAGGATGTTGGTGAAGAAAGAATAAAACAGCAGCTTGTAAGAAACAGATATTATCTTAGTCCGGTCACAACAGATATTATTTCATATACCTATATTCTTGATACGAATACAGTATATAAGCTTGATACGGATAATAAACTATATGTATCTGATTTTTCAAGCATTGCACAGGATATCAGAAGCTTTAAAAAATGCATGAAAAATAATATAGAAAGTCTTTTTAAAGCAAAGGATTATCTTATTTCTCCTGTCAACTCACCTGAAAGGTTTGCAAGGCATCAGTACTTTCTTACTAACCAGCAGGAGGCTATGAGTAGAAAACTTCTTGCAGGGCTTTTAAGAGATGATGATAAAAAGTATTATTCAGTTAAAGGCGAGGCTGGAACTGGAAAAACCCTGCTTTTATATGACACTGTAAGAAAACTGCCGGAAAATGTACGTAAATGTGTAATACATTTCGGAAGACGTACGCCTAACATAGATATACTAGAGCATGCTATACCATGTACAGATATAATAACTTCTAAAGATCTGATAAGTAAGGATATGCTTAGTGGATATTCTTATATACTTGTTGATGAAACACAGCGTATACATGATGACCAGTTTGAGTGGATTATAGAAAGTGCAGCTGTGAATCCGGATATGAAAGCTGCAGACAGCTGTATTAATACCAAAATAGTGATGTTTTATGACTGCGAACAGATATTGTCCCGTCAGGAGCAGAAACGGGCTATGGATAAAAGAATAGAAGATATAGCTGATGAAAAGTATTTTCTTTCGGACAGGATAAGAACGAATCCTGAATTATCAGAATTTATAAGAAATATGTTTGATCTTACCAAGCGAGGAAAAGGTTATAGATATGATTGTGTAACTATATGCTATGCTAACAGCATAAACGAGTTTAAAAAGCTTAAGGCATACTATAAGGCTAAACAGTATATATACATAGACTATGAGAAATCCTATAAAAATGCCAGCAACATGTATAAAACAAGGAAATTTAATACATACAAGGTTATAGGAAAAGAGTTTGATAAAGTGTTAACGGTCATAGACGGCAAATTCAGTTATAATGAATATGGTGAGTTGTGTGCAGATTATGAAGGGGATAACGATGACATAATTGAAAAGTTTTTTTATCAGGTTGTCACAAGAGCCAGAGAACAGCTGTGTATAATAGTACTGAATAATGAGGATATATTTAAACAGCTTTTATATTTGCTTGGGCGCATACATGAGAATAATAAGGGTCAGGAGTGAATATATAGAACATAAGCCTGCTTTTTAGAATAAGATAAATTAAGAATATATCATTGTTTCCCAGACATTGTAACAATGCTTATATTCTTTAATTCTAAAAAGGAGGTTTGATGGTGCGTGGTAAATATAAATATAAAAGCATACTAAAAATGTTTTTTGTGATTATACTTAGCTGTATAATGGCGGTTACAATGAATAATGCAGCTATGGCTGTTGTTATTGATGTAAGTGGACATGATGGCCTTATTGACTGGGATAGTGCAAAGGAACACATAGAGGGTGTGATAATACGTATTGGATATGGCAATGATTATGCATATCAGGATGATAAGCAGGCTGTACAAAACATGGATGAATGTGAAAGGCTTGGTATTCCATATGGAGTATATATATATAGCTATGCAATGACGATGCAGGAAACAGAGTCTGAAATATCCCACACATTGCGGATGCTTAAAGGACGTAACCCGGTTCGTGGTGTATGGTTTGATATGGAGGATGCGGATGAATACAAGAAAAATCATGGAATGGATGTATATAGTGAAGAAGACAGGACACTGCTTACAGACATCTGTATAAGATTCATAGATGAAATGCATTCAAGAGGTTATATAACAGGCGTATATGCGAATTATGACTATTATAAAAATGTACTGGATACTAATCGTCTTTCTATGACTGAGGGCTTTAACATGTGGCTTGCACATTGGGATGTAGAAGAGCCAGATATGGACTGCATGATGTGGCAGTTTGGAGCATACAGGATAGGTGATCATGAATTTGATGGAAATATATATTATGCAGATTATTCATCGCCATATAAAGATGCTTATATAGAAACCAGTGCACGGGCAGGAAGAAAGGTTAATGTGATATATCAGGCACAGATAGACGGAAATTACTGGCTTCCACAGGTGATTAACGATGAAGACTATGCTGGAATAAGAGGCAGAAATATAACAGGAATAACTTTATCAACAGATATAGGATATGCAGTATACAGAGTGTATTCTAATGGAAGATGGCTTGCTTATGTTGATAGCCGCAATTCAGATATTTCAGATTATTATAATGGTTATGCCGGAAACGGACATAGTATAGAGGCGGTTGAAGTATATTATTACACACCAGACACGCTGTTATATAATGAAGCACCCCATTACCAGGCATTTACAGAGAATGGTTACAAATATGCATATTACAGGGTAAGTACAACAGGAAATGACTATTTTCCATATCAGACAGATAATGAAAGAAATGACGGACAGGATGGATATGCAGGAATATATGGACGTAAGGTGGATAGATTCCAGATAGTGATAAAGTGATTAGCGTGAAAAATAAGATTTTTCACACGCAAGAATGGAGAATTATGATGAATAATATGGTTAATATCAGCAGACTATAAGGTATACAGATATTCTGTAGAAACTTATCTAAAGGATGGTATGATATGAACGATGATGAAAATGTCAAGACAGATATGTGTGACGGACAGGTGACACTTAAGGGGGATAATGATGGCAATGCGATTAAACTTATAACAATAATAGGTGAGATAGAAGGACATGATATTCTTCCAGCGACAAGTAAAACTACCAAGTATGAGCATATTCTTCCACAGCTGGCAGCTATTGAGAATGATGATAGTATAAGCGGTGTATTGTTTCTTATGAATACAGTAGGAGGCGATGTCAGTGCAGGACTTGCGCTTGCAGAGATGATAGCATCCATGAGTAAGCCGACAGTATCGCTTGTTATTGGTGATTCACATAGTATAGCCGTTCCACTTGCAGTTAGTGCAGACTATTCATTTATAGTGCCTACAGCAACTATGATAGTACATCCTGTACGCATGAGTGGTAATATTATAGGGGCAAGACAGACATATGATTATTTTGAAAGGATACAGAAAAGGATAGTGTCGTTTATAGCACATCATAGTAAAACAGGTGAAGCTGACATAGAAGCCATGATGATGAATACCAAAATGCTGACAAAGGATCTTGGAACAATACTAGTAGGAAAAGAGGCTGTAAAAATAGGATTGATAAATGAAACTGGTGGAATAAAGGAAGCTTTTAGTAAGCTTAAAAGTATGATGTAAATAAACTGGATATATGAATGGAGATTATTATGGACACAGAAGAAATAAAAAAGTATACGGCTGATAATATAAGCTGCCAATTGTGTCCCCGTATGTGTCAGGTAAACAGACATACGGGGACAGGATATTGCCTGATGCCAGACAGGATAAAGGTGGCAAGGGCTGCACTGCATATGTGGGAGGAGCCATGTATATCCGGTGAACATGGAAGTGGTGCTATATTCTTTAGCGGATGTACATTAAGGTGTGTGTTCTGTCAGAACTATAAAATAGCTGCGGCAGCAGTTGGAAAATATATAACAGTAGACGGATTAGCTGATATTATGTTAAGATTACAGGATAAACATGCTAACAACATTAATCTTGTTACACCAACACATTATGCTTTACATATAGCACAGGCGCTTACTAAGGCGAGGGATAATGGGCTTAGAATACCGGTTGTATACAATACAAGTGCATATGAGAATATAGAAACTCTTAAAAGACTGGATGGACTTGTTGATATTTATCTTCCGGATTTTAAGTATATGGACAGTAGTCTTGCTTTGAAATATTCCCATGCAGAGGATTATCCAGAGGTGGCAAAAAGCGCGCTGAATGAGATGGTAAGACAGGCTGGAAGCCCTTGTATGTATAGTGATGAGGATGAGCTTGTACAGAGTGGCTATGTTGAAGACGGAGTTATGAAAAGAGGGGTTATAGTAAGACATCTTGTACTTCCGGGCTGTACTAAGGATTCTAAAGCGGTTATAGGTTATCTTTATGATACCTATAAGGATGATATATACATAAGCATTATGAACCAGTATACGCCACTTGAACATGTAAAGGAATATAAAGAATTGTATAGAAAAGTAACTCATAAAGAGTATGATGAAGTCGTGGATTATGCTATAGATATAGGAGTAACTAATGGGTTTATCCAGGAAGGGGATACAGCAAAGGAAAGCTTTATTCCTGATTTTGATTTTACAGGTCTTATATGATATAAACTATATTTTCTTTTTTTAAACAGGAGGAGTTTATGAAATATGAAATAGGCAGCCC
>ULZX01037954.1_pt1 | contig 12450 bp, 12 predicted proteins | sample 1963441 | NCBI WGS metagenome assembly ULZX01 (sample SAMEA4835898, study PRJEB28245) | human gut metagenome | biome: gut microbiome; material: fecal sample | place: Denmark | collected 2008
TAAAGGTTGGTCGCAAAGTCCTGATTAAAACCGATCAATAAGTGAATGAAATGTAATCTGTTGTCGTGGAATATCAATATCCTCTAACCTGTATAAGTTCGTCATAGCATTTACATATTTTTCAAGACGTGAAATATTTTTTGACATTACTGATATTTCATCTAATATTTCTTGTTGTGATACTAAGCCTTTGGGAATAAAGGAAAGCAGCATAGTAGCATGACCCTTTAGTAAAGTCAAAGGAGTGCGTAAGTCATGCGAAAAAGCAGCATTTAGACGGCGCTGTTCAGCAAATTGTCGAAACATAGTTTCATTATTTTTCGACAAACAGTCTTTCATTTTTTCAAAGGCATGACAAAGTTTCCCCATTTCATCATTTAATGGATATGATAACGTAAAATCTAAGTCATTTGCTTCAATTTTATGATACGCATTAGTTAATAGCTTAATAGGTTTCGATAATTTTTTTTTATAAAAAAATGTTACACAACATATCATACTAATAGATAATACGATAGGAATAATTGCAATATTTAATGAACCTAAAGCACTGTCAATAAGCCTATCCCGGTTTGTAAAATTAGGTAAAACTTCGATATATGAAACATGGTTCGGATAGACATATTCGTGTACTGGGCGTTCTTTTTGATAATCAACATTGAACTTGCATATCTCGTTTCCTTTCGTGTCAAATATTGTGTATTTTGTTTGGTCATTACTATAAGTGGCGGTAAATGAGCCATTTTCCGGTATATCATACCTCGTTGACAGATTTTCATACTTATAGTTTAAATTTATTCTGTATCTGTCAACCATTGAAATTAAAAGTATACAAATAATTATTCCAATCAACAACGAAAACAAAGCATAAAGAACAAAGGTCATTCTAATACTCATGCTATTTAACCGATTGAACAATCTGCTTCTCTTTAATTTTTCCATCTATATCCGCACCCCCAAACAGTTTCAATGTAAGGTCTATCGCCTAAAGATAAAAATTTTGCCCTAATACGTCTGATATGTTCTGTAACAACTGTATTATCACCAATGCCGTCTAATCCCCAAACTTTTTCATAAATAGTTTCCCGGTCAAAAACAATTCCTTTGTTTTGCGAAAGGAAAGATATTATATCAAATTCCTTTTTGGTAAAAGCCATATCCTTATTATGATAAAACACAATACGTGAGGAATAATCTATAACCATATCTTCATCAAATTGCACCTTTGAAGATATATTGTGTCTTTTTTCTCTGCGAAGATGTGCTGCAATGCGAGCTTCTAATTCATCAACAGAAAATGGTTTTATTACATAGTCGTCTGCGCCAATAGAAAATCCTTTTATTTTATCACTATCTTCAATGCGTGCTGTTAAAAAAATTATAGGGCATGAAACATAATCCCGTATCCTTTCGCAAACAGTAAATCCATCTATATCTGGCATATTGACATCTAACAAAATAATGTCAGGTTTTTTTTCTACTTCTTTTAATGCAGCATTTCCTGCTGTTGCAGTATATACCGTATATCCAAGTTTGCTGAAATAGCAATACAGCATTGATACAATTTCTTTTTCATCGTCTACAATTAAAATACTCTGCGCCATAAATATGCCTCCATTGTGAATATCTGATTTAAGATTATCAAACAAAAATCTATTTCTAATCAATTTCTTTAATTTTCGATGTCATTAGTTATTATATATGGCAATATGAGTTGTAGCAACCTTACTCTACATGTTTTATGCTCTATTACTATCCACACTATGATGTGTGTAATCATATCCCGAAAGCCATACCAAACAAAGCAGTCTATGGCAGATTTAGAAATAAGTCCTATGATTATTGAAAAATAAGAAAATATAAAAATTAGAGTGAAGTAATTATATTACAAAAATGAAAAACGGGAGATACACAGATATTGTGCTATCTCCCATATTGTTTTTAGTGTCATATCAAGGCTCATTTATTAGTGGTAAAATTAGCGTTTTTCTATATTTCTCAAAATGCTTGAAAGTAAAGTGTTCATATGGATAATCGAAAATCAGATATAAACTTTTGTTTAAATTGCCTATAATTCAAGTGAATCTTCTGCATCCACCCACATCTGTAAATTGCCATCAAGATATAATCTTGCATATTCCAAAGGCTCATCCACAGCCAATGAAGTAAGCGCACATTCTGATCCATATGTGGTTTTTAAATTTTTTTCAGCTTCCCAGCAATCAATGCGAAGCATATATCCAGCACTTGTGTAAACATCAATACTATCGTGGTTTATATTATATTCTGCATAAATTGTTCTCATTGTATCTTATCTCCATTTTCTTTTAATAATCATTTACAGAGTTAAATATCGAAAACATTTCATTCAGTTCACCATGTCGTTATTGTTATATGTTATACTATGTTACGAATTTTTCTTTCCCTTAATTTTTCCCATATTAAGGTTCATGAAAAGCAATGGGAAAATGTAACACAAGGGAAAGAGTAAGGGAAAGTTCACTTGCTACAAACTTAGTATTTTCAAGGGTTTGTGAGGAATTTGATAATCAACTATAACAGTTATTAAATTTCCTAAAATAAGTGAAATATCAACTGGAATTAGTATATCATTTAACTGCAGCACTGTCATAGATTATCGAAAAATAGAATTATATTGATATTGAAAGAGAAGAGCAAGATCCACCCGGGTAATACCGTATCGTAATAATTGAAAATAATATTTAGAAATTAGGAATATTATATTGGCTATATTGAAAATGTAAGCAGGTAAAAATTGAAATTTTTTTACAGAGCATCTGGCAGAAGCCAGGTGCTTTTTTTGAAAATTTTGAAAGAAAATATCATGTAAATAGTGCGGAAATCTTTGATGGAAGCTAATTAAATGAAGATGAAATTGAATCAAGAGGATGAAAATAGAAGATTCATCAAAAATAAACTTGTTAAACACAGGTGGATCTTGCTCTTGTATAAAAATTCAGATTAAAAAGAAGAAAGAAATAACAATGAGCGAGATTCACTAGGGATTACAGTACCTTAATTGGTTCTCTGCTTATCTTTAAGATTATGTGAAATTTTGGGATGCACAGTAATGAAATTATGAAAAAATTAAAAAAATTCTGATGAGGGGGCTGTATTTTATGCCCTCTCCTTTTGTATATATAGAGGGATAAATTTTTGTGGATATAAAATTCAAAAATATATTTCCTCAAATATTGAGAAGGTGAGGAAGAAACAAATGAAATATTTGTACATGAATGAGCAGGAGCGGCAGATACAGTATTATCAATTTCCAAAATTCTTGCTGGAATTACAGCTAAGTCAGAATGCAAGAATTATTTATATGCTGTTGTATGACCGGGCGAGAATATCACGAAAGAATAATTGGACAGATGAGGATGGAAGAGTATATGCAATATTTCCAATTGAAGAACTATCACAGAAAACCGGGAAGTGCAAATCTTCTGTTAAAAAGGCTTTGAAAGAACTAGATGATGCAGGACTGCTAATTCGGAAATTTGGTGGATTTTCAAAACCAAGACATATGTATGTAATGATACCAGACAAAGTAGAGGTTTTTGGAAAGGTACAATTACAGACAGATATAAAGAAAGCCGATAGAGAGTTTAAAAATGAGCTTTCATATGGTCAGAATGATAACTCTACAAAGGATATAAATACGGCATCTAATAAAGTAATAGAGAAAAATAACTCAAGTAATAAGTATGGAGTAAGTAGTTACAGTATAAAGAATCAAAAGATGAATTATGAGTGTGGGGAGGGAGAAAGCCTGTGATGTATGAGATACAAACATATTTAGGCGCAGATGGATTGATGCATTGTACTGTTTGTAAAGAACCCGTAGAAGCATTTTATCCAAAAGGTTCTTTGCTTGAAATGAGAAAGCATCACAGGCAGTGTGCGTGTGAAAGGAAGGCATATGCAGAGGAGACACAATATTATAAAGAAAAAGAGCATCGGGAGCTAATCGCAAGAAATAAGAAAATCTGCTTTGAGGAAAAAGAAATGGAGGGATTTACATTTCAAAATGTAGAAAGAGATAGTGGCGTTATAAGAATCGCAGAAGAATATGTAACAAACTGGCAAAAAATGAAGCAAAACCATATGGGATATTTGTTCTGGGGACCAGTTGGAACAGGAAAAAGTTATCTGGCTGCTTGTATTGCGAATGCATTGCTGGAAAAAGAAGTTACCGTGAAAATGACAAATTTCAACACCATATTAAATGATTTGTTTGCAGCTGAAGACAAGAAAGAATATATCAGATCATTGAATGGATATGAGCTTTTAATTATTGATGATCTTGGTGTAGAACGGAGCAGTGAGTATGTATTAGAAAATATTTTCAGTGTGATTGATTGGAGATATCGATCGGGGAAACCTTTGATTATCACAACAAATCTTCCTTTAGCACAATTAAAACAAGAGACAAAAATTGAGAAGAAAAGAATTTATGACAGAATTCTGGAAAGATGTATTCCGGTAAAAATTGATGGAGTCAGCAGACGAGAAGCCATGGCAAATGACAATATGCAGACTATGAAAAACATTCTGAAAATCTAGGACTATTTCAGAAGGACATTTCATAGTAATGGACAAAGAGTGAGCAGGGAGGAGGTGGAAACTTCACCGTGGCGAAAAGAAAACTGAACTATCGATTTCATAATCCAAATCCGGTGGAAGTGACCGCCGATTACATATTGAAAGTGATGATAGAAGTGAATACTGAGAAGGTGGAGAAAGCTATAAGAGTTAAAATGCAGACAATTACTGAGAAAAAATATAATGATATACAAAAGAAGGATGGCTTTGAATAAACTAATTTGGTATAATATTTTAACAGATATGGATAATGGAGGTGAAAGGTGTGGAAAAGAATAAATTGAATATTTTAAATAAATTTTTTTCTCGGAACACTTTTCGTCACTGTTATGAAGAGGGATATGATAAAATATATGGGCAAGTGATAAAAAAATATATCAATTATGATTCAACAAAAACTAATTCCGAATTGGTTAGCGAAATTTATAATATTTTAAAAACGGAATACAGAAACGAGTATTATTATAAGAACACGCTTTTAAATAAATTGTTATTGGGGATTCATAGTGTAAATACAACGACTGCTTTAACAGAAATTCCTATTGCAAAATCAAAGGCAGATTTTGTTTTGATAAATGGAAAAGCTGTTGTTTACGAAATTAAAACTGAACTAGATAATTTGGAAAGATTGGAAAGTCAAATTAATGATTATTTTAAAGCGTTTGATCATGTAGCAGTAGTTACATATAATGAAAATGTTACAGCAATACAAAAAAAGATAGATAGCATCGGAAAACCAGTTGGAATATACGTATTGCAGAATCGTGGAACAATAAAAACAATACAAAAACCAGAAAAGTATAGAAATGCATTGGATAGTAAAATTATATATAAGATTTTGAGAAAGCCAGAGTATGAAGAAATAATTTTGAATAAATATGGATTTTTACCTAATGTATCAGCGTTTGAATATTATTCCGAATGCCGAAAATTGTTTGAGAAGATGCCTATAGAAGAATCATATGAATGGGTTTTGAAATTGTTAAAAAAGAGAACTAAAATTATAAAAAATGAATATAAAGAAATACCGTATGAATTGAAATTTTTAGCTTATTTTATGGATTTGAAATCAGAAGATTATGAGAAAATAAGATGTTTTCTTAATCAAGCATATGGAGGTGTATAGAATGTATTTTCCTTATTTACGAGGAAGACAATTTGAGTTGATTGCATTACGAGAATTGTTAGAAAGTGAACGAATTGGACAAGAGATTATTCCGATTATAGAACCAGTAAAGCCATCGGCAACATTATTGAAAACTTTAGAATGCTTTGTTAATCATGATAGAGAAATTGCAGTAGTATTTAATCCAGCTGTAGGAGATTTCCCTAAAAAGATAAATGAAATGAGAAGGGAGAATTCTAAAATCGCAAATGAGTTGTATGAGTTATTAACAAAACATAATAAAATTATTAAATCGTATATTATGAGTGCTAAAAGCGCAGTTAAATTAAAGACGGATGAATTAAAAACGGAAAGATTGATAATAAATCCGGATAGAGATTGTTTAGATGATTTTTTAGAGGTGTATGATAAATCTTTGCCAAGATATACATTGATTCCAGATGATAGAGCTTTTAGAAGAGTGATTTCAGAATCTAAAGTGTTATTTGAAGATAATTTCAATAAAAGATCAAGAAATATAGATTATATAGAACATGAGGATGAGTTCTTTTCAGATAGTCATTTGTATTTTCAAAATGAAAATTATGTAGGATTTGCAGATTATTCTGTTGTAGGGGAAGAATTTAATGAATCTGGTTTTGCTCCTGTTGCGGTTGCAATTCATATAGTTTATTTTAACGAAAAGAAAGAATTGAGAATACATCATTTTGTATCTGATTCTAATGATGGAATAGAAGATCCTGGTGGAAAATTTGGAGAGGCTTTGGAAAAGTTAGTATATTGGTGCGAGGAAAATAATGTTCAGAATACATTAGGATTACAAGGATTTTATGATTGCTATAATTCAGGAAAATATCCAGGTTTAGGAACTGTAAAAAAGTACTCAATTATGCATCATTTGGAATTGGTCAGTAATTTCTTGGGAGGAAAGTAGTAATGCAAATTGGCTTAGAATGCTTTATGGATGAGCAGATTAGTTCAATGATTGCAAGTGAAAATCGACATGGAGAATGTGAAATTCAAGGTAAGAAGGAATGCATTGTTTATGATACAAATGAAGATCATTATTTAGAAGGATATTTAGAAGAAATTATGGATGCATTTACTGTTGCAAAACATTTAAGAGTGTCTGAGACAGATGCAAGAGTGGGATATTTGCATACATTTTTGGCTCGTTGGAAAGTATTTAAAGTAGATGAAAAGAGTATTCAAAAGATAATCAAAGCTATATGTAGCCAACGTTATCAAGATGAGCCGGAACTGTTTGATGAAAAAGTTACAATTAGAGAATTATTTTCAGCAGATGAAATGGAGCGTAAGTGCATTTTGAAAACATATAGTTGGGATGATTTTTGCTATAATATAAAACATGTTAATCGATTTCATTCGCAACAAGTTAATTTTAGAGAATTGAAAAATTTATTAGATAATATGCTTGTTGATATTCCGGCGGGAAGTTTGACTTTATATCGATCTAGGATATGTGATGAAGAGAGTTATCTAAAAGGTTACTCAAACAAAAAGATGGGTGTACCGCCAGTTCCGTTAACTACTGCAGGACGAACGAATTCGGAGGGAATACAATGCTTATATTTGGCAAGTGATGAAGAAACAACTTTTCATGAAGTCAGAGCTCGGGATAATGATCATGTATCGGTAGGTGAATTCTGTCAAATAAAGGATTTAAAAATAGTTGATTTAAGTTTATTTGATAAAATAGGTCCATTTTCAATTCCAGATTTTGATATGACATGGTTTGCAATCAATATTGATATTATCCGAAAAATTGGAAATGAAGTCGCGATGCCTATGAGAAGATTTGATCGTGCATTAGACTATGTTCCTACGCAGTATATATGTGATTATGTAAAACATTTGGGTTATGATGGAATACGATATAAAAGTACCTTGGTTGAAGGCGGAATTAATTATGCTATTTTTGATGAAAAGAAATTCGATTGTGTAGGAGTAAAGGTAGTACATATTGGAAATATTCATTATGAATGGAAAGAGCTATAGAAAAAATCGAGAAATTGTATTAGACATGAAACTAATACAAATTTCTCGATTTTTATTTACATATTTGCGTATTACGATATAATAAAAGATGTAACAGAACGATATAACTATAACAGAGAGGTAGCATTATGAACATAGCAGCCTATTGCCGAGTCTCCACCGACAAAGCTGATCAGCTCAACAGTCTGGAAGCCCAAAAGGAATTCTTTTCAGAATATACCAAGCGCACAGGGGACACTTTAGTAAGATTATATGCAGATGAGGGTATTTCTGGAACTAAAATTAAAAATCGTAAAGAATTTCTTCGCATGATGTCTGATGCAGAGCATGGATTATTTGATATGGTTGTTGTAAAAGACATCTCTCGTTTTGCAAGAAATACTGTAGATCTTTTACAGAATGTCCGTAAGCTGAAATCATTGGGAATTGAGACACAATTCTTAACAGCGAATATGACCAGTATGGGAAACAGCGAGTTTGTTCTCACCATTTTTGGAGCTCTGGCACAGGAAGAAAGTGCAAATACTTCCAAGCGTGTAAAGTTCGGCAAGAAGATGAACGCAGAAAAAGGACGAGTTCCTAATATTGTATATGGATACGATAAAACAATCGGAGATTATTTTAATCTTGCAATCAATAAAGAAGAATCTAAAGTTGTACAGCAGATTTACAAGTGGTATACAGAAGAAGGTTACGGTGCGGCCAAGATTGCAAATATGTTAAATGAAAAAGGTTATAAGACAAAACGAAATTGCAAATGGAGTCAGAATGCAACTTGCCGTATTTTGACAAATGAAATATATACCGGAAAAATTATCAATGGCAAGCAAGAAGTCAGTGATTTCCTGACTGGTCAGAGAAGAGACAAGGACGAGACTGAATGGATGGTTGTGGAGCGGCCGGAACTTCGAATCATAGAAGATGAGACATTTGAAAAAGCACAGGAGATTTTAAGAGGCAGACATGATGCATTTAATCTTAGTCACGAACGGCAGAGTAATAAACATCTGTTTTCGACACTGATTAAATGCAAAGAATGTGGCTGGTCCTTCCGGAGAACGGTTCGTACTTATAAGAACACGTATGTACGCTGGGTATGCTCTGGGCGAAACGGCCGGGGAGTAGATAGTTGCCCAAATAAAACGGTTGTGGACGAGGAAGAACTCATTGAAGTTCTGCAGGAATATTTTACAAATGTATTGAAACAAAAGAAAAAAGTGATTGCTCATGTGGTAAATGAGTTTCAGCGTGTATATAAAGCTAAAGATGAAAATGTAGAGTACGAAAAAGAATTAAATGCAGAACTTGCTAAATTGCAAAAGACCAGACAAAAATATATGGATATGTATACGGATGATTTGATTTCTCGTGAAGAGTTGAATGAGAAGATTGGTGGCTCTCGTCAGGAAATGGAACGAATAGAAAATGAACTCAAGATGGTATCTTATCATTTAACCAAAGGGGAACAGTTAGAGAATATTTTAAATAATACATTTAAAGAAATTGAAGACATTACTGATGTACACCAGATGACCAATCAGCAGTTAAAGCGATTGATTCAGAAGATAGAAGTAGATAAGGATGGAAATGTAGATATTTACTTACGTTTGCTTGGTGATCTCGGCTTAGATGAGTCTGTATTAATTGATGAAAATGAAACCGTTCAAAAATGTAACAACCAAACATAAAGATGTAACAGAACGTCTTCTCCAGATCAACCCATCTCTTGCAGGTGAGGCGCGAAAGGTTCTGGATCTGAACAAATCGGAACGGCACATCCGGGGCGGACTTGCTACCAGAGAAAAGTACCTGCATCAGCACGCATAAAAAATCCTTTTCTTTGCAAAAAGATGGTGTATTACATTTTTACAGTATAAAATAGAGAAAACGGGGATATACAAAAGAGAAGGGACAGGAAAAGAGAAGAATGGGGAAAACGAAACAAAAACAGGATCGAAGTCATTATCTGTTTTCCAATCAGGAACTGGCAAATCTGATCGGACCTTTGGTAATCGAGCAGTTATTGGCAGTTTTTGTTGGGATGGCAGATTCTATTATGGTTGCAAATGTTGGAGAAGCAGCTGTGTCGGGCGTGTCGCTGGTTGACAATATTATGATTCTGATCATCAATATTTTTGCAGCACTGGCGACTGGTGGAGCAGTTGTTGCCGGACAGTATATTGGCAGGAAAGATGAAAAATCAGCATGTAAAGCGGCTACACAGCTGGTATGGTTTGTGAGTCTTAGTGCGGTTGCGATCATGATATTGGTTTACTTCGGAAAAGATATAATTCTGAATCAGGTATTTGGTCACATTACAGCGGAAGTAAAAGGACATGCAGATATTTATCTGCTAATTGTAACAGCTTCGATTCCATTTATCGCGTTATATAATGGTGGGGCAGCAATTTTCCGTGCGATGGGGAATTCGCAGGTATCCATGAGGGTATCACTTTTGATGAATGCGATCAATGTAACCGGAAATGCAATTCTTGTGTTCGGATTACGGATCGGAACGGCGGGTGTTGCAATACCGACACTGATTTCCAGAATGGTTGCCGCGATAGTGATAACAGTGTTGCTCTGCAATCAGACACGTATCTTGCATATTGAGCGGACACTGAAAATCCGGTTTGATGGAAGAATGATACGGAAAATACTTGCAATTGGGGTTCCCAATGGTCTGGAAAACAGTATGTTTCAGCTGGGTAAAATTTTAGTGCTGAGTCTGGTTTCAACCTTCGGTACTTATGCAATTGCGGCAAATGCAGTTTCCAATGCGATTGCGCTGTTCCAGATTCTTCCTGGAATGGCGATCTCGCTGGCAATTACGACAGTTATTTCCCAGTGCGTCGGCGCAAATGACTATGAACAGGTACATTACTATCTGAAAAAACTGCTTGCGATCATTTATGTGGCAATGGTGGGAACGGTAGCACTTATTTTCCTTGCACTTCCATTGATTTTGAAAGCATACAATTTGTCAGATCAGACAGCTGCGGCAGCAACAAATATTATTCATTTCCATGGAATCAGTGCAATGATTATCTGGCCACTTTCATTTGCTCTTCCAGCAGCGTATCGTGCGGCAGGAGATGCAAAAGCCTGTATGTATACATCGATTGTGTCGATGTGGATTTTCCGGATCGGATTCAGTTATCTGGTAGGAAAATATATGGGACTGGGAGTATTTGGCGTGTGGGTTGCAATGGTGATCGACTGGGTAGTACGTGCAATCTGTTTTATTATCCGGTACTTTAATGGAAAGTGGAAACATGGGGCAATTGTGTAAATACAGAAGAAAGTTGTCATTTGTGTTAGAAAGATGATGCTTGAATATGAGTTTTAATTGCAGACCAGAGTTCAAACTTTGGTTCGGGCGATAGAAAATGCTTGTAAAACATCCAGAGCTCTACTATAATAAAATACAAAAGCAATAAATAGAAAAAGCGGTCTGAAAGGATCGTATTTTACAGGAGGAAAACCTTGAAGAACGAATTAGTGATTGTACTTGACTTTGGTGGACAGTATAACCAGCTTGTCGCAAGACGTGTCAGGGAATGTAATGTATATTGCGAAATTTATTCTTATAAGATTGATATCGAAAAGATTAAAGCAATGAACCCGAAGGGAATTATCCTGACAGGAGGACCGAATAGCTGTTACGAACCGGATTCACCGACTTATTCTGAAGAACTCTTTAAGCTTGGCATTCCGGTACTTGGTCTTTGTTATGGTGCACAGCTTATGTCTCACGTACTTGGCGGAAAAGTTGAAAAAGCTGGCGTCAGAGAATATGGTAAGACAGAAGTCATCATCGACAAGAAAGATTCCAAAGTATTTGAAAATGTATCTGCAACAACAACCTGCTGGATGAGCCATTTTGATTATATTTCGCAGGTGGCACCGGGATTTGAGATTACTGCACACACAGCAGACTGTCCGGTAGCAGCAGCAGAAAATGCAGCAGAAAAGCTTTATGCAATCCAGTTCCATCCTGAAGTGCTTCATACACCGGAAGGAACCAAGATGATCAACAACTTTGTAAAGAATGTCTGTGGATGTGTCGGCGAATGGAAGATGGATGCATTTGTTGAAAATACCATCCAGGAAATCCGTGAAAAAGTTGGGGACGGAAGAGTACTTCTTGCGCTTTCAGGCGGAGTTGATTCCTCTGTGGCAGCAGGACTGCTTTCCAGAGCAATCGGCAAACAGCTTACCTGCGTATTTGTAGATCACGGTCTTCTTCGTAAGAATGAAGGCGATGAAGTTGAGGCAGTATTTGGACCGAATGGTCAGTTTGACCTGAACTTTATCCGTGTCAATGCACAGGAAAGATACTACAACAAGCTTGCTGGAGTTACAGAACCGGAAGCAAAGCGTAAAATTATCGGAGAAGAATTTATCCGTATTTTTGAAGAAGAAGCAAAGAAGATCGGTGCAGTGGAATTCCTTGCACAGGGAACGATTTACCCGGACGTTGTAGAAAGCGGACTTGGCGGAGAATCAGCAGTAATCAAGTCTCATCACAACGTAGGAGGACTTCCGGAGTATGTTGATTTCAAAGAAATCATTGAACCACTTCGTGATCTCTTCAAAGATGAAGTCCGCAAGGCAGGTCTTGAACTTGGACTTCCGGAGAAGCTTGTATTCCGTCAGCCATTCCCGGGACCGGGACTTGG
>ULZX01020987.1_pt1 | contig 12233 bp, 8 predicted proteins | sample 1963441 | NCBI WGS metagenome assembly ULZX01 (sample SAMEA4835898, study PRJEB28245) | human gut metagenome | biome: gut microbiome; material: fecal sample | place: Denmark | collected 2008
GCTGTTCGTCCGCGGAGGTGTTGCATGGCAGGTGAGTTCAAGACAGTCCGTAAGGGGCATGAGATGACTAATCGCAAGATGTTCTTCACCATGCTGTGGGGCGCGGTGTTCCGCCGTCGTTCGCGAGCCGTTATGGCCGTGATCGCCTCCATGGTGGGCGCTGCCACGCTGTTCTGCCTTGCTGCAACGTGTATTGCCGTTCCACAGCAGATGAACGAGGAAATGCGCGCATATGGCGCGAATCTTATCGTCACACCATCCGAATCAACCGAAAAGTCCAACGGCATCGACACCGATACCACCAAAGCGTTGAACCAGATGGTGAAAGGCTCATACAGCGCCCGTTCCGCCGCCTACCGGTATGAAAGCGTGCGCATAAACTCGGCGCCATACACGCTGGCCGGCATCACGACCAAAGATGTGAAAGCGCTCAACCATCATTGGAATGTGACTGGCGATTGGCCCAGCGAAGGCAATGTGATGCTCGGCCGTGACGTGGCCGACGCGCTCGGCGTCTCCATCGGTTCGACCGTGACCATCGGCTACCGCGCATCCGACGATGCTCAGAATTCCGGCGCTCTTGGCCAAACCGAAGCGCAAGCCATGGAAAACGGCCGCGTTTCGTCCGACATTATGGAGAACACCGGCACCGAATTCCGTGTCGGAGGCATCGTCGATACGGGCGGCAGCGAAGACGAAATCGTCTACGCAGTCAATGCTGACGTGGCCAAACTGGCCGGTTCCAAACGCGGTGCGGACGTGATCGAATATTCCGTCAATGCGGTAGGTAGCGAACTCAACGACGTCGTCAAATCAATCAATGCGAATCCGTCAACCGGCGTGAAAGCGCAGACCGTCACCAAAATCACCTCATCCGACACCCGCATCATCGCCATGCTGCAAACCCTGTTCTGGATCGTGTCGCTGGTCGTGCTCGTGCTGACGCTGGTCGGCGTGGGCACCACCATCAGTTCCATCGTGTCTCAGCGACGCAACGAAATCGGCTTGCGCAAAGCGTTGGGCGCATCGTCGCAGGCCATCGGCATCGAATTCTATGTGGAATCCGCCATCTACGGACTGATTGGCGGCCTGATCGGCACTGTCATCGGCTACCTGCTGGCCCGCGTGCTGTGCGTGTCCGTATTCGAGCGTGCCATTGGCTTCAACTGGCTGTTGGGCGTCGCTTCGCTGCTGTTGAGCGTGCTCATCGCCGTCATCGCATCCATTCCGCCGGTTCGCCGCGCAACCCGTATCGACCCCGCCATCGTTTTGAGGGAGGAATAATCATGAGTTCCGAGAATACGTTGAATACGTTGCTTGAATTGGATCATATTTCCAAGATTTACGGCGATTTGCGTGCCGTCGACGATTTGACTTTGACCGTTCCGCAAGGTGAATGGCTTGCGATTGTCGGTTCGTCGGGTTCCGGTAAAACCACGCTGATGAACATGATTGGCTGCATGGACACGCCTTCAAAGGGTTCCGTCATGCTGGAAGGCCGCAAGTTGGAGGATTTGAACGCCAAGCAGCTTGCCGACGTGCGTAAGAACATGATCGGATTGGTGTTCCAGAAGTTCTATCTGGTACCGCATCTGACGGCTGTGGAAAACGTGATGGTGGCACAGTACTATCATTCCGTAGTCAACGAGCAGCAGGCGTTGGAAGCGTTGGAACGCGTCGGTTTGAAGGAGCGTGCCCACCATCTGCCCGGCCAGCTTTCCGGTGGCGAACAGCAGCGCGTGTGCATCGCGCGTGCGCTTATCAACTGCCCGAAATTGATTCTTGCGGACGAACCGACCGGCAATTTGGATGAGAAGAACGAGAAAATCGTGCTTGACCTGTTCCGTCAGCTGCACGAGCAGGGCACTACCATCATCGTCGTGACCCATGATGCGCTCGTCGCATCTTGTGCCCAGCGCGAGATTATGCTCAACCATGGCGTGCTCGTCGGCGAGAAGTGGAATGATGAGGCCGCACGTAAGGCCTACGAGCAGGCGGGTGGCAAGCCGGCATACACCGGTTCCACTACGGAAGGCGCACAGAATGGCGAGACGGCCATCAGCTTCGCCGATCCGACCAAAGCCGCGAAAACCGGTGGCGAAGAATAAGCTGAAATCAGCCGAATAATCCAAGCCATAGCACTGACGAATCGTACGGAGCGAACATGAGCAACGAATCATCGAATGCGATCAAAGTAATCGCACTGTCTGCGGCAAGCCTTGCATTGCTGTCGGCATGCGGCGAACCCACGGCGACGCCAATGGACGATGAATATGCCGGAAATTCCGGCGAAAGCGTGCAATCGCAGGAAGAAAATTCAAAGAACAGCGGTAATGCCACCGACTCCGGCGATTCTGTGGATACGGACGTCAAAAACCATGCCGACGATTCGAACAGCACTACATCCGACAAGCAAGACACCGGCAACTACGCCGACGGCACCTACTCGATCAACGGCCAGTACGGGCCGGTGAGCGAAGACACTATCGACGTGCATGTGACGGTCAAAGATCAGACCGTCACCAATGTGAAGGTTATCGGGCATCCGTTCACGTCCATCTCCAAAAAGCACCAGAATGCGTTCGCCGAAGCCATCAACGGCGTGGTGGACGGCAAGCCGCTCAAAGACCTCAAGGTAGACAAGGTGGCCGGTGCCAGCTGGACGTCGGAAGCGTTCAACAAGGCGTTGGATGTGGCCCGTCAGGAAGCGTCAATCCAGTAGGGCCAGTAGCGGCGAAAAGCCCGCAAACGTACAATGAGCGCCTCGGCTACAGCCTCACCCAAAGAGTGATCAAAGGCCGTAGCGGGGGCGCTCACTAAGTTTCAGATTACTATGGCAGTTCTGTTCTGTGATGCCTTTCAGACGGCCATAACGGGCCACAGAACGGCCGCCATGTTCTCAGGCCAAGGAATACTCGCATCGCCATGCAACGCCTTACAGGCGAGCATAGAGCCGAGTGTCGTGCTGAACAGGAATTGCGGGTCCAATCCATTACGGAACACTCCGGCCTTCATGCCGCGTTCAACAAACTCAGAAAAACGCTTTTCCGCAGGAACAAGTACTTGATTGGCAATCGCATTCAACGAAGTGTTATCAGACGAAAGCACCACACCAACGGCCTTCAAACCAAAATCGCTGTCGAAAAAACAACCTTGAATGCGTTGCAACATCGTCAGCAAACCGTTTTTCGACAGTTCGACATCGCTGAAATCCGGTAATCCCGCAACTTCCAGCTGCACACGGTGCAACAGATCATCAGCATTCTTATAGCGGCGATAAATCGTGGTTTTCGCAACGCCAGAACGACGAGCGACCTCTTCGATGGTCACCGCGCCGACGCCATCGGAAATCACAATCGCAAGCGTGGCCTTCATAATCTTATGATCGGTCTGCTCACGAAGCTGCTCGCGGCGGCTCTGCGCCTTGCGAACAGCCTCATGCACGTCACTGACCGCGTCGGAAACCACATCGGAAACGGCTTCGGAAACCGCCTCATGCACTCCGGTAATCATGAGATCACCTTGGTGCTTTCCACCTTCGCCACATACCACTTGTTGAACTTGACCAGAGGAATACGCAGCACCAAGCCAATCAGCAGCAGCGGAATCAGGAACAACAGTAGCGAGCCGAGCGCATGCCAGTAATCGTTGTTGTAAATACCGGCAATTGCCGCACGCAACGCCACAATCGAATGCGTGGCCGGCAGGAACGGGCTGATATCGCTGATGATCTTCGGCAGCACGGCCAGCGGATATGCGCCATTCGAGCCGGAAATCTGCGCCACTAGCACCAGCACGCCAATAGCCTTGCCTATATTGCCGAAACTCGCCACCATCGTGTACGTGAAGAACGAGAACACCAAGGAGCTCGTCCAGCCAGCCAGCATGAACAGCCATGGATGCACCGCCTGTACATGCAGAAACAGGAGATTGCCGCCCAGCGAGAACGTGCTCTGCAGCAGCGCGATCACACCGAACACGCCATAATGGCCGAGGAACAGCTGATGCGGCTTCGGATTGTCAAGACCCTCACGGTTCTTGCGTGAAACGCCGGGTTTCAGCGTTACAGCCATAAGCAGCGAACCTACGAATAGCGGAAGAATCGTGTAGAACGGCGCCAACTGCGAGCCGAAATTCTTAACAGGGAACACAGCTGTGCGCTTCACCTGGACGGGGGCCGCAAGAGCCGCCGCCAGTGAATCGGTGTTATTGCCGAGCACTTCCTTGACGGTGTCCATATTGCCGCTGTTCAGCGCGTCGGAAAGCGTGCCATTGAACGAAGACAGCGCGGTGCCCGCCTTGGTGAGGCTTTCGGCGGTGGAATCAAGCACCGTGCGAATATTGGTCAGCTGCTTGTCTGCCGACTTCGTGGTGCTGTTGAGATCTCCCAACGCGCCCTTCAAATCGGCGGCCGTGCTGCTCAATGCGGTGACCGTGTTACTGATCGAATCGGAAATATCGTTGAGCTGCGGCTTGAGCTGGCTGTCGAAATCGGTTTTGATGCCGTTGATGGAGGCCTTCGCCTGCTGGGCGAGCTGGCTCACGCGCTCGCGGTCGGCTGTGGTGCCGCTCACTTTCGTGTCGATATTGTCGGCGCTGGTGTTGAGTGAGTTCGCTAGATCGTTGAGTTGCGTAATGGTCGCGCCCACGTTGGTTTTGAGATGATCAATGGCGATTTTCGCGACTTCCGGCATCAGATTGTTGTTGCTGAGCTCGTCGAGGGCGTCGTAGATGTTCTGGTAGCTTTGCGCCTGCTTGGTTACGTTTGCGGCCTGATTGCGCAGGGCGGTGGCCGTATTGCCGGCTTGGGTGCCCGCATTGTTGAATACGCTGTCAATATCGGTGGAGACCGCGCCGAAGCTGTTCGCCGAGCTGTTCAACGCGGTGCTGAGAGCGTTCGTGCTGGTTTTGACGGCTCCGGTCAGATCGTCGATGCTGTTTTTCGACTGTTTGAGCTCGTTGCCGGCGTTCTTCGCGCTGTCGCTCACGTTGGAAAGCAGGCTGTTGGAACTGTCGAGCAGGTTCTGTGCGCTCAATGTCAGTGAGCTGAACGTGGTCAACGCGGATGACGTGTCGGTGAGCGTGTTCGCGAAATTGCCCATGTTGTTGCTGAAGTTGGTGAGCGTGGCCTGCGATTCCGGTTTGTCAAGCTCGTCGGCCAGCTGCGAGGTGATGCTGAGCGCGGTGCTCGTCAACGTTTCGGAGAACATTTCGTTGATCTGCGCTGCCACGGTGTCGGCTCCTTGGCCGGTGATCTTTGGGGCGAGTGCGTTCTTCTTCTCGTTGTTGTAATAGGTGAGCGTGGCATGGTCGCCGTCTGCGGTGAAGAACGTCATCATGCGGGTGCTGAAATCCTTCGGAATCACCACTGCCGCATAGTATTTGCCGGATTTGGTGCCGTCGATGGCCTCTTTTTTGGTGGTGAAGGTCCAGTCCATCTGGTCGTTGGCGCGCAAGGTGTTGACTACTTGGTCGCCGATGCTGATCTTTACTGGAATGAGGTCGGACTTGTAGCCTTCATCGTCGTTGGCGACGGCGAATTTCAGATTGCCGGTATTGGCGAACGGATTCCAGCTTGCGCTGATGTTGAACCAAGAGAACAGACCCGGAATCACCACCAGTCCGGTAACGATGATGATGGAGACGATGTTGCTGGTCAGGCGTCGAACGTCGCCGACGAACAGTTTCCAGATGTTTTTCATGCGTTGCTCCTTTCGCTGTTACCGTTGGGATTGGCGTTGCTCGCTGTGCCGGTGTTGCCGGCCGCGTTCATGGCCTGTACCAGTGTTGCGACGCCGTCGGCGTCGACTTGGTTGGTGCCTGCGACGTTGGCGATCGCCTGTTTGGTTTCATGTTTTCTTCGTCGTGCCTTGCGCATCAACTTGTCTCGCCTGTTTTGTTGCGCGCGCTTCTTGCGGCGCAGTCTCGCAGCTTGACGTTCCACCAGCTGTTCGCGAATCGCTTCGTCGCTGAGGCTGCCGAGTTCCACCTGGCGTTGCAGGCTGAAACGCATGTATTCGATGACCATCAGGAATCCGATGATGAGCAGCACCCAAATGATCCAGGTGGCAAGCACCACGCTCTTCTCGCCGTTGGTGAAGGAGAAGATCAGCACCAGAATCACTGGCACAATGAAACCGGCGATGAGCGCGCCACGCTTGAGCTTCGGATACAGTTCGGCGAAACGGCTTGCGCGTTCCTCGATCGCCTCACGGTAGCCGCCCTTGTCGGCAAGCACCTGAATGGCTTGGGACACGTTGTATCCGCGTTCCGGAAGCTGCACTTCCTCGCCGATGATCATGTCGCTTTCCTTGATTTGACGGGCGAACAGGCGGTTGAGATTGACCAGCAGCGGGCGAATCGCAAGTCCAATGAAGAATGCGGCCACGGCGAACAGCAGCAGCGTGCCAATTGACTTGGGCCAATGCCCATCGTAGAAGCCGGCAATCGTCTCTCGGAACGCGTCAATCGAATAACTGAATGGCACGAACGGGTAGACCATGCGGAAGAATTTCGGCATCATCTCAATCGGATACAGGCCGGAAGCGCCCGGAATCTGCACGATAACCAACGCGACACACAATCCCTTGCCGATATGCATGAACGTGGTCGATAGTGCGAATGTGATGCTCAGATATACCAGCGATGTGATGGCGCCGGTAAGTACGAACAGCGGTGCGTTCACGGTCTGCACGCCAAGCAGCAGGTCGCCGATGGTGGTGATCGTGCCTTGGGCCGCGCCCATGATGCCGAGCAGCATGTAGCGGGCGAAATATTTTTCGGAAGCGGTCAGGTCGAGGCCTTCGAGGCCTTCATCGTCGACTTCCACCTTGAAGATCACCACGAAGGCGAACGCGCCCACCCACAGGGCCAGATTGGTCATGAGCGGAGCCATACCGGAACCGTAGGAGTTTATCGGGTACACGTTCTTCGTGTCGATCACGGTGGGGGACTGCATGAACGAGGCGATTTTCTCCGTGTCGAGGGAACTGCCGCCGGTCAGGTTTTTCAGCATGTCGACGCTGCCGAGTGCCTTCAGGTCGGTGCTGACGGTGATGAGCTTGTTCTCCACATGTTCAAGCTGCTTGTCGGTGTTCTGCAGGGTGGTGCGGGTGTCGTTCGTTACCTGGTCGAGCTGGTCGAGCACGGCGGAGGTTTGGGTGACGATGGTGTTTTGGCTGGTCACGGTGCCAGACAGCGTGCCAGCGGTCATGGCGAGCGAGCTCAGGCCTGAGTTGAGCTGGGGGAGCGCGCCGGAATTCAACGTGTTGCGGGCATCTCCCATGCTTTTCAGTGAATTTTGCGTGCTGGTGTTGAAGTCGGTGGCGAGTTTGGACACGCTGTCGGACGTGGATTGCGTGTTCTCGCTCAACGTTTTGAGGTCGTTGAGCGTGCCAGCGGCCGTGTTGTTGGTGTCTTCAAGCTTCTTGATGATGTCTTGGTACTGCGTGTTGTCGCTGACGTTCTTGAGCTTCTCGATGAGCTGGGCGTTACGGTCGGTCACGCTTTGCATGCTGCTGACGGCCTGCTGTGCGGCTCCGCTCGCGGAAGAGACGGCTGTGGTCACCTTGTTGATGCTGGTGGTGGTGTCGCTGGTGGCCTGCGAAATCAGGCCGGAACCGTTTTCCAAAGCAGTGTTGGCGTTGGAAGTGAAGGTATTGAGACCGTTCTGTGCGGTGCCGATGGCGGTGGCGGTGTTCGCCAGGCCCTTGCCGGCGCTTGCTGCGGCCAGTTGCACGTCGTTCATTGCCTGACGTGCGGATTGCGTTTGTTGCGGCACGTTGGCGAGCTGTGCGTCAAGATCTTCGATGGTGGAGCGGATGAGGTTTACGTTCTTCTGGGTTTTGTCGAGTTCTGCTGTGGTTTCGTTGACGAAGGAGTTGGTTTTGCCGTTGATGGTGCCGTTCGCGGAGTTCACGGCTTTAGTGAGTACTTCGCTGACAGTGGAGACGAAGGTGTTGTTGACGGTACGGTCGACGGTGGTCGCGCCTTGATCGGTGATTTTCGGGGAGATTGGGCTCGATTTTTCGTTGACATAGTATTCCAGCGTCGGCCGGTTCTTGCTGTCGGTCACGACGTTGGCGAGATCCTCGCTGAAATTGGAGGGGATGATGATCGCCGCATAGCAGTCGCCGGACTGTATCGCTTCCATCGCTTCGGCCTTGCCCATGAATTCCCAGCCAAGCTGGTCGTTGTCTTTCAGCGTGTCTTCGATCTGGTCGCCGAGGTTCATTTTGCCGAGCAGGGCGTTGTCGGTGCCTTTATCGACGTTGGCCACGGCAACTTTGATGCCTTGGGTGTTGCCGTACGGATTCCAGAATCCGTAGATGTTGAACCATGCGTACAGCGGCGGAATGATGATTATGCCGATCATGATGACCCAGGCGGCGGGTACGGTGACGAGTCGTTTGAGGTCACGACGCAGAATCTGCAGTACGTTGCGCATTGTCTCCCCAGTCCAATGGATGTTCGACCGTGTTCGCGCGTAGCGATACGTTATCCGTAGCGCTACGCCTCCCGTATCGTAATACCCGTTCTCGGACAAATTTGGGCACGGACGTAAATGCGCTCCTCCCATGACTGAAATAAACACGACAAACTGCGGCGGAACTGTGAATCTTGCCGTTAATGACCGCACAACTTGCATTCTGTGCATGCGCAAGTCGAGTCTGTTGTCTGCGATCTTGTGATTACGAGATGGCACGTGACTTGTGCAGACAGCAATCGCAGGTTGTGCTGGTTGCGCACAAACAATCCTCTCGTGTAGCGCACTGCGATTGGGTTTTGGTAGCGTTGTACAAGGAAGGACGAATAGTATGGGCAGAACCGAAGAAGTGAGCGCGGCCATCGCCGACGAAACCGAAATCACAGCGATCGAAGAGGCCGGAATCATTGCGCAATCAAAATCGGCGGAAGCCGACGACAATCCGGCCGACCGTAGACTGCCGCTGATTGCACGCATTTACGGCATCGTCATGCTGGTCGAAGGCGTGGTGACGTTGCCGATCATCGTGATTTCCTGCCTGTATGCAGTCCAAGCCGCGCTTTCCGGCAGGCTGGCGTTTGACGCGCTGAACCTCACCACTATTCTGTCGGTTATTCATGCTGCGGTGCTGCTGGTCTCCACCGCATGCCTTGCGGTTTTCGGCGTGCTGCTGATTCTCAACAAGCGTCGGCATATCGCGCAATGGACGTATTTGATGATTCCGCTCACGCTTGCGGAAGGCCTATTGTCGTTGTCGTTGCAGGGTTTGGGTGTGAATCTGATCAGTCCGGTCGTGCAGCTGCTTGTATTGGTTGCGTTGCATATTACGGCCGATCCGTCGCTGCGCGAGGAGCGTCGTTTGCAGTTCGCGCTTCGTCGTTTGGATGCGCGCAGCGAGTATGAGACGGCTGTTTCGAAGGGCATGGCCGGCCGTGATCTGACTGGCAAAGGCTATATTTCGTTGGATTTCTTCAACTTATTCTGGCTGTTTGTGGTCGGTTGCGTGTTTGGTCTGGTGGTGGAGACGCTGTACCACTATGTGCTGTTCAGCGAATGGCAGGATCGCGCCGGATTTTTGTGGGGGCCGTTCTCGCCTATCTACGGTTTTGGCGCGGTGATTCTGACGGTGTTGCTCAACCACTTATGGCGGTCGAATTGGATGCTGATTTTCTGCGCGAGCGCGGTGATTGGCGGCGCGTTCGAATATTTCACCAGCTGGTTCATGGAAGTTGCGTTCGGTATTCGCGCGTGGGATTACACAGGCAAATGGCTGTCGATTGATGGGCGCACATCCGGCAAATACATGTTTTTCTGGGGAATACTTGGCTTGGTGTGGGTGAAGCTGATTCTGCCGCATTTGCTTGCGATGATTCAGCGTATTCCGTGGAAAATTCGCTATACGTTGACGGCGGTGTGCTTTGCGCTGATTTTCGTTGACGGCGTGATGACGTTGATGGCGCTGGATGCCTGGTATTCGCGTATGGCGGGTATTGCGCAGAATTCGCCTGTTTCGCAATTCTTCGCCACGTATTTCGACGACGACTTCATGGCCAATCGGTTCCAGACCATGACGCTCGACCCGTCTATTGCCGGTCGCATGTAGCGGGCTGGCTGGGCTGGGCTATGCGGCGAAGCTTTGTGCGAGCTGGCGGATCAGATCCGGCCTATGTCCACTCCATGAGGAGTTCGGTGAGATGACGACCGGAATCTGCTTGAAACCAGCGTTTTTGATCTGTTCGAAGGTAGACGGGTTTTTCGTCAGGTCGACGGTGTCGTAACGCACGCCCAGCTTTGCAAGCTCTTGTTCGGTGGCTTCGCATTGCGGGTTGCTCGGATTGGTGAAGACGGTCACGGTCATTCGATTTCCTCCCTATGCAAATGGCTTTCGTCGTTTGTGAAAGCCGTGTCGGCCACGTTCTTCGGTTATGCTCGCTTACACAAGCCACTATCTAGCATACACACTACCGGTAGTGGTGTGTCGTGAGATTCCTCACTGTATATAGTGGGGAATTCCCCAGAATTCCCAAAAATACGAACGTTTGTTCGAATATGCTCCAGTGTACCTCAAACTACGGAATTCGTGTCTGCGCGCATGTCGAAACTGTCTCTAATGCTGTTTGATGGGCGCAAGATGCGTTGCGGACGGTCGTGAAATGATGCCGAGTTTGCGATGTCTATAGCAGTGAATGTACTGGGTAAATGCTGGGCTGCGGCCTTTGATCCATTAGGCTGCAGAAACAAGAATGCCTCGGAAACCGTTGAAAACATTGATTTCCGAGGCTTTTCGTACGTGCCCCCCGTGGGATTCGAACCCACAACCCACGACTTAAAAGGACGCTGCTCTAACCGTTGAGCTAGAGGGGCAACAGAGAGCTAGTATACAGCATATTTACGCAAAACGCCACACAAATCAGCTGTAAATGACAAAAAACGTTGATTATCACCAAGTCATCGCCGAATCATCATCGAATTCCCGCGAATCGCAGCATCATTTCTGCATATCTGCTCGTACAGTGGAATGTATGTCATGTACCACGATTCTTGTAGGAAAGAAAGCCAGCTACGACGGCTCCACTATCATCGCACGCGACGATGATTCCGGTTCCGGCCGTTACGATCCGAAGAAATTCATTGCGGTCGCGCCGCAAGACCAACCACGGCATTACCGCAGTGTGCTCAGTCATGTCGAAATCGATCTTCCCGACAATCCATGCCGATACAGCATTGTGCCGAACGTGTTGCCAAATCGCGGAATTCTCGCGGAAGCGGGTGTCAACGAGCACAATGTGGCGATGAGCGCCACCGAAACCATCGCAGTCAACGAGCGCGTGCTAGCCGCTGATCCGCTCGTTGAGTTGCAACCGGCGAACAAAGCCGCTAATACCCCTGAAATTCCGGGCGGAATCGGAGAAGAAGACATCATCACCCTTGTGCTGCCTTACGTAACCACGGCACGCGAAGGCGTCGCACGTCTCGCCGAACTGCTTGAAACATACGGCACCTACGAATCGAATGGCATCATCATTTCCGACGTAAACGAAATCTGGTATGTCGAAACGATCGGCGGACACCATTGGATCGCCCGCCGCGTGCCGGACGACTGCTATGCGACCATCCCCAACCAGCTCGGCATCGACGATTTCGACTTCGACGACGCCTTCAACACCCAACGTGAATTCATGTGCAGTGCAGATTTGCGTGAATTCATGGATGCGCACCACCTTGACCGCACTATGAGCGCGGCTGCAAGTAGCGGCTTCGGATTCCAGCCGACGAGCGCTTTCGGAAACGTCAATATGAACGGTGGCAGTAATAGCAGTAGCGGCGCGGCGCTGAGACGCAACCATTTCAATCCGCGCACGGCTTTCGGCACCGCCACCACCAAAGACCGCATCTACAACACTCCGCGTGCCTGGTACATGCAGCGCTACCTCAATCCAAGCGAGGATTGGGATTCGCCGGCCGCCCGCTACACGCCCGCGTCCGACGATATTCCGTGGTGTCGCGTGCCTGAGAACGCTGTGACGCTCGAAGACGTCGATTTCCTGATGAGCGCACACTTCGAGGGAACCCCTTACGACCCGTACGGTACTCTCGGAACGTCGGAAAGCCGCCATCGCTACCGTCCGATCGGCATCAACCGCACCGGGCATATGGTGGCCATGCAGATCCGCCCGTACGCGCCGGAAACCAGCCGCTCGATCATGTGGATTTCGTACGGTTCCGGCCCCTTCACCGCGGCCACGCC
>ULZX01027851.1_pt1 | contig 12059 bp, 10 predicted proteins | sample 1963441 | NCBI WGS metagenome assembly ULZX01 (sample SAMEA4835898, study PRJEB28245) | human gut metagenome | biome: gut microbiome; material: fecal sample | place: Denmark | collected 2008
GATTGTCCTCTTCACCTACGGTCTGGAGAACGACCTGACCCTCAGCATCCAGATAGTCAAAATTGGCGGGAGCGCCTTTCTTGCCATTCCGGAATGCCTTGACCTTGCTCATGAACTTCTCATAAGCGCTTTTTTCGTTTTTTGCCATAGCATTAAAAATTTGGTTTGTGTTGTATGAATTGATTTTGGAAATGAATCCCAAGTCAAGAAGTGATTTGGCATCATGGATGCGTTCCTCATGCATGACATTGCGGAGCCGTTCCCGGTCCTGACCTGTTCTCTCGACATACACGTCAAGAATAGCCTCCTCCTCCAGAGCAAGCTCCTCGGCAATGCTACGAGCATCGTCGGAAGTGAGCCAATCCCCGACCGGCATGTATACCCGATGGATGAGTGCCCGGCAATTCCTGTTTGCCGACCGGTTCTCTGCCGGAGCTGCCAACAGGATGCACACTGCCATCGAGTGGCATCCCCCGACAATATTTGTGTATATAGTCCTCCCACTCATGCGAAGAAGGTCATAAATCTTGAAGCCCTCCTCAACAGAGCCCCCGTCACAGTCAATGTTGATGCACACCTCCTGTTCATCGGGGTGTTCATCAAGTACCCGGCGGAAGGTCTCCACGGAACAGATCTCTGAGGTCCCTCCCCAAAGCTCCATCATGACCCGATTCTCTTCGGAGTCAATTGCGCCTTTTAAGTTGATGAATATCATGTGCCAAATTATTTCGATACAAATATAGTTATTCCTAATAGATATTGAAATATTATTTGTGCTGGACTATTTAAAAATTAGCCCGGTCTTGAATCTGCACGTAGTTAGCATCTTCCCTCCGAATATCTTCGATTGTAGCAATCACTCTCACCTGGCCAAATGCTTTTTGAATTGCCCTCTCCATGTCAAGCCGATTCATAGGTTCCGACGCCTCAGCGAATGATCGGATAGCATATCCCCCGTCCGATCCAACTTTAGTGAACGGTACTCCGCCACCGAGTTCGTTTATGGCTGACAGAAGAGGCAGGAACATGCGGCTCGACTTCTTGTTAATGATGGTCTCGCCTCCTTCCGCCTCAATGTGCACTCCTCCAGCGGCATGACTGGGTCCCTCAATGTATTTACCTCTTGCGGCTTTCGGCAGAGGAGCTGCCCAAAGAGCTGCCATCTGAACTGCTCCCAAAGCCGCAGCTGCTGCAATGAACGGGATAGCCAAAGGGAATCCCATTTTAGCCGATGCCATGATGGAGATGGCAGTATTGATGCCAATCTCGAAGGATCCCATTGCCCTCTCCCGGATAGCTTGTTCCCGTTCGATTTTGGCCAACTCCTTCTCCTTCTGTTTCTCCAACTTGACTTTCTTCTCGTTGTACTGGGCCTCCGTGATTTGGCCATTAGCGTACATGTTTGCCAATGCCTGCTCCTCCCGGCTGTATTGTTCTTCTACCTCCTGAGCCCGGCGCTCCCCGAGAGCACTGGCCAAGTCATTGAAAGCATTAGCAAAGCCGGATGCCATTTCGGCATACTCCTGGAGCTTCTCGATCCGTTCTTCCCATAAAGACTCCTCGTTCTCGGCCATCTCGAGTTGGATCTGAGCAATGGCGTCCTCGTTTCCTTGAGCTGCTGCCAACTCTGCCTCCAGATACCTTTTCCGGATCTCATACTTGGACTTGTGATTTAACTCGGCTTGAGCGAGCTCCTTGTCGAGGTCCATTTGCTGGAGACGAAGATTGTTGGCTCGGAGCTGGGCCTCCTGCTCATAGGTTTTCTCCCCGGCAGCTTTCCTGGCTTCGATTTGCTTCTGGAGCATCTCATTCTCGAGCTCCAGCTTCTCCCTTTCGTTGTCCGCTGCCTTCGAGAGGTCCTCGGCATACTGTTCGTTTAGAGTTTGGTTGAACCGGTCAAGTTGCTGTTTGGTAGCATCCTCGCGGATCTTTTTGATTTCGTCCTGGAGGTTTTGCTGGATCTGTTTCTCGAGTTCGGCTCTGTTGACCAGGAACTGCTCATAAGCGGCATACTCTTTCTGGTATTCCTCCTCGCTCATACCTCTCACGAACTGGGGAGACTGAATGTTGGCCAGCTCCTTCATGGCGTCCTGGTACTTCTGAGTAACCTGAGCAATCTGCATATCGACTGTGCCTCCGGAAGCTACAGCCAATATGTTTGCTCTCACCCCCGCAAGGTAGTCATTGAGCTGTTTGGCTTGGTTCTCGTAGAACTGCTTGTCAGACCGAGCCATGGCATTCAGAGCCGTCTGATACTCCTTATTAGTAATTTTGCCGTGAGCTTTCTGGAGAGCCAGACGTTCCCGGGCTCCATCCTGAGCTGCCTTGTAGAGCTTTTTCTCATACTCCATCCGGATGGCAATGTTCGTAGACTGGAATGTTGTTTGGAACCTGAGATCGTCTTCCCGGATCTTCTGCATGGCTTCCGAGTTCTTCAAAGCAACCTCCAGAGCCTTATCGGCAATGGCCTGCTGAGCCTCCCGATTGGCTATTGCAGTCTCAAGAGCCAAGTTAGCAATTGCGGCTCCTTCATTCTCGATTGTCCGGAACAGTTCTTGGTATCGGCCTTTCAAATCGTCGAGTTCCTTTTTGGCCTCCTTGTATTTGGCCAAGCTTCCTGACCATGTGTTGAGCTCCTCCTCCTTGGCTGCAATCACCTTCTTCAAGGAGTCGAACTCATCCATTGCAGCCATCTGTCTTTGACGAGCTGCACTCACCTCAATCTCGCGGAGCTTGTTAGCTGTTTTAAGCTGAGCTTCGGCGATCTGTTCCGACGTGGCATGATTGGCTTTGAGATTTTCTATTTCTCTCTTGCCCCGGATCTCCTCGGCTTTGGTCAGAGTGTTCCGCTTGGTCTCGATCTGATCCAGTACATACGTGGAGGCTTCGGCAGCTCGATTGTATGCCTCCATTGCCCGGGTTGCTCTCTCTTGAGCTTCCGTGTTACTGTTAAATGCGTTCGTAAGAGCAACCACTCCAGCCACCAATCCGCCCACTGCTGCTGCCACCAATACAACGGGGTTGGCAGCCAAAGCCGCGTTCCAAAGCCATGTGGCAGCTGCTGCTGCTTTGGTGAGGATGTTGCTAGCTCCTTGTACGGCATTTTTAGCAGCTATCGCTTTCGTCTCGGCGAGAGTCTGGTTGATGCCAACCAGCTGAACCAAGTTAGATGCAGCTCGATAAGTGGCTTCGGTCTTGGAGAGAGCTGCTTGGAGAGAAGACAAAGAGGAAAGAGCCGTGATGATGGTTATCATCTTCGTCATGGTAGCATTGAGCTCCTCGTTCTCGCTCCCCAGTACCTGAGTGGCTGTGGTCCAAAGGCCCCATACGGAAGTCAAAGCTGACGTGGCGCTGGTAACTGCCTGTATGGTTTCAGTTCCTTTACCAACGTTGGATATAGCTGTATTGACCAGGTCCTCAGCTCCTTTCAGTTCACCGGCTCGATTAATCATCTCCTTGAACGTCTCAGAACTCGTATCCCCGGACTGAGCCATCTGGATGAGTGTCTGGGTAAGGTCGGAGAGTTCCTGCTTGAGGTTCTCCGTTGCCTTCTCGTAGTTACCAACTGACCGGCGATAGTCCCCGAGTGCCTCCTCCTGAGCTTTGAGCTCCTCGGTGGTTTCTGCAATGCGCTTGCCGAGCTCGGCTTTACGAGCCGCGTCCTGCATTGAGTTGCCCAGCTCTGCAAACTCGGCATTGTCCAAAGCCAGCTGGGTTCTAAGTTTTGCTAAACTTGCCTCCTGTTGGTTCTGGAGCTTAATGTTGTTCTGGATTTGCTTCTGGTACTTGTTCGCCTCGCTGTTGATTGCCTTGATCTGGTTGTCAAGCGCATAGTATTCTTGAGCATTCTCCTCAGTTACTTTGCCGAGAGCCTTCTGCTGGTCTCTCAACTCCTGGGACCGGAGTTTCAATTCGGCTAACGTCTTGAGGGCATCCTCAGCTGTTACACGGACGTTGTAAATTGTATTTTTCTGTTCTTCGGCCATATCACATTCGTATTAGGTCTACTTTGGATATCTTTCCAGCTTGGAAGTTGTTTATTTTCGAAACGTAGAACCAGAACCCATGCTCTTCCAGCCATATCGGGTTGAACAAGTCCAGACTTTGAATGTCGAGCGAGTCCAAAAGAATTTGGACCTGTAGGATCTTTGGTCTTTGGAGTATATTGTTGATGAGCTTGCCGTAGTACTTAGGGACGTAGTAATTCAACTTTTTGAAATACGCCGTGTATAGTCGTACCTGGGTAAGGGTGCGGCCTACCCTCACCTTGGGCCGCATATAGTCAGACTTATCTATGTGGACGACCATCGGCTTACTTAGAACATTGTACTCCCAAGTCGTCTCGGTCATTTCCCCGTTCTCCATCCGACCTCTATTGACGGTCCAGATAGGGTAGTTAGCAAGTGTATGATTCTTATTTGTAATGTCCGCATCATAGAGGCTTTGGTTGAGTCCTGCCAAGAACCCAATCTGGAACAGGAGTTTGGTGGGCTGGAGGTTGACGTCCGGGATGCTGAACTTGTACGAGTCAGTAACGTTGTTGTCCTTATTATCCTCTAACTTCATCTCGTTGGACTGGGCATAGCTGGACAATTGGAACGTAAGTTTGGTGTCCTTTCCTTTTATCAGCTTGTCAGACCAGTTCTTCCCGGACGAACTTCGTCTGTTGTAAAACTCCCGAACAGAGTATGCTCTTGCTACCTTTGTGACGGGATTAACGTCGACGGTTAGACCAAACAGCTGGACAAATGCTTTGACTATGTCCCCCAAGCTTTTGAATCCAGTAGAGGCCAGGAGGTCATAGGTTAGTCCGGGTTGGGGCTTATCCCCTGGTGAAGTTTCAGGCACAGGAGGAGCAGTAATGCTGACCGGAAATCTCATGTCATACGAACTGCCAGGGTTAGTGACTATGGCGAGAGTTCCAGACACCAGTATGTGCTCCCCTGCCTCCATCTGGATGTCGACCGAAGCGCTGCCAGAAGACCCCGATAACCAGGACCTTGTCAACACTACAGCACTGGTTCCGTCGTTCTTGTAGTGGGTAACTTTGACTGCCACACTACTCTTTTGGATGGCAGAAATATTGGACCACGAGATTTTAAACGTGATGGTCGTGTCCCACAGAGTCATCCAGTTGAATGTTCCGGATCCGGGGTCTATAGTCAAACGTCCGGCGACCGGGTCACTGAGAGTTACCCCGGGGGAGCCTTTCCATGTCACCCCGGTGGTGCCAATCGAGGGATTCCGGATCCAGCCAATTCCGGATGCTTTCGGAGCCTTGGGGTTGTCTGCCAAAACGGGGTAAGTGCAAGGCAAAAACATTTCGGCTCGGTCGGCGGGGTCCACGTCGGTCTCGAGACTGTAGCCTGCTCGATCGAAGATCCATGTCACCAAGTCATACCAGTTGAGGTGGGGGTAGAACTTGTCCATCTCACTGACTTGCCTGATTGCCTCCATGGCGAAAGGGGGGAAGTTCGGGTTCTTTTGTAGAGTTGCATACAGCCAAAAGTACAGGACTTTAGCCTCTTCGGGGCCGGAGAGGTATCGCTCAGTCTGTCCCATTGTGTCCGTGTACCACTTGAGGAGGAACATACCATCCCCTGGGTCCTTCGCGTCAGTGTTGTTTAGTGTGTCGAACAGGTCAACGGTTGCCCCGAGGATCTGGACCCCGATCGATGTATCTGATACGTCTACGATGTTCAATACTGCTCCAGCCGGGGATATGAGTGCTCCCTCATAGAATAGTTGGCAAGGAAACTTCATGTATGGCACACCCGAACCTGAGCCAACTACAAAACTGAATTGGAATGCTTGCTCGTTATGGGTCGTCCTGGGCAGACTGATCCGCTGGGAGTACGAGGCATTCCTGTCTTTCAGCTCCGCCAGATTGTTGATCTGGTAATTCATCGCAGGAGCATCCAGCGGGAGGTCCAGGGACCAGACCTTGCCGTCAATGCCTTTCATGAGTAGTTCGTAGTTCATATTACCACTGAGTTTGTTCGTCAATAAGCTGGAACTCGTAGCTAACAGTGTTCCTGGGAGTCTTGGTGTCCCAAGTTAAGTCCGTGTCATTTACTAGGACTCGTTGCCATACCCCGGTTGAGTCGTTGTACCTTTGAACAAGAGGCGAGAGAGCAATTCCTTTGAGCAAGTTGAAGTCGTTCTCATCAAGCTGTTCTGCTCCTGCTTGGACTATGTTCTTAAACTCCGGAGCTAACTCGCCTCTCGTCTGTGAGGCATAGGGGTCTCCGGAATTCGCTAATACGTATTGGTCTCCCCGGTCAACCTCCTGCGTATACTTCTTGTGTTGCTCAAACATGTAAGTGTCCCATCCGCCTTTCTGGTTTATCCAGCGAATGTAGAATGGGTTGCAAGGTGCCTCCGTATAGACGAATATGATGTTCCATGCTTGAGAAGAGTATTCTTCTACAGAAGGTCTGAGTTTTACGTAGTCTGCTTCATCCTCAGATGCATCCGCATCCTCAAATTCGTACACAAGGGGGATGTTGAGTCGGGTAGAAATATCAAATTGTTTTTCGGCATCCTCATGAAGTTTAACCCGAACGTCGATTGATGTAGCGACACGTGGTGACCCCAAAAACCCTCTCGGGAATAGGGTGACGTAGTACGGAAACTCGGGGTATTTTTTTACATACAGATTCCTGTCGTTGTCAGGAACCCGGTCAGTCAGTACGAGTCCTAAACATGACTCGGTGAAATTAGCTTTGTAGCCTCGAGCCCTAACTCCCCGGGAGGCATATCGAACATTGAAGTTTCGATCGCCGATGGCTCTGTAAGCATATGCCGATATGAGCCTGTAGTCAATGGCAAAGCCGATGGATGGGTCTATGTACGGAAATGTTCTCAATCTGTCGTCCCGGAATCCGGCTTTTGCCAAGAAACTGAGGTCGTATTTCTTCGTCGTCCCGAATCCCGAGTCTCTGTAGATGTCGATGCTTTCAGTTAGTGAGTTCGCTGCTTTAACTGGACTGGGGCTATAGCCGACAAAGTTATTCCCGTAGGCCAAACTCATACCTGTGAGAGTAACCTTCACTCCAGCTGTTGCTCCTTCAATACCTGCAAAAATGACAAGGAAATCGCGGGGGGATCCTGCTGTAACAATGTCCGGTACCTGAACCTTCCACGTCATGTTGTCACCAATTGGTATATTTGTTTTAGCAATCACAGTGGTAAGATTACCCGAACTGGTTGCTTGGAACAAAGCAACGGTGAGTGAAGTGGCACCCACTCCAGCCCCGCTAGAAACCCTAAAAGCATACCATTCCCGGGGTATCACCTTTCTACTGAGAGGAAACTTCACAGAATAGTCGTTACTACTACCTCCACTGTTATCAATTACTTCGACCGCCTCATTGTCTATAATGTTCAACGAGACCATATTGTCCTCGTCAAAGTTCTGAGTCTTGATCTCAATCCCAGGGGTTAATTTGTCGGTCTTAACTGGTATTTGCGAATATGCTGAGTATAAAGAATCCTCAGCCGGTTGATTGATAATTGCCATATCGCGTTATATTATATATCCGTGGTCCATATTGTTGTCAGGAGTGAATGCCTCTTCAATGAGGACCTCCATTGTCTTGTCCAAATGCTGAGCCAGGTACTCCTCGAAGTTATCAGCGGGAGTGTCGACCAAGTCAACATAAATGTGATTGCGGTAAAGCTCTGAGCCTTCTCGTTTTATCTTCCATGCAGTGGCATTTCCGAATCGGACCAGGTCCTTGGGATCCGAGAATGTGATGCCTTTGAGCTTTGCCCACTCCATGATGATCTGTCCCAAATTGGCGGGGATCTTTCCAGGACCTCGTCCCCGGATGAGAGTGTAGAAGTAGTTTGGAGCTTCGATCGTTCCCCAAACTGTTTCCCCTTCTCGTCCCGTCTGGACTGTTATCTGAGCATAGGTTCTGCCGGAGGCTTCCTGCCCGGCGTCCTGTGATGCCCGGATGATCTCGTCCCTCATCTGGGTGAGACCCTCAGCCAATATCTGTTCCAGTCCTACCGCCATTTGTTTCTGGGTTTGCGAGCATTGGCTTTCTGCTGAGCCTTACGCTCCAGTTCCTTGTTCAGTCGCTCCCGGAAGAGGTGACTCTGCAAGTTGGTGAAAAGGAGGTTGTACACCTTCCCGTATTTCCATTCCAGAATCTCATCCGGGTCTTTCGAGTAGTCCTTGGCCAGTGCAGTGATGGTGGCCATCTCGCCAACCACCAAAGAGAATTGAGCAATGCCGGCTGCCTTTTCCTCGGCACTGGGCTCGTACTTGAGCTCAGCCTGTTCTCGCTCGATCCAATATTTAATGCCCAGAAGAACCTCATACCAGTACTCGACAATTTCGGAGGTGTTCCTGAGACTCCATTTGACGCCGAGACATTGCATGCCTTCCTTCATCTTGTCAATGTCGGTCATCTCCTTGTCAGTGATGATCCGGCCAAGCTCTATGCGTTGGCCGAACGTCATCTGACCGCCTTGTATGTCGATTCGCTGGATCATTTTATGTAGCAATATTTGAGACTCCAATACTGTTCGGGGATGTCATCGAAATGTACTTTATGAACGACAAACTCAGAGCCGGGTTCCATGTCGGGATACGTCACACTCGACTTCTTCCACCCGTCCTCTTCGGTCCATGGGTAATCTACTGCTAAGTCGCCATTCCCATCAACAGTAAGTTGTCCAACAAAATTGTTTGTTTGCGAGATGGTGAATGCCAATAGAGGCAAACCCACTGCGTGCACCAAAGCTTGGTTCCAGACTGGGGGATAGACCGGCATGGGCAAGTCCTGTCGGTCAAAGAATAGAGTGTGCCCCGACAAGACAAACCCGGGCTTTACCACTTCGAAGAGGGGGCGCCAGATCTTGTTCTTGTACAGTTCAATGCACCAGTCCTGTTTGAAGGTGAACTCCAGCCCAACGCTTACCTCATTGGCGTCAAACCTGGAAGACGGGTACAGCACCCGGACAGTGTTCATGATTTCCGGATATTGCTTGACCAGCTGAGAGGTCTTGAGCAAGTAGAGGAAAGGCCTGACCATCTGCTCCTCGATTTGGCTCTTCAACTCCAGTCGTCCGACAGTGGGTGGATTCTTGCTAAACTTCGTGTCGCCTTTGTAGGCATCGTTGGCCATCGGCTCAAACTTGCAGAAGTAGACCTGCATAATGGTACGCTGAGTGGGGTAGCCCCGGTACGGGGTATCGTAGTAGCCAGTGGTTGGCTCCTCAACATAGACGAAGTCGGACGATACCCGATTGCCGTCCGAGTCTGTAACAAACCTCTCCATCGTGTCCACTTTGACGTTCAGCATCCGAGCCTGGTCACACTCAAAGACGGCCAGAGGATTGACCATCTTGACCATGTCGCGGATGAGGGTTATAATGTCCAGTATCATCGTTTTGTGGGGATTATTATTTTGGCGGACTTCATGCCAGTCGCCTTCGGCTTGATCTCGAATATCATTCGCATGATGAGCATGTCCAGGAAGTCCGGTGACCTTCCGAGGAGCTGCTTCATGGTGTCCTTGGAGATGAGCTCTCGCTTCTGCTCAGCGGAGTTCGTGTTCTTGGACTTGAGTACCGTCATCTCCTGCTTGATTTTCTCCTGAACTTCTGGAGAGCAGAGGATGTGGATCTGGCGCTTGTTGATGAGCTCCGCCAGCTTGAATGCGCACTCCGACTTGATGTTGTTGTACGTCTTTGAGTCAATGGCGGATTGACCTCCATGAAACTCCCGGATGCCTTTCAGGTAGCTCTCCAAGTAGAACCCAAGTCCGTCAGCGTCAGAGACGATGCTGGACCGGGGGACTTTCAGACCAGTGGCCAATTTGGCGATCTTCTCCTCCATCTCCTTGCCTTCCGAGAAGCCTTTGGCGATGGGGATCCGGCAGACCATGCCGTCCCAGGTTCCAACCACCCAACTGTCTCTACCTTTCCCGGCAAGGTCAGTGCTAATGAACCGATTGCCCGTCGGGAGTACGAACTCATTGCTGAACATGTCGCACACTGCATCATAGTCGACCAGCCAATTCGGGTCATCGTCATACTCCCAGTTGCCAAAGACCAGTCGCTCGATCTGCGACTGGGTCAGGTTCCGGAGAAGCCCCTCAATGTACGTGTCTGGGAGAGTCTTGTTGTCCTGGGGCAGAGCTTTGACGAACCGACGCCAAGGAGGCAGCTTGTTCTCCTTCCATGGCTTGTAGTAGTCCGTGTAGAGGAAATTGTTGGACGGGTTGCAGGTGATGAGGAGTTTGGGAGCCAGCTTGTAGACGTCATTCTTCCATCGACCGATAGAAGCCTGGAGGTTGGTCTTCGCCTCGCGGATAAACTCGCCACCCTCTTCGATCCATCCCCGAGTCATCTGCATGGAACCGAATCTCTCATACATGGGATCGCTGGGGTTGTACTTGGCATCGATGAGGTAGATGCGGCTTTTGTTGTACAACTCGAAGAAATTGTATTGACCATTGAAGTGGTAATAGTCCTCCGTGATACCCCAATGGGCGAATACCTCGTAGAGAGAGGGGATGGTGTATCGAACTAAGTCGGCGGCCGTCTTACGCGCAATAAAATAAAATGTCTCCGGATAGGTGAGGGCATCGCCGGCTATCAAGGAACACCCGAGGTAGGATTTGCCAGCACCTTTCGTGCCGGCATACAGAATGTCAGTGACCGAGTCATCAAGCCATAACCGAGCCACTTCCTTCTGTTTCTCGTTGCCTTTGGTGTCAAATTGAAGTCGGCGTCCCATTTTATTTTACCTCCATTCCTGTTATCTGTTCGAGAGTAATGCCTCCCGTCAGGTTGACATTTGTCTTGCGTCCTTGAAGTACCTGGATAAGGCTGGCAGCGTACTTGCCAACCAGTGCTCCCTCAATTTGCTGGGAATTGATGGCGTCCTCGATGGTGCCACCAATTGCAGCTGCTACCGGATCCCCCGTGAGTTCCCCGTACTCAACAGGATTGATCCCAGCGAACAGCCTGAATGACTCGATGGTCATCGGGCGGGAAATGTAGACGCTGCAGTCGTCGCCATTCTTATTCTTGTGAGCCTGGGAGAAATAGTTATCCTTCATGAATTTGCAATACTCAATGAATGCAAAATAAAGCTCCTCCGCATCGGTGGGCTTTACAAAATCTCCGGCGTCTCGCCTTTTCTGTCCCTCCTCCATATAGGCGAGCGGACTCATTTTATATGTACTTCGTGCCATGCCTCAAATATAGTCAAACCTTATACAAATTAAAAATTTATTTCTGCACAACAATCCCCGGAGCGTTTGGCCCCGGGGATCTTTGATTTATTCGCTTACGCGAATGAGGGTCACGCCGAACCACAGGAACTTGACCGAAATGCCGTTCGGCCAAACCATGCCTTCGTGGACCGTGGCAATGGACGGGGTCCAATTACAGTACTTGGTATTGATCTCCGAGTACAAAGCCCAGTTTTTCCCGAGCTGCTTAAAGTGTTTTGCTTTCATGCTTGCTGAGTTTTAATTTCCGTATACGCGAGTGCCGTCCAGTATTTGTGGGTCGAGAGAAGGCCCAATTTGGCACCAATTCTACTTGACCAATTTGGCACCAATTTCTACTGGACCAATTTGGCACCTACGACTTCTTTTTGAATTTTTGAATCCGTCTCTCCGCTCTCTCCATCTGTTTGATGGATCTGTTCAACTTCCGTTTGGGGTTGATCCACCATTGGCGAATTCCCCCGATAACAGCGAACAGACCGATGATGGCCAACAGGTAAATTGCAATCATTTTCTACGCCTCCTTTCTAATTTGTTTTGTAGTTTGCGGACCTCAACCCAGTCCTCGTGCCGCATCCATTTCGGACGGGATAACAGAGTCAGCTGACCCCGTGCTATTTGCATGGTTGTCTTTTTCAATTTGCGGGCGTAGTCCAGGACCTCCCGCTCCTCTTTTGAGTAGATTCCAAGCCATCGCCGGAACACTCCAATTTTTCCGGTTGGGGGTAGCCCCAATTTCTCAGTTTTTTTCATAATAAACAATGTGTGGAACAATAAAATTTTTATTGTTCCGGCCCCTAAGTG
>ULZX01002816.1_pt1 | contig 11607 bp, 10 predicted proteins | sample 1963441 | NCBI WGS metagenome assembly ULZX01 (sample SAMEA4835898, study PRJEB28245) | human gut metagenome | biome: gut microbiome; material: fecal sample | place: Denmark | collected 2008
CTTTATCAGTAGCTGACTATCTTGTTTTACACTCATTATTCGTTTAATTCATTTTACATTTCACCCAATACCATAACTGTCGCTTCCAATACCCGCCAACGCCTCTGGCAAGATAGTAAAAATCTTTACTCCAAGATGTCTGGCGATGATAGCGCTTTACACGAAACGTTTCCCAGGCACCTTTTACAGAATCACTCATTCCGCCTACCTGCATAACCAATATTTTCCGCTCAAGAAAAACTGCATTCATTTTTTTGCGAAGAAGAAATTCATAATCCGCACTGATCTTAAAATGAATATTAAACTCACCTATTTCCCGGAATAATTTATGGTTATGCAATGTAGATCCATGAGAAATTTCCATCCTATCAACGAATCGTTCCCATTGATAAGGAAGTCCCCAGATCTTCAAAACCTTTCCTTTTTCATCTACAAATAAACATTGCGCACAGATAAGATCAATTGCATCCGTATTTTCCTTTTCTTGCAGAAAATTCAAATAAAAGCTCATTGCATCAGGAAGAAAATAATCATCCGCACCCAAAAACATAATCCATTCACCGGTAGCCAACCGCAAAGCTTTATTCCATGCATCATATAACCCTTTATCAGGCTCTGATTTAAAAATGTCAATTATATTGCCATAAGATTTTAAGATGTCCACCGTTTTATCCTTAGAATCACCGTCGATAACTAGCAATTCTATTTCATCTGACTTCTGGCATGCAATACTGTCAATACAACGTTTGATAGTATTCTCAGCGTTGTAAGTTGCTATAATTATAGAAATCTTTTTATCCATATTATATATCTCCTCTTAATATTCCCATCTCACATCTCTTTCAACACTTCATCACAGCTTCATTTCTTGATTTTAAAGATTTTAAGATTCGAGCATCATTTATCAAAATTGCTTGATACCAGTTCTTATCCATAACATGCAACTCCCACAAAAGAAGGCATTCCAAAGTAATGCGATTTGAACAAAGCAGAGTAAGATTGTATATTCTAATGAGTATTCTTCTTATTACTATTCTTTTACCAAATGCTTCCAATACTTCCAACCAATACAGAATTTTACGGCATCTTTCGATCTCTTTTTTAGACTATGCCAATAATAGGCAGAAGGAACTTCATAATAAAATTTGTGCCCACGAACCGGAGTACGCCAATTTTTCCCATACCAGAACTCAAGAATTTTCTCTGGATTTTTCACACACTTACACTGTACCCCTAAAAAATCAATATCTTGATATTCCTTAAAAAACCTCTTGGGGGTCACGCAAGTGCAAAGCCTATAACACCATGGAGTCCAAATAGAAAAGCCCAAAGAACCTAATATATAAACATCAATAAATGAATTATCTCCAACTCTGAATGAATACAATCGTTTCCTCACCATACGACAGAGATATAATCCATTATCTTGAAAGAAAGGAAGATTATTAAACAATTTTTCTTCATCATCAATAAATACATCTACATCTTCATCGCCTTTAATCAGTCCGTGGTCTCGTACTGCTCCCAGCAAAGTCCCCACATTAAGATAAAACTCAAGGCCAACTTCGTCAAAAACTTCCTTCGTTTTAAGAAGAAGTTTACGAGCCTGTTCTTCCGTTATAGCCTCCATCTTATCATATTGTATATCAGAAAGTTCATCGTTATAAACAAAAGGCTTTCCTTGAATCATTATAGTTTTTTGAATCATATGCCTAAATCGTTATTACATCATTGTTGTTATAAAAATCAGCTATTGTTTGAACTATAGCCTCTGATATTCCATCATCTATATACGAGTTGCCAGTCAACGTTTCAATACTTTTCACAAAAGATAAAATTTCATATCGAATTCCTTCGCCATCTAATTGATAAAAATACCGCTTATTATTTACAGGATTTTCAAATCGAACCTCAAAGTAATCTGTTTTCCACCAAGGAGCAGGAACATAAATATATCCTTTTGTACCACTAACAATAAGCTCTCCCTCACTTTTAGCTCCTTTGCCAACTTTCAATGAGGCTACTGCATCCGAATATATGTAGGTAATCTTTGTAAACAAATCAAATTTCTCTAATTCTTCATCAAAATGGGATATTATATTTTTTGAACGATAATTAGCGCCTAATAGTTGATATATAGGCAACATAGCAGTTGGCCCCCATGCACAAATACTATTCCATGTATTGGACAATTCTTTCTCTTTCTTCAGTTCTAAATCAGAAAGACTGGTACAAACAGAATCCACAGAAACAATTCTACCTATTACACCACTCTTTGCTAACAAAAGCATTCTATAATAAGCTGTTGAAAAAGCAGTCTTTATAGAATCCATCAGTATACATTTATTCTCCTCTGCTAATATTCTCAACTCTTTCAGGTTATCAGTATCTATTGCGATTGGGGATTCACATAACACATGTTTGCCTTTTCGTAAAGCTTTTTTAATTTGTTCATAATGTTTCAATGGAACTGAAACAATATAAATAGCATCCACATTCTCCAAAAGGATCTCTAAGCTATTAGTTTTTACCGGCAAATTCCTTAAACATTCAGAAAGTTCAGATTCATCTTGAGTACAAACACCTACAATTTTAACTCCATTAACAAAGCTGCTTTCTTTCTCAAATTTATTAAGAATACCCGATTCCCCCACAAGACCAATGCGTAGTTCTCTTTTCTCCGCCCGAAGTTCAGAACTTGATATACCTTGGGTACGATCAAGATAAACTACTTTACAAAACTCATTGAGATATTCAAAACGTCCTTTCCAATCACTACCTATTGCAAATATATCCACACCAAAACGCCGAATGTCATCAATCTTTTGACCTTCATACTCCTCAATGACAATTTCATCAGCCAATCCGGTAGCTTTAACAGCTTCTATACGCTCCATCAATGTTTGCCGCACATTAATTTTTCCACGAGCCACATCAAAGCTATCAGCAGTTACCCCTACTATGAGATAATCTCCAAGTGCTTTAGCACGCTTTAAAAGCCTTATATGCCCATAATGCAACAAATCATATGTCCCATATGTTATAACCTTTATCATACATTCGGATTGCTTAAATCATTCCACGTTTCTGCATATCTTTTAATGCATCTACCAACTTTATATTATCCTCAATGGTCAAAGCTCCTATATGTCCCACACGAAACACTTTATCTTGTAACTCACCACCATTTGGGCAGACCCAAATATTATATTCATTTTTCAAAATGGTAAATATATCGTAGGCAGAAGTTGTAGTAGGATGTAATGGTGTTACACAATTGCTGAGAGACTCCGAAACTATCTCAAAAGGCATATCCTTAATACGTTTACGAAAATCAGTCGCAATTGTAGCTACCTTACTTGTTTCATTTTCTACACCGCCAGCACTCTCAATCTCACGTAATCGTGCATTTATTTGCCGAAGTATACCCACAGCAGGTGTCCATGGCGTCTGCCCTCGTTCACCATTTTTCAAAGCTTCTTTCAAACTCAAATACATACATTTCATAGGATGTTCCTCTACACACTCCTGTGCCCGCTTTGATAGAACTATCAGTGATATGCCCGGAGGACAAGCCAATGCCTTCTGCGATCCTGCAATTACCACATCGACTCCCAAGTCTGCCATATCAAAATCATCCGCTAAAAAAGAACTAATAGCATCCACTACAAAGAGCATATTATTACGACGACAAAAATCACTGATTAATTTTTTATCATAAAGAACTCCCGTAGATGTTTCATCAATATTGACCAAAAATGCAGTGTATCCCTTTCCTTCAAATTCAATAAGCTGCTCTTTTTTAATGTTATGGCCAAACTCCATTTTAATAATAGAATGAGGAATATGATGCAGTTCAAGCATTTGTACAAAACGATGCCCAAATGAACCACCATCTATAACCAATACTTTATCGTCAGGAGAAAGTACATCCATTACGGTTGCTTCCATTGATGAGGTACCGGAACCTGTTATAAATACTACACGAGCATCTTTCTCTGCTTTGATAAACAATTTCACTAACCGTTCATTTTCAAGCATTATCTCGGAAAATTCCGGAGTTCTGAAATAAGGCACCTGTTCAGCACCTATGCCCCGAACTGTTTCACTGGACATCACTGGGCCAACTGTAAAATTAAGCATATATGATATGTTTCTATTTTGATAAAAGAGGATTTATACACTTCTCAGCTTCACGGTATACTGATAAACAAAATTCCCCATCAGTCTTCATATTTGTAAAAACTTCCAATAAAACAGGGCAATCATGGTCAGTACGAATAAACTCACTTAACGCCACCGCAAATGATTCTTTGTCGTCTGCGCTAAGATATTTATAGTCCATTGATTCAGCCCAGCCTTGCGCCTTGTGATCGTGAGCAGCACCAATATGCTTGTCAATCGTTGGAATAGCATTACTAGAGGGGACAATATGGAATTCCGCCCCACCACCATTGTTTATCAACATAATGCGTATATTATTCTTCTTATGCTTTATAGCTATTGCATTCATTGCATAGAAAAAACTTAAATCGCCAATCACAAGGAAAGACATTTTATCTGTTGCCACTGACTGCCCTATAAAAGTAGGCAAACAACCATCAATTCCGAAAGAATTTACATTACTATATACTTTTATTGACGGATCAATTTCAAAAAATTGCATCAGTCGCGTAGCATTCAAAATACTCAAGTGCAAGATACTTTCTTTAGGAATTACTCGTGAAAACTCTTTTATAGTATAGAAATTTGTGAAAGGCATCTCTGGAAGCTTAATAGCATCTGCCAGTTCTTGCCAACGATGGCAATATGTACCATCGGTTGGAATCACATTCTTCGTAAAATAATTAAAAAAATACGCAGGCTTACATTCAAACAGAGCAGTCTGACTCTTAAACACATCACGAACTACACCTTCTTGATCTATTGACCAATGCTCGAATTTTCCCTGGTGAGCTTTTAACAAATCCTTTATACGTTCTTGAAAATTATTACCAAAAGTGATAACGACTTCAGGAAGCATCCCCTCTATACTATTCGCATTTAGTGCTTTAATGACAGGTTCGGCCCAAACCATTTGAGAACAACGAAAATTACTAAGATTATCAAGTAAAATAGGCACCTGTGTATAACTACAATACTGCATCAAAGCTTGATGAAGGTTTTCATCGCCGCTGCAATCTTGTCCCATCACAATTATTACACGTTTCTTACTACTCAGAATTTTGGCCATTTGTTGCCACATTTCCGTATCATCAACTGAAACATAATTTATTTTATGTGCTTGACCATTTCTTAGCTTTTTAACACTTTCATTCCATAGCGCATTGGTATCACCTACTAAAGGTATATTTATGTGAACAGGACCAGACTGATGTTGTTTCAAACTAATAAATGCTTCATTCAATAAACGCTGACAATACCATATATCATCAGCATCTTTAATAACAGGCAATGATACAGACTTTTTTACAACACCTGTAAAAACAGCCGGTTGGTCAATCTTTTGTGTTTCAAGTTGGTGCAATGTATAAGGACTACGGTCACAAGTTATTACCAACAGCGGAGAATGGCTATAATAAGCTTCAGTTACACCTGTCAAATAGTTACTTACAGCCGTTCCACTTGTACAAGCAATAGCGACAGGTTCGTTTAATTGCTGACATAGCCCCAGTCCAAAGAATGCAGCATTACGTTCATCAATAACTGAAAAACATTCAAAATAATCATCTGTCTCTACAGCTGTCACAAAAGGAATATTACGAGCCCCAGAAGATAGTACTAGTTTTTTTATACCATACTGCTTCAGCAGTGAAATGAGCAGAAAATTACTCATATTTGTTGTTTCCATATTTTTATTGTCTTTTACTTATTCAAAATGATAACATAAATCCTCATGATAAATTAATCCAGAACCACCTGTCATATACAAGATATCCCCTACTACCATACGACACATACCACTCACTAGTACTACTGCCATATTAGCAATCTCTTCAGGAAGAGCATAACGCCCTGTTAAGTTATTCGGAAGATTTAAATCGTCAACAACACCATCTTTCATCAACATAGGAGTTGCAGTAGGACCTGGCGCAATTCCATTTACTACAATATCATAAGGTATAAGCATTCGTGCAAGCCCTTCTGTTAAACTACGGACTGCCCATTTAGACATTGTATAAGCTGAATTTGCAGGTCGTAGGCTACTTGATGAACAAACATTTAAGATATTTCCTTTAATACCCAGTTTTAACATATGTCTCGCAGCAATACGAGACAAGAAAAACACCCCTTTCATATTAGTATTTATAATAGCATCAAACTCCCCCTCTGTACAAGAATTGATATTTCCACCCTCCAATCCTGCATTATTCACAAGAATATCAATTCCTCCTACACTTTTTATTATATCTTGAAAGCCTTGTTCCAACTGATTAATTTTTGTAACATCCATTTCTATACCATGTATGTTATCCTTCCAATCTTCACATTCTTGCAACAACTTTTGGCATGCTTCATCTACTCTCTTTTGGTTACGTCCTGTTATTATCACACAGGCACCTGCGTATAAAAAAGAACGTGCTATTTGAAAACCAATACCACTTGTTCCACCAGTAATTAATGCACTACGTCCTTTCAATAATTGGTTTGGCGACAAAGACGTAACTTCAACTTTTACAACAGGGGCAAACTGACGAAGAACTCCTTTAACTATTCTTTTTATTCTCCCTATCATTCTCCAATCCTTTCAATTCATCTATAAGTACACCCAACGATTGTTCTCGTCTAAGACCTATAATTTTATGTACTTCATCATAATCAATAATATTATTCAACAACTCTTCACCGGTAATCATAGAACGATCGCCTAAATCAAGCATCTGTAAAACCTGCATATTCTTTGTATCACATTGCTCACGTGAGAAAAGAAAAAATGGACGTTTGTAAATAATACTAAAAAGCATTCCATGATAAGAATTCGTCACTATACATTCTGCGTGTTTTACCAATGAAAGAAATTCTTCTACACCTGCATCATAACGCATTATATGACCATTTGGATTACTACTACAAAGACTAATATCAACGACTTTTACACCTAGTTTTTTTGACAGACGATCTGTATAGGCTGCCATTATAGGATTAAAACGGCGCGAGTAAAGCAACACATAAGGTTCATCAATTTGACGAGGAGCTACAATAGTATCGTAATCATTGGCTGTTAATAGCAATGTTGGGTCAATGACCTGCTCAACTTCTACTCCTGTAGCTTCACGAGCAAAATCAACAAACTGATTTTCACGCAAAGCAAGATAACGAAAATTACATAATTTGGTCTTAAGGACCTCCTTATCAATTTTATCAAAATCAGTATCACCAAAACTAGCTGCATAAGCTACACTGTAACCTTCACGCATTACATCATAGTTTGCAAAATAACCATCATCAAAACCAAATTCCTTATAACAGAAAATAGTATCACTTCCACAAACAAAGCCATCAATATTTTCACGTTCACAAATTGTATTAAAATTTTGTGAGGTGTACTTTTCCTTAGTATGCAAAAAGCGCTTATCGTAAAATTTCATAAACTTTTCGTAATTCTCACGTATAGCTGGCATACTAAATTCTACGCGTTTACGGGCTTCCACATCTTGATCCCACATATTTTTAGAAGGATTCAATGGGTCAAGCTTTGCCAATATGTCCGGACAATAATCTATAAACATTGCACGCCATCCCATTGATTCTCCGACCTTGTTTATCACTGTATTTAGAGCCCAAGACTGTAAAGCCGAACCGTAATTCGTAAAATTTGCATATTTATTGTAGCTGACAATGCCAAAGGTTTTCATTTTATTCATATTAATCTATTTTCTATACCCTTATGTGAAATACTAAAGATGCAACTTATCTTTAGCTATAGAGACTATCTTATTTGTTATCTTAATACGTTCATTTATGGTAAAACCGAAAATATAGATACTGATAAATGCAGCCAAAACACTGACAAGGACTGATATTACCAATCGAGAGAAAGACTGTTCAAAAAAGAATATAATAATAACAGGAAAAATAGCGGCAATAAATGAAACAACAATTATCCTCCACACAACCTCTCGGACAAATTCTCCCACAGGAAAGTTTAGCAAACCTTTCATAATCCATAAACGGACACTATCAACACCTATATAAACACAAGCAAATACTAAATATGCAGTTTCCACTGGTGCACCTAATTTAAATGTCAACCATGTTATCGGAAATACAAGACATCCGACAGATGTTATCCAAAGCGCATAACGGCGAATTGTCCCCGTAGCCATACAAGCTGTGTAACCAGTATAACCCAAACGTTCAATCATTGTTCCAATAATGGCAAGCCGTACAAAAGCTACCGTATGTTCAGGTACCTCCTCTAACCAAAGCCCAAGTATATAATCTGTCTCTATCAAAATAGGTAAGGACAAAATGAACAATAAAAAATAGGAAAATTTCGCTCCACGTATCACCAATTTATTCATGGTGTCAAAATCCTTCATTGCATACGACTTCGTTATTTGAGGATTCAAAGCCGTAGTAAAATCATTGACAAATTTCATTATAGCAGCTTCCACCTGCATAGTAATACCACAAGCTGCATTTACCCCAACACCAAAGAACATGTTAATAAGTATATTTATTCCTTGCGTATTAAACATATAAGCAGTATTAGTAAAAAATCCCCAACCTGCAAATGATGTCATGTTTTTAATTAAGGCACTATCATAAACCAATAGGTAACGGGTTTCAACGAAACAACGATTACAATATACCCCATATACCATACGGATAATAATTGCAACTAAAACAAGAAGGCTTGAATAAACAATCAACTTATCCCACATAGAAATATAAAGTAAATAAACTATTAAGAGTTTTAGTATCACTTCTAATATGCTAATATATGCAAAAGCGGACATTTTTTCATGAGCAATAATTGCAGCATTATATGGCACACTAATAAGATTGATTATAAATGTAATCAGAGAACATTGTAATACCCAATTTGCTGCATCTAACCGTTCTACCGGAATATTCATTTTATAATTAAGAAACCAAACTCCAATTGTTTCTCCTAAGAAAAGAATAAGTAATGATATTCCTATTTGAATATTAATACTAGTAGAAAATATTCTCTTCAATTTTTCTATATCATTACGCCCTAATTCAAAAGTTATAAAACGACTAATTGAAGCGGACAACGCACCCGACACAACAGTAAACATAGCAACAACACCTCCTACAACATTATAGATACCATAATCATCAACCCCAAGTGCAGAAAGAACAACACGACTGGTAAAGAGGGATACAAGCATAACAAGAATAGTACGCATATACAACAATAGTGTATTCTTCACGATTCTTCCATTATCTTGTTTGTAACTAAGTAGCATATAAAAAACGTCTAGTTTGTTATCTTAATACGCATTTTTCTCCCCTACAACCACGTTTGCTATAGTCTTATAAATAATATATATGTCAAGCAATATTGTCCAATGCTCCATATACCAGATATCAGCCTTCACACGTTCCTCCATCTGTGACAACTCTTTCGTTTCACCACGAAAACCGTGTGTCTGTGCCCAACCGGTTACTCCAGGTTTTATAAAGTGTCGCACCATATATTTATCAATCAACCGGGCATAAGTCTCCGTATGAGCCAACATGTGAGGACGGGGACCAACTACCGACATTTCACCTTTAAAGACATTGATAAACTGGGGAAGTTCGTCAATATTGGAACGTCGAAGAAAATCCCCAAAACGGGTTTTCCGAGGATCATCAGCCGTAGCCTGTTTACTGTCAGCTTCATCGTTCACCTTCATGGAACGGAATTTGTAACACAAAAAATCAACACCATTCAAACCGGTACGCATTTGTTTAAAAAATACAGGACCGGGAGAAGTCAACTTTATGATACTCCCCACAATGAGGTAAACAATAGGAAAAACCGTAACTAGAAAAATACCGGAAAAAACAATATCGAACAGCCGTTTTAATATACGGTTCTCCATCATACCAAGAGGCTCATAACGCAAATTCAATATAGGCATATTACCAACCATACTATGCCAGATACGACGGGGAAAACCCTTGCAGACATTAGGAACACCATGAAAATAAAGAAGATGGTTCTCACAATAATTCATTATAGAGAAATTATAGCGTCCCTCCTCCATAGACAAAGAACAAAAAACATGCTTGATTCCTGTTTCGCCGGACATAAAATCAGCAAAGCTATCAGGACTACCCAAATAAGGACATTGGGAAGAAAAAGCATCATTAGGTCTAATATCGAAATAACCAACCACCTCATAAATAGAGGATGCCAAAGAACTCTCCATCTCCTCATATAACATCTGCATATTATTGCCTCCACCTATAAAAACGGCATAACGTCTATGCTTGCCCTTCGCACAATAAACTATCAGCAAATGTCGAATAATGATGCGATAAATACTCAAAACTGCAAAGAGTATAAAAAAATAAGTGACAAAAAAAAGGGGAGAAAAAATAGAGATTCCACTAAAAGTCATGATACATGCCCAAAAGATGGAAAAGGCTATAATATTCTTCAAAACACGCAACACAAGCTGGTCAGGACGAATACCTCTACTGTCCCAAACCCTTCCACGAGATCCGGAACAAGCCAGATAGCAGAGACTGAGCGAAGTCATCATGAAAGAGACAGTACAGGAAAAAGGCAAATACATAAAAGCCTTTTTCCAGAAGAAAAGGAGTTGAAACAAACACAAGTTCAGGATGATCAAGTCCCCCAAAACAGCAATAGACTCTACTACTTTATTTATCTGGTTAGTTGACGCCATACCACTTCACTAATTAGATATATTAAGCCCGGAGTTCTTTAAATTTATTCAGGAAATCTTTTCCGAATAAATGCCAGGATATAACAACACAAACAGACAGGAAGATAAATGCCAGAACATATATTTTCTTACTGGTTCCCGAAGGTTCCAATGGTACTACAGCAGGCTCTACAACGGCAAAGACCGGCTTCTCCTCCTGGACTTTAGCTCTGGCAACCTGAAGTTGACTTGCAACCTGACTATACACCTGGTAAGCAAGACTCATATCATTTTGTAAACGTTCCTGCTCGGCACGAACACTCTGCAAAATTATATTATCATGAGAGTCCAGATAATAAGCATATTTCTGCTGTGCGGCATAATATTCCTGCTGGCGTTCCTTGAAGAGTTTCTCCAGATAGATGCAATCTTCTTTCGCTTTGGAAGTACGATAGTCAATAATATGTTCCTGCAACTTCTTCACTACCGAATCGGCAACAACTGCAGCCACTCTAGGGTTCTGAAAAGTGACAGCAACGAAAGTCATGGATGTCTTCTTATCTACAGAAGCAATAATCATTTCCTTGAGAGTTTCAATCTTTTTCGACTCCTTCTTTGATAATTCGATTATACCCTGACTTGCTTTATCATAAGACATTGATTCATCCTCTTCAGTAAACAATGACTTTATTCCGTCAATTACCATACCAGGAAACCCAATTACATAACTCCACCAGGGAGAAGATTCTTCATC